>Ga0208193_1000825_pt1 | contig 14657 bp, 8 predicted proteins | sample June2015DPH_17_2_FD_184716 | JGI IMG/M metagenome (GOLD analysis project Ga0208193, IMG submission 184716) | Peatland microbial communities from SPRUCE experiment site at the Marcell Experimental Forest, Minnesota, USA - June2015DPH_17_10... | ecosystem: Environmental > Terrestrial > Soil >... | reverse complement strand
AAAGCCACAATAACTGTGAAAATGATCTAAAGGCAAAATCAACCGCTGGTCCTTGGACTTGCTTCACGCTTCCCGTGGGGCCTTCGCTCAAGATCGCATTTTTTAGGAGACCCGACCAAATCAATTTTGGTCCGTGCAGGTCCGAGGTCCGAACACACGGACCTCGGACCTGCATCTATCGATCCGGAATCACAGAGCTACTTCGGTGATCCGGGTGCGGGTTTAGGCTTTGGCTTGGGCTTTTTCTTTACTTCGCGTTTTCCCGTATCTTTGTTTCCCATGCCACAAGTTTAACTTCGACTTGATGACTGCGGAAGTTCAAAACTATCGTGCTATTTGCTTTTGTGGTACATGGACGAAGGGAAATCGCGGGTTCGTGCTACCCCACTCATGGCGCAAGAAACGCGCCATGAATGGGGCACGTTGTAATGGGGAAACGAAGAAGAAAAAACACACTTTAAAACAACAGCGGCGGCTCGGATTGAGCCGCCGCTGTTGTTGCATCCGATGAAGGTTTAGAAGTTGATGCGTCCGCTGAACTGGAGGGTGCGGGAGCCTGACGATGGGGAGTAGGGCTGGCCAAAGGCAGTGACGGTGCCCAGCGTGCCGTAGTTGCCCGCATTGATGTCCGCGGTGGAAGTGAGGGTGTTGTTGGGTGTGCCGGTGTTACCGGTTCCGGTGGTGAAGTTGTAAAGGAGCGCGTGGTTGAAGAGGTTGAAGGCTTCAAAGCGAATCTGGAATTCCTTCTCATGCCAGATGTGGAAGGAGCGGAAGAGGCTGGTGTTGAAGTCGGAGACGCCGGGTCCGCGGAATTCGTTGCGATACGTGTTGGGCAGGGTTGGCGGGGCGTTGTCGGGGTTTCCTGCGACCGTGGCTGTGGGTTCGTTGGGGTTGGCGAAGGATGAGGGATCGAACCAGGGCTTGCCGCTGGCGAGGGTGCGGCTGTGGCCGCTCAACTGGTGGTAGGGCTTGACGAGTTGAGCAAAGGTGGTTCCCCAGCCGGGAGCAAGGTTGCCGATGGTGTTGGAGTTGGCGACGACGGAGAAGGGCGTGCCGCTCTGGTGGCTGAACTGGCCATTCAACTGCCAGCCGCCAGCGATCCATGCGGATGCGCCGTGGTTGGCCCACTTCTGGCCGTAGCCGAAGGGAAGATTGTAGACGGCGTAGACCTGGGCGTTGTGCTTTACGTCGTAGCCTGCGAGACCGCGGTTGAAGTGGTAGTACGCGGGATAGTTGAAGGCCGTGCCTCCGGAGCCGGAGCCAGCGCCGTTGTCCTCGAAGTCGATGGCTCTTGAAAAGGTGTAGACGACTCCGATGGCGCCGTTTTTCCCTGCCTGGCGGGTGAGCTGCGACTGCATGGCGTTGTAAAAGGAGCGGAATTGCGGCGCATTCTGGTTGATGCCGCCGGTGTTATAGCAGGCCAGGTTTGCTGTGCCGGTACACCACTGCTCGTTGATGGTTTCGTTGTCCGCAAAGTTGCAACCGCCGGTGAGGCCGGTGGAGGGGTTGTACTGGCCGTTGGCCATGCAGGGCGTGCTGGACGAGGGGAACGGCGCGGAGTTGTACGGGGTGACGGTGGCGGGCTGGCGGACGTATTCCGTGCCAACGTAGCCGACATTTCCCACCCAGTGGCCGGGCAGCTCACGCTGCACGATGAGGTTCCAGCTCATGATGTAGCCGCGGTTGTAATTGAGCGGAACGGTCTGGGTGCTGACGGGGATGGGCAACGGGACAAAGCCGGTGGAGAGATTGGGCTGGGGGATTGCGGGGATGCCGTAGGAGAGCGTCATGGCCGCATTGTTATTGGCCGGATCCTGGGCGATGGTGCCGGTGGTGGAACCGGTGTAACTGGAGGTGACGGAGCCCGGATACATGTCGCGGAGGACGCGATAGCTGTCGGGATCGGTGGTCATGCCGAAGCCGGAACGAACGACGGTCTTTGAATTGAGGCTGTAGTTGAAACCAACGCGCGGAACGAAGTTGCCCAAGCCGACTTTGAGGCCCGCGGATTCGGGATTGCCGGCGACGCCGCCAATCTCCACGTTCGCTGTGGGCGGCAGGGCGGGGTTCATGAGGTAGATGCCGGTGTGATCCATGTACGGCGTGGGGTAGTACTCGTAGCGGATGCCGTAGACGATGGTGAGCCTGGGCGTTACCGTCCAGGTGTCCTGGGCGTAGGCGCCATACGTGCTCCAACGGAGAGTTTTGGGATCGACGGTCTGGATGGCCTTGGAAACGCCCTGGCCGGTGCCGTCATTGGGCAGGCCGAGGAGGTAATCGGCGAGCGTGTTGTAGGCGTTGACGCTGGAATTGTTGGTGGACATGCCGCCCTGGAAGAGAAAGCCTCCGCGGGGATTGGAGACGCCGCTGCCGAGGTTGGGCTGGAAGTGGTTGAGGTCGAAGTGATAGTAGGTAAAGCCGTACTTGGTGGAGTGATGACCTTTGACCCAGCTCAGGTTGACGTCGCCGGTGAACTGATTGTCGCGGAACTCGAAGGGGTTGGCTGTTTGTGCATTGCCAAGCGTGGAGAAGGTGGAATTCATGGAAAAGATGGGCTGGCCGACGTAGTCCGTGCCGACGCCGTTGGTGCCGGGAATTTTAAGCACATCCAGCCCGAAGTCTCCGTCTTTGAGATCGAGCGTGGACTGCGCGCCGGCGACCTGGCGCGTATAGCCGAAGTCGGCATCGAGAACCAGATTGGGTGTGAGGATGCGGCTGTAGCCGAGACCGACGTTCTGGATACGTCCGCCGGTGTTGCCGGGCTGACCGCCGTCAAAGGTGGATCCGCCGGCCGCTCCCAGCGCCTGTGGATCGAGGATGCTGAACGGCTCGATGGAGTACTTGCCGAAGATGTGGGTGTTTTCGTCGGGGACGTAATCGATCTTGGCGTCGTTGGTGTTGCGGTTGTAGGCATAGGTTGCCGTGCCGAAGTAGTCGTTGGCAAGACCGCCGGCAAAATTTGGCGTGGGCTGGCCGGCGGTGCCGACCAGCGAGGAGATGGGCTGGAGCAGCGCGAGCATGGTGGACGCTGCAAAGGCCTGGCGCGAGGCCGGGATGCAGTTGCAGTTGTATTCCGACATGAAGGTGGGACGGTTGCCCGGCAGCAGATAGCCATTGGCTGTGCCGGGGCCGGTCTGCGGTACGCCCATGGGCTGCGGGTCGTAAAGCGTCACAAAGTCGGAGGCCTGCGTGAAGTCGCCGCCGAGCATGGCGGTGGTAGGCACGGTTTCGTCGCCGCTGATGAGCTTGCGCTGGGTGGTGCGCTCAAAGTTATCGAAGAAGAAGAGCTTCTTTTTGCCGGTAAGGATATGCGGAATGTAGACGGGCCCGCCGACGTTAAAGCCCCACTCGTCGAAGACGTACTTGGGAACGGCCCCGGTGTTGGCGGTGTAGGGACGGGCGTTGATGGACGCGTCCTGGTAATACCACCAGCCGCTGCCGTGGAATTGGGAGGTGCCGCTCTTGGAGGTGATTTTGATGGACGCGCCGCCGGCCTGGCCCTGCTCGGGATTGAAGGCGTTGGTGGTGAAGCTGACGTTTTCGATGGCGTCCTGCGGCGGGACGTAGGCAAGAATGTACGGCAGCCAGCCGTAGTAATTGACGGCGCCGTCGATGCGGGTGGTATTGCCGTTGTAGGAGTTGCCGTTGACGTTGACGGACATGGAGCGGGATGGATTGGCGGAGGTGGAGTTCTTCTCCTGCACAGCCGAAGCGCCGGGAATGATGGTATAGAGCGCCTGGAAGTTTCTGCCCGCGCTGGAGGTGGTGGGCAGTGCGTTGAGCTGCGTCTGGGTGATTTCGGAATTGACTTCGGCGGATTCGGTTTGCAATGCCGCCGCCTGAGTGCCGTTGACCGTGATTTCCGTGGTGACAGTACCGGGTTGCAGGGTCACATCGACGCGGACTTTGCTGTTGACTTCCACATGGATGTCGCGGACGCGGTAGGCAGCAAAACCACTGACCTGCGCGGCTACGGTGTAGTTTCCGGGGACAACATCGAGAAGGTTATAGGAGCCATCGCCGCTGCTCTGCGAAACGCGCTTGTCACCGGTGTCCTGGCTGGTGAGCGTGATGGCCACGTTGGGCACAACGGCCCCGGTCTTGTCTGTGACCGTGCCCGTGATGGAGCCGTAGAGAATCTGAGCGTGCGCCCTGCTCCCCATGGAGAGCAGCAACGCTACAGCGAGCGTCGCAAATGCGGCGCGGCGGAAGATACGAATATTGCGAATGCTGCCTTGAGCCTTCCCCGTCATGTTGCCTCCTTGACATTCCCCTTACCTGCCTCTTGGCTGCGCTGTACCGCGCTGTGCCGCAAGAATCCGGCTCCGGGCATATCTGTAGGTCGTCCCAGACGGTGCTGGAGCAGGTCTTTAATTTGCGACCCGAACTATAGGCTTGACGTAATTCGCTTGTCAAGCAGCAGGTCGATCGATCTATGGGAAATTGATATGCTGTCGTACCCGGAAGAATGGGGCTTTGCAGCGGCAGATTCCGGAGGAGTATTCGTTTCCGGTTCATTTCCGGCGCAAATATGGAACCGCGGCGGGAAACTTATACAAGCGCGGTCGCGGCGAAAATGCGCTTTTTCATCAAAATCCCGTTTTCAACGGCGCAAACAGACGTTACAATCGGGCGCAAAGACGGTTTGCAGATTCTTCCGATGTGGTTTCCATAGCGGGCGAGTTTTGCGTCCATTTTTAGTGCGGCAATTTGCCAGGTTGAACCAGACAAATCGGAACACGTATCGGAAATTATGGCCACCGTATGCAAGCATCCCAGAGTTCGCGTCGTATCGCGGCACGAAGACACGGAATTTGTCGAGTGCCTGGAGTGCGGCGAGGTTTTTGACTCAGAAGAGTTTCAGGATATGGCAATCGAGGAGAGCGTGGAAGCCGAAGAGGCAGAGGCTGAATCCTGATGGCTTGACATGAAAGGCGCTAGCTCGAGCTTTTGCCCGGCGCGCCGGGGCTGTTTGCCGCAAAATGCTGCGTTTTGCGGCTCACCACCCAGGCATAGTGCAGACCGGAGAGAATTGTCAGAACCATCGTCGCATCCAGCGCGACTTGCCGCAACTGCCACATCCATTTTGCGCCGTCCACTTGCACCAACAGCACTGTTGCAATGGCCACGATCTGCGCAACTGTATTGGCTTTGCCGAGAATGCTCGGCTTGAACTCGCGCCTGCCTACGGCATAAAGAATTGCCGCGACAACCAGGATGCCCACGTCGCGGCTAAAGACAAGCACCGTAACGCGCACGGGAATCAGGTTCTTATGCGTGAGTACCAGGAAAAGCGTGCTCAAGAGCAGCTTGTCGGCCACTGGATCCAGGTACTGTCCCAGCGCAGTTCGCTGCTTCAGCAGCCGCGCAAGCAATCCATCGAAGGCATCCGTCAGCCCTGCCACGATAAAAAGCACCAGACCCGCGGCAAAACGGCCCTCCAGCACAGCCACCACCAGAAAAGGCGCCAGGCATATACGAGCCAGCGTCAGCAGGTTCGGCGCTGCGCGCAGCGGGTTTGTAATGGATGCGCTTGCTTGATCTGACATTGCAGGCGGCTCAGCAATGACCATATTACATCTGATGCCCAGCCTACCCGCAGCCGCATTTTGTTCTCCGCGACAATACTGGTAAACTAATTTTCAAGCCGTTTCCCACCTTTATTAACGGCCGCATGGTATGCACAGGCGCGTAGCTCAGTTGGTTAGAGCGCTTCCTTGACACGGAAGAGGTCGCTGGTTCGAGTCCAGTCGTGCCTACCATTTATTTTCAAGCACTTACGGTAGCCATCCCCAATAATCCCAACCCGCAATCCAGCCCACACATCATTGCACCGTTCTTGTCGGCATCGTGAGCGCCCGTAAGAACGTGGACGGCTGGTTTACGCCGTGGTCTTCGATGGCAAACCGCTCATCGAAGACTCCGGCCTGACGCTGAGCCTGGTAGGAGCGCGCCCGCTTGGCGATAACATCCGCATTACTCAAGCCATTCCAGCGTCTGGTGTCGATGACTACGATCAGATTGCGGGAGCGGCAACCCATGTCCACGACGCCTATAACAGCCTGACGGTGACCGTTCACCGAGCCGGACAAGCCGGGCCGCAGCATGGCGGTTGAGGCTTGTGCGTATGACGGCGCGCTTGCCTTCCGATATGCCCTTCCCGAACAACCTGGAGTCAGAGGGCTTCGCCTGGAGGAGGAGCACACCTAATTCAACTTTGATCGCGATGCATCCACCTGGGCGCTTGAGTTGCCCAACTTCCGCTCCGGATACGAGAGCGAATTCATACCATTGGCGATCAGCGCCCTTAGCCAGCATGGCGGCACGCAGAGTCACATGCTTGTCGGCCTTCCCCTGCTGACGCATATTCCTGGTGCGGCGTGGCTGGCTATTGCGGAGGCCGACCTCGAGGGCAACAGCGTTATGTATCTCACCGGCGGCAGCCCGCAAGACATAGCGGGCAAAGGCCAAATCCGGCTTGAGGCCGTCCTCGCGCCTCGCTTCGATGATCCGCCCTCGTACCCAACAGTGGCGGTCGTTGGACGGCTCCCGCACCATTCCGCATGGCGTGTCTTGCAGGTAGCCGACACGCCCGGCGCTCTCATCGAGTCAAACATCATCAACGATCTCAGCCCTCCAAACGCTCTCAAGGAAACAAACTGGATACATCCAGGCAAGTCCGCCTGGGGCTGGTGGAATGGCAACGCCGGTGCGGATGGGAAAGGCGCGAACACGACCGCGGGGATGGAGTATTTCGTCGACTTTGCGGCGTCGTCTGGCTTTCCTTACATGCTGATCGACGGTGGCTGGTCTGAGCCGGACGACATTACCAAGATGAACGGTCGCGTCGATGTACCCGCCGTTGTGCAATATGCCGCGGCCAAAGGCGTGAAGATCTGGATTTGGACACACTATACCCCCACCGTGCTGCAAATGGACGGCGCCTTTCCCCTCTACGAAAAATGGGGCGTGGCAGGGGTGAAAATCGACTTCATCCAGCGCGGGGATCAGACCGGTGTGGAATTTTATTACCGGGCCGCGCGCCTCGCCGCTAAACATCATCTGATGCTGGACTTTCACGGCGCAACCTCGCCGTGGGGCATCAGCCGCACCTATCCCAATGTGGTGGGTTATGAAGGCGTACTCGGGATGGAGAACTCGAAATGGAGTGTTCGGGATAATCCAGTCAGTCGCACTACGCTGCCCTTCACGCGCATGCTGAGCGGCCCCATGGATTACACTCCTGGTGGATTTGGCAACGCCACGCAAGAAGGGTTCGTCGCGCGCAACTTCCGACCCATGGTGCTCGGCACCAGGGCCCAGCAACTGGCCCTCTATGTCGTTTACCTCGCACCACTCCAGATGGTGGCGGACGCGCCCCAGGCCTACGAGGGCCAACCGGAGTTTCAATTTATCAAGGACGTTCCTGCCACATGGGATGAGACGCGCGGCCTGCAGGGCTTTCCCGCAGAGACGATCACCGTGGCACGACGCAAGGGGCGAGAATGGTTTGTTGGATCGATCACCAACTGGTCGCCCAGGGACGTCAGCCTTCCACTTAAGTTCCTCGGTGCGGGCAAGTATATCTATCGGGATGCAGCGGATGCGGACCAAATGCCTCAGCACGTGACTATCGAAAAGAAACCAGTTAGTCAGTCTGAGACTTTGACACTGCACCTGGCGTCAGGTGGCGGTTTCGCAATCAGGTTTCTGCCCGCGGACTGACGGCCTTGGTTGGCGCTCTAACGACCCAAAACTTACCATCTCAACAAGTTTTTAGAAGAAGACCTTCCATTCCACGTCCTTGCCGGTCGAAGCCGTGAATTCGACAATCAGCAGATTCGCATCTGTCCGCATCGTCGCGCCTGGCACACCATCCGGCAGCTTCACAGACTTCGCGCTGAAGCCGTCCGGGAGATATATGTGCAAACTGTATGGGTCTCCGGCGACGGCTCGAGAGACGCCGCGCAGCATCGTTCGCTGATCGTCGTATTCCAGATCCTTGATGTCAAACGCCATCTGCCGAATGTGCCGGCTCGTCGAAATCAGGACTGGATGCGCCTGCTTCTCGACGATGCAGTAAACGTCGCAATCATAAGGATCCAGCGGCCGCGTTGCAAAGGTCCCTTTGAAGGTGCCGATCAACTTTTTCGTCCAGAACTCAAAAACGATGTACTCTTTTTCAGGGTCCAGGCGAAGATCCTTCTCCGCGCCCAAATGAGCCTCGAATGTATTGCGACCCGCCTTGCCAGTGAAGTTGAATATCGCCAGAAGATTCCAGTGACCGAAGGGGCGCTCCACCGGCATATTCCAAACCTGAGCCGGCTTGCGAATGAATAAGTCCACTGGGTAGGCAACGTCCATTGTTGGTGGGCTGATGCGCTTCATCAGCTCGATCCGGTCGTCGGGATAGGGCACGTCGAACGCCTCTGAGATGAAAAGCGTGCTACCTGCAAAGGCATGAAAGTTGGCGGTGACCTTGGCCTCGCCATAGTTATAGAGTTGTCCATCGGGGGCATTAAATTTGTAGATATGGAAGCCGTCGCCATCGTTCCAAAAGACACGGCCATTGTAAAAGGCGCGGTTCGCGGAACCAAGAACCGATTCGGTAAACAGCCCCGTGAACTCGGTTTGCGTCAGAGGCGAAACGGAGGTCTCGTAGCCGTGATCCGCATCTTCTGAAATCCGGCAAATGTCGACGATTCCATACGAGTGATCAATCGGCTGCATGTTTGAGCGGACGACTCTGCGCGGAGCCTTCAGGTCGATGGCCTCGCGCCACGGCATGCCGCCCGCATGATAGGTCTCCATCGCGCTCATGTAAGGGTCGTGTTGCCCTGGCCACTTATCCCACCAGTCTGCAAAATCCATCTCCGCACGACCCGTGTCGCCAGCGTGGTCGGATGCCCAGGCAAACGCCCGCTCGTGCTCCAGCCTGATGGCGAGAGGATTGGAGAAGTCGATGACCCGTTCGCCGCCGTACTTCGGTGTGTGTATCGGCAGGAAGCATTCGGGAGGGTAGTTCACCCGCGATGGCCGGCCCTGTGTTGCCCCGCCCGAACCGTAGAATCCAAATGTTCCCTGCCGTCCGGGGCCGCCCATACCCCAGTAAAAATCGCCGAGCCCATGATTCCGAAAGAATTTCTCTGCTAGCGCATTGCTGCCGCCCGACATCCATCCGTGAAAGCGGCTGTAGTTATTGGCCACTAACTCGCGGTCGTCGTGATCGATGGGCCGTCGCTGCTTCAGCCGTATGTCATGTGCTAAGGAGATCAGGTCCGCCTGGTGCTCCATTGCCCGCAAACCGTCATCGCTGAAATGGATGAGCAGCGTCTCGCCGACGAAGCTTTGTCCCACCGGCATCGTTACTTTATAGCCGCAATATCCGCGCACCTTCATCCGATTCGGACCGTTGCCTTGCCAGCCCGCCCCTACTTCAAATCGGGATGCGCCCTTCAGCGTTGTCACATGGCCCATCAGCAGAGTGTTGCCAGTCTCCGCATCTCTTACCAAATGGTTCACCGCATACATCCTGGGAGAAATCAGGCACTCGACCGGCCAGAGTTCGTAGTAGTCGCGATTGCGCGAATGTGTACCCAGGCTTGTCCATTTGTCGGTAGTCCCACCCAGCCGTGCATCGGTCGAGACAAAATAGTCCATGTCCTGGATGTCGACGGCGATTCCTGTATGGTTGGCGCGGCCCAGGCTTATAAGGATGTCGTTTCCGGTCTTGCTTGCAGAGATCCGATATTCGAAGTCCAGATGCCCGTGCTTTGTCCCGCGCAGTGTTACCGTCTCAAACGATCCCAGGTTGATGCGGTCATTCCGATCTACAGTGCTCGTTACTGCCCAGCCTGAGGGATCGTCACCAGGAAGGAAATGCACATTGTTGAGCTGCACATCGCTGCCCTTCAGTCCCGCTGACCATCGGCAGTTTGCAGGATCTACGGAGAGCTTCAGCTTTTCAGTCGCCACCTCGATAGATCTCGCATTCGGGTGCCCAGCCTCCGTACCGGGCATCGGGCTGGCTTCCGTGAGGAGCGCGCTGTTGAACGGCACAATCGATACCAGAGCTGCGCCTCGCACGGCCTGCGTCAACATATTGCGCCGAGTAATCGACGATCCAGGGACTTCCTTCTCCGTTGCCATATGATCCACTCCTATCGCGAAAATGCGTTGTATCCGCCGCGTCACAAAGTCTAGCGAGCGCCTCTTCCGGAGTAATCTCTACCCCCGAACATCCTGCGGCGAGCGGACCTTGGTGACAACGGCATGATTTAGGATTCCCGCGTTCAGATGTTTTCGGCCTATTCAGGCTTCCCGACTGAGTGGCTTTTGTAGAGTCCTTGGATAAGTTCGAAGGACTGCTTCTTCTTGCCGTCTTCTGAGATGAGCCCTTTGCGGTTGTAGCCATCCTGCAGCTTGGGGATGTTGCGGCCGGGAGAGCGGAAGTCCATCAATATCCAGGGGGTGACGCCACGCAGTTGCGGAATTTTGTTGAGCATGACGAACTGGTGTTGGAGGACGTAAGTCTGCTGTTCTTCAGTCCAGCGCTGGTTGGTCGCTCCATGGTTGCCCTGCTTTGCTTCGGCGCCAAACTCGCTCATGATGATGGGCTTTTGCGGCAGGGTCCACTGCATCTTGTCGGCGTCTTCTGGGACGCCGCTGTACCAGCCAATGTATTCGTTGACGCCGACCACATCCAGGACATCTGCAAAGGGATCATTGAGTGTGGCGGCGGTGCCTTCCATGTGCGCTGAGTTGAGGGCGGAGGTAATGAGGCGCGTGGAGTCGAGCTTGCGGGCTTCGTCGACTAGGCCGGTGAGGAATTTCGTCCGGACCGGGTAGTTACCCGTCTCGTTAGAGACCGACCAAAGAATGACCGAGGCCTTATTGCGATCACGTCGGATCATCTCTCTCAGCATTGCAACGTCTTTGGCATAGACTTCCGGTTTGTCAAAGGAGATGCGTTGCCAGTTAGGTATCTCTGACCAGACCATGATGCCGTCTCGGTCGGCGGCGCGCTCCATTCGCTCATCGTGTGGGTAGTGAGCAAGTCGGACGAAGTTAGCGTTCAGGTCTTTGAGGTAACTGAAAATGGTTGCAACGTCTTCGTCGGTATTCGCGCGGCCCCCGCGAACCGGAGCTTCGGCGTGCATGTTGGCACCCTGCAAGAAGACTGCTTTGCCGTTGAGGAGGATACGTGTGCCATCGACGCGGATGTCGCGGAAGCCAATATCGTCGATGAGCGTGTCGTCCCCGGAAGCCAGAGTTACCTTGTAGAGCTTGGGCGATTCGGGCGACCAGAGGGTTAGCTTGCTGGCCTTGACGCTGAAAGGAGCGTTGCCGTCGGCGCCGGTCATTACTGTGGTTCTGGCGCCTGCCTCGGGGATGTCCACGGTAACGGAGGTTCCGGCAGGAGCGTCGAGGACGTGGACGTACCCGGAGATCTCGGTGTTGCCGGCCTGCCAGGTAGCGCCGTGGGCAAGATGGACGTCATAGTCGTCAATGAAGGCAGCAGGCACGGTGACAAGCGATACGTCGCGCGTAAGGCCGCCGTAGTTGAACCAATCGATACCGACAGAGGGTATGCCATCTATAAGGCGAGTCGCATCCACGGCGATGACTACGAAGTTCGAGCCGGGATGAAGCACTGCGGTAACCTCGCAATCGAACGGTGTGTAGCCTCCCTCGTGGTCACAAACGCGCTTTTGGTTGACCCAGACGTGCGAGCGGTAGTTGGCCGCGCCAACGTGGAGAAAGGTGCGGGTACCGGGTTTAGGCTGGGCGTCGAAGTCCCGCTCATACCAGAGAACGCCTTCGTAGTTGAAGAGCTGCGGGATCTGCGTGTTCCAGTCGCCAGGCACTTTAAGCGTGGGCGCGGGAGCAAAATCATATTCGCTATTGTGCTTGCCCACGATGTTTGGGTGGGTATTCATGGCATAAGATTTGTCGTTGATCTCGCCATTCGCGTTGTATAGAGCCTGCCCGGGGGATTGATCGACCAGGTAATGCCAGTCGCCGTCGAGGCTCGTGACAGTGCGGCGATCGACTCCGACAAGAAGGGTCTGGAGGGGTTGCTGGCTAGATGCAGGAATCGTGAACGCCAGGCATCCAAACATCAAGACGCTGCCAAGGAAAATCGCGCCCAAACCAGTTGCGCGAACCGACGACAAGATCATACCGAGCATCACCTCGATCTTGAGGTTACAGCTTTTCTGGCATTCCAGGCGAGCGATAAACTAGCCTAGGGTTGGCCGGTGAATGACCGCCGCGTTACGGGTTGAGAGAATGTTTGCGGAGCATGGCTTAAATCGCCATGTCTGAACATACGCCATGATGTATAGGCTGGAGATCTGGGAAATGTATATGACCGTCACATGCCTCAAAAGAAGGTCCGCAGCTGTTCAACTGGGTCTGTGTTTCCTGGCGGCGATCAGTGCCGGTGCGCAGGTGGATGTGCTGACCCAGCATAACGACAATACACGGACGGGCGTGAATCTGCACGAGACCGTGCTTACACCGGAAAATGTGACCAAAGCTCGGTTCGGGATGTTGTTCAAGCGGGTAGTGGACGATCAGCTCTACACACAACCCCTGATTGTGACTGGCGTGGAAGTGGGCGGCGGCACACACGACGTTGTGTATGTGACGACGGTAAATAACAGCGTCTATGCGTTCGACGCGAATGATGCAGCGGCTGAAGGACCCATCTGGCATGTGAATTTTGGAACGCCCGCAAACATGCACAGCACGAACTTCGGCTGCCTCGACATCAACGGCCAGATGGGGATTATCGGGACGCCGGTGATTGATAAGGTGCGGGGTGTGTTGTATGTGGTGGCCTTGACCCGGGCTGGCGCGGTGACAGGGCCGCATGCGGGATTCACGCAAAGACTTCATGCCCTCGATCTCGCAACAGGCGCAGACCTGCCGGAGAGTCCGGTTGCGATTCAAGCCCCAGACTTTAATGCGCTGATGCAAAATCAGCGGCCGGCTCTGATGCTGGCCAACGACATGGTGTATGTGGGCTATGCGTCTCATTGCGACAAAGATCCCTACCACGGCTTCTTGATGGCTTACGACGCAAAGACGCTGGCCCAGGTCGCAGTTTTCAACTCGTCTCCAACCGGCTCGGAGGCGAGTTTCTGGCAGTCCGGTCAAGGGCCGGCAGCGGACGCCGACGGAAATGTGTATGCGGTAACCGGTAATGGAAGCTGGGACGGCATCCAGAACTTCAGTGAAAGCTTTCTGAAGTTCACTCCGCAACTGAAGCTGCTTGATTGGTTCACGCCGACGAACCACTTTGCGCTGGACAAGGCGGACAACGATCTCAACTCATCGGGGGCAACGCTGATTCCCGGAACGCACCTGGTAGTGGGTGGAGGCAAAGAGGGCGTGCTGTACACGCTCGATACACGGAAGCTCGGCCACCTGGGAGATGAGCAAGCGATACAGCATTTTAAGGCAACCGCTTCACACCTGCATAGCCTGGTGTATTGGGAGAGCGCGAAGTCCGGCAACCTGCTCTATGTGTGGGGTCAGCGGGATCGAGCGAAGGTGTACAAGTTGATCGGCGACAAGCTTAGTGAGACACCCGTAACTATGCGCGATGTTCCAAACGAAGGACATCCAGGAGCAATGCTCTCGCTGTCGGCAAACGGGAATAAGGACGGTATTCTTTGGGCAGCAATCCACGCAACGGGAGACTCATGGCACGAGTCGCGGCCCGGTGTCCTGCACGCTTACGATGCCGATGACATCCGCCGTGAGTTGTGGAGCTCGCTGGAGTTGCCGGCGCGGGATGATTGCGGGGAATACTCGAAGATGGCCCCTCCGACAATTGCGAATGGAAAAGTGTATCTGGCGAGTTTTGGGTTTGAGAACACCGGCACAGGGCAGTTTTGTGTGTACGGGCTCCTGCCTGTGCCGGGTGCGGAGAAACTGCCTGCGCCGACAGGTGGCCGGGCAGAGTTGAAAGATGGAAATGTGAAGCTGACGTGGGATGCGGCGCCGGGCGCAAAGGTTTATAGAGTGCAGCGCACGAGTTCCCTCGAACCCAGGCCTAAGATGCTGGCCATGGGTTTGACAACCACGAAGTATGTTGAACCCGCGCCGGAGCGTGGGGAGTCTTTGAGCTACAAGATCTTCGCAGTGGGGACCGATGGCGTGAGCGGAGGCTCGGCGCTGGTGACGGTTGCATCTCAAAAGGCTGAGCTAGTAGAGGACTGAAGACGCGAGCTGGCAGCCCCATCTTTCGATATGCACGGAACGGATCCGCACTCGTGGCTGGGGGGCCAAGGAAATGGTCCGTCGCAGGAGCCTGCCTGCGACATCATGGGCGATTGCCTTTTCCGCACTTCCTGATTCACCAACGGATCTCAAGTCGAATTCAGTTCTTGAATCGGTCGTCATAATCCAGGGCAGTGAGAGAAACCGACTTCGGCGCGGAGAACGTAGCATCCCAACCAGCGCGATGTTCTGCGCTCGTTACTTCCTTGCCAAATTTGCCATCGTAGGTCTTTGAGACCTAGGAACTCATTGAAAAACGCCACAAGTCCTTGAATTCCTTGGGGAGTTGTGGACTTTTTGCCTTCAAACCGGTTTGAATTGGTGTTTTGGTGCGTGTTTATGGGGCTTTTCGGGTTCTGCGGATG
>Ga0208193_1000824_pt1 | contig 14668 bp, 10 predicted proteins | sample June2015DPH_17_2_FD_184716 | JGI IMG/M metagenome (GOLD analysis project Ga0208193, IMG submission 184716) | Peatland microbial communities from SPRUCE experiment site at the Marcell Experimental Forest, Minnesota, USA - June2015DPH_17_10... | ecosystem: Environmental > Terrestrial > Soil >... | reverse complement strand
CAGAATGCGCCGGACGGCACGGCTGGCCACATTGCTTTGAGACTCGGCAGGTAGATAGACAAATCGGCGTCCTTCCATCTCATGTCTCAGGTAACCCTTCTCCTCGAGTCTTCCCAACACGGTGCGCACAGTGGATTCTTTCAGGTCCCTACCGAGTTCAAGCCGGGCGGCCTCGGCGGTCATACTGCCGAACTGCCAGATCAGGGTAAGTAGCGCACGCTCCAACTCACCGAGTTCCGAGGGATCGTGTGGTTGCCGGGTAGAACCGACCATAATGCTACACACGATAGCACTTCTCCCATCGCCGCGCAAATCTGTGTGAAAGCCCATTCCTGCAAGCACCGCACGCATCGGGTTCAGGTCTGGAGCGACTGCTTCACGGTATATCCCGCAAGACCGTAATCCTTTGCGCATCTCTGACGCCGACGCCGCGATCACCAATTGCATGCATAAACCGGCCTCTGCGTGTGGAAAATCAGCGAGTCAGCGTTGACAGAAACATCCGCGCACGTCATAATTTCTTCGCGGCTGAATTGTGAGTCAGGCAACTCTCCCCAGGTTACGGTGTTGGTTGTTCGCGTCGGCCGCAAGTTGGTTTCGTAAGTGGCTACGATTTGGGAAAAAGGCCGCCCGCTTGTTGTTGGTGGCAGTGAGCGAAGGGGCCAAAGTGGCAGGACCACAAGGACCACTCTGCTAGCAATCCAACAAATCCGCCGCTCAAGAGGAAAACAATTGTAGGAGATTTGTGATGGTCAGCAGTTTCTTCACCCGGGGCGTAAGGTTCACCAACTCCAACTCGCAGAGTCCTCGCTTTATCGCGGAGACTTTGAGACCTACAATCGCGCCCAGGCCAGAGCTGTCCAGGTATTCGAGGTCCGTGAAATCTAGCACGGTGCGGCCCCCGCGCAGAATGAGCGGTTGTACAAGATTGCGGATTTCGTCCGAGCTTTCGATAGTCAATTTGCCCTGGCACTTGATGGTCGTGGTGATGTAATCCCTTGCGTCCTTGGTTTCTTCGATTTGGTAATGGAAAGCAGTCTCAGGTGCGGTCGACATATATCTCCTCGGTCAATATCGGCCAATTCTATCTTTCTAAAATCGAAGAATCAGGTGAATTTACGGTTAAACAGTCGGTCTTGCCGTTGTGCGCTGGCAGAACAGAACCCTGCCGCATCCACGAGGTTGATCAGGCTGGCGGAGCATCTCTTTGGCATCTCGTCGTTGCGAGCTGGGCGGTGATTGATCTTGGTCGGATCAGCTGTAGCGGACAGTTCCAATCTGTCCATTCGGCGCCTGGTTTTTTTCAGTAGGCGAGTCGAGCGGGACAGCCTGTCGCATGCCGTACCGAGGGAAGAGTTCAAGCGGTGACCTGATTCTTGAACTCTCCCGCCTTCTGACGCACGAAAGCTCCAGGCGGGGCACCCGGCGTGCCGGGGAGTTTTCCAAGGGGCTTGACTGCTGGAGAGATTTTCAAAGGCAACTCTCCTGGCCCCCCCCCCCGGGCAAGAGTCTCATGCAGGTTATCCTGGCCACATTCGGCATTCCAGCCGGAGAGCCATCGATCATCCCGGAAGCCATTAGCGACTCGGTCACTGAGACTGCACCTTGGGTCAGGGACAAGATGGCAGAACACTCCCTCGCCGAGGCATCGGGAAACGGATGCTTCTGGCCTCGCAGGAGGGCGTCACGGGTTTACGTGATCGCCGCGTCAATGCCGCTGGGACGGAAGATACGGGCTGAAACCATCTTCAGAAACGGGTAGCCGTGCGGCCGCCAGTCAACGCCCTGAGGAGGACGCGATCAGGAGGCCTTTTGGCGCAGTTCATGCTCGGCGCGGAGCCAATCCTGCTCGGCGTAGCCGTCCGTGAAACCGCGCTGTGCCCAGTAATTGCGGGCAAGCTGCTCAATTTGTTGGTGCGAAGGCATCACTCCAACGGGTGCGGCCTCAGCCGTAGTTTTGGTGGCTGCGGTCTTACGGGGTTTTGCGGGTGCTTTGGTCTTCCTGACTGTATCTGCCATTAAAGTATCTCCTCGTTGGATTGGCCACCAACAAACGGGGCATCTACTTAAGTGTATAAAGATTTGCGATTTCGGGGAAGTGTAAAATCCTGGCGCGTATCTGATTGTTCAACTTCATCGGGGCGTATCAGCACCCTCTAATTCAAATGCAATGAATTCAATCTGAATGAGTTAACGAATCGAAGGTCGATAGGGTGAACGTTTACTGGCTGCGTGTTGAGAGCCGATCCATGCCGGGATCTGCAGCAAAGCCCGTTGCGGATGATGAGACGTAACCAAGCCGCACTTAGACTTGCCTGCCTGCCATGCCTAGCTGCTTCCGGGGATGCCGAGAAAGGCACAGACGTGGCAAAGTGGAACAAATCGCCGGGTGAGCTCGTAAAACGAGACAATTCCTGTCGTGGAAGCGGTGTGGATGTGGAACAGCCCCTGGCCACTTCGCCCCATGGAGCTCTGCGATGAGACCGGGTGCCCCAGGGTGCTTCTCTAGTTAGACGTTGCGCCGCACGAGTCACCTGACGAGCGGTTCTTCCCGAGGCTTTCCCGAACGATTGTGAATTTGGCCTTACAATGGGTTGTTCCAAGTAACTGGATCTTCCCCGAAAAAGGAAAAGGAATTGACGCTCATGGATCTATCTTCCCGCCCCCTCAGAGTTCGACTCTCGGCAACCGTCTTCATCGTCGCTCTGGCAATGTCAACACCAAGCATTGTGGCGCAGGCACAGCCAGCGCCCGGTGCGGTTCCTCAAGCTGCCCCTGCCGAGAGCACATCCACCCTCACGGTCAAAATCAAAGGGATCCGTAATGCGAAAGGAAAGATTGCCGTTGTGCTCTATGGTGATGAGAGGGGATTCCCCCTTGATCCGTCGAATGCGGTTGCCGCAAAGCAAGTTGATATTGACCCGCAGACCATGACCGCTACGGTTGTTTTCGACAAGTTGCCGCTGGGTGTTTATGCCGCAACTGTGCTTCACGATGAAAAGTTGGTTGGCAAGATGGAGTTCGACCCTCAGGGAACTCCGCTGGAGGGGTACGGGATCTCCAATAATCCCGACAGCAGTCAGGGAGCGCCAAGCTTTAACGATTCGAAATTTGCTGTGAATGAGCCGCAGGCGGCCATCGAAATCGCCATGGTCTATTGGCAATGATGGAGCGAGGGTCGAAACAGAGTTTCTCGCCCCTCGCCGAGAAGCAAGTGAGATCCGAGATCTCACTTGTGCTTCCCATGCGGGCAGATTCAACACAACCGTGAGACTGTCTTCCTACCTCCTCTGGTGCTGATTTGCGCTCTGTCGAAAAGAGGACCGCGTTTCCGTCTCGGAACCCAACCTGCGATCTTCGGACATGCGTTGTGAAATCGTATGACATGCGGTATACCGGAGTGCTCATGCTCGCGCTGGGATTTGCGGGCGCCGCGAGGGGCCAGCACGTGGCCGATTCTTATGCCTCGATTGTGCCGGTTACGGCTCGTCAGGCAATGCTTAAGTCAAGCAACGATCCGCTGCTTCTTGCAGCCATCAAGGGGTTACGCTCCTGCACGGAGACCAGGATCATTTCTGCTCCCAGTGGCAGGATGAATATTCCCCACCACTATCTATCCGGTTCGAGCGGACCGGTGAACCCGGCGGAGGCGGTGGCAACGCGCGTATACGCAGATTTTGAAGGACGCATCACGGCGGGGATGAATCAATATCTGGCAACCGGGAGCCACGCCGAATCGGCTTGTGCGCTGGCGCAATTGGAAGAGTGGGCACGGAGCGGCGCGCTGCTCGATTACGACCGCGACGAATCGTCGCAGGCCTGGTACCAGGTGGAATGGACACTGAGCGCAGCCGGTATTACGGACTCAGTGCTGGTGAACGACCGAACGCTGGACCCTGTGGAGCAAAAGCAAGTGACGGCGTGGTTGGACGCTGCTGCGCGCAAGGACATTGCGTTGGAGAAGCCGGGCGACAGCAAGAACAATCACCACTATTGGCGGGCACTGGCGGCAACGGCGATTGGAATTTTAGCGTCCGATGACAAGCTCTACCGCTTCGGCATCCGGAGCTATAAGGATGCGGTGAAAGAGATTGATGGCCGGGGCGCGTTTCCCAAGGAGATGGCGCGCCACGAGAATGCGATTCACTACCAGGGCTTTGCGCTGGAGCCGCTGGTCGCGATTGCTGAATTTGTGACGCGGCAGGGCATTCCCTTGTTCGACTATAAGGCCGGCGGCCATACGCTGCGCGATGCAATTGTTTTCTTCGGACGCGCGGCGGATGATCCAAGGCTGGTGAAGGCATACACGACGGATGCGCAGTCGACCAGGTTCAGCGGGGGCGATTTTGCGGAGTTTGCCTTTTATGCAGCGCGCTTTGGCACGGATGGTTTGCCGCCGGCAATTTTGACTGCGTTGCAGCATCCGACAACGGCCACACGCCTGGGCGGATGCACGACCATCATGGCCACCATCGAAGGTCATCTATGAAACTCCCCTCTCCCTTTTTTTTTGGGGGGGGGCGGGGAGTTTCACGGTCTACGGACGGATGCTCGAAGCCTCAACCGGGGGCTCGGAATGCCTGCGTCTCGCCTCAGTTCAAGATAAGCCTTCGCACTGCCGGCGTGAGCAACCGCTCCGCTTCGATCGGGCTGATTTGAATATTTACACTCTGTTCATGTTAAATTCAGGACCTCGCAGAGACAATGTTTGCTGGCACTCCCCCCTCTGCCGGAAATTGCGAACAAAGGAATCCCATGACCAATGCAAGCGTGCGCAGAGCCTCGTCTATTGTGCTGCTCATTTCCCTTGCACGGGCCTGACGCCCCCGATGGAGTGGTAGTCGCGGATACCCGCTTTCGTCCTCAGTTCGAACATAACCAGCACGCCAACAACTTATTCCGATCATGGAGTGTCACATTGCGACCCACTTACGTTGCCCTTGGTAGTCTTCTCCTGTCCTCCCTTGCTCTCACGGCCCAAGCTGCGCCCATCACCTTCACCGAGACCCTCACCGGAAGCAGTTTCTTCGGTCCCTCGGCCAACACCAGCGAACTCATCACGATTACCGGAACCGGGAACACCAACAATGTCGCCTTCAACAGCGCCACCGACACCTTCACCCTGCCTCTCACCTCCGTCACCGTCCAGGAGGGATCAGGCCCCGTTGAGACGTTCACCGGCACGATTGAAGCCTTCGTAGCGGACAACTTCATCGCAGGCTTCGAGCAGTTGACTCCACAAAACGTCAATATCGCCGCAGTCACCGGCGGCTTTTTTAGCGATCAAATGCCGTTCGCCGGCTATGGCCTCGATTCCTCCATCTCGGTAACCGGCAGCACGGAGGTCCCCGCCTCAAGCACAGACTTCGGCACCACCACCGGCGGCTTCGACTTTGAATCCTCCAGCGATACGGCGACGTTCAGCTCAACCGTTTCGCCCACCCCCACTCCCGAGCCTTCCAGCTTCCTGCTGCTGGGGTCGGGAATTCTCGGATTGATCATCGTGGCCGGCAACCAGCTGAACACCAGACGGTCGAGCTAAATTCCTGCTGTTCGCAAGGGGGCTGGCGCGGCATTCCATTGCTTTGCCGCCCCCTTTTTTTGGGGTGCTGAGCGCAGAGAAAGAGTTGCCGAGTAAGGCGGCCTCAGGATTCGATCACCACGGGCGCCTCACCCGGCTGCTGAGTGGCGGCGATTGCAATTAAAGCGTCGGAGATCAGTTGCAAGACCGGGATCGAAAGCAGCTGGAGCAGGGCGACGACGGGCAGCGCGTACTTCAGCGCGGCTACACCAGAGACCCAGTGAGCGATGAGCAGAAACAGCGCGCAGCCCAGAAACCTTCCCGCGAACAGGGCGAGTTCATGGTTGAACAGATAGGCGTATTCGCTGCGGCCGTCAAGCCGCGCAAGGGCATTGACGACTGTGAACTCGATGGGATTGTACGACAGATCCAGAAGCGGCTTGGCGAGCATGAGGCAGCCGACAAAAATCAGTGCGCCTGCCTGGTTGAACAGCAGTGAACTGCTCAACGAGCCAAGCAGGAACAGCACAAGTCCGGTAGCGAAAACCAGCCGGCGATGCCGCGGCGCAGCGACCCGGCCAACAGCATAGAGGACGAAGGCGGACAAGACTCCGCCTGCAGCCTGGGTAACGCCTAGGGTCCCCTCCTGCCCCACCAGCAGCAGAATCAGCATGGGAGACACAGTGAGCATGTAGCTCTGCGCCAGGCCTTTGAGCGCGGAAAGCTCAAGCATGCGCCGCCACACGGGGGGGAAACTGAAATAGAGAAAGCGAGCCGGCGCCGGATTGAGAAATGCGCCCCGCTCCACAATCCAGGCGGAGAGCAGCGTGAGAGCAAACACACCGATGGCAACCCCATGATAAGCGCGGTTTGCGGTCCCGCCAGACCAGCCGTAGAGGGATGCGCCGGCAATGAACCAGCCTACCAGGGCCGGCACCACGATGGAGGCGAGCATGGCGATAAACAGCTCCAGTCCATAGTAGTAGTTGCGATTGCCGTCTTCGGTTGTGGACAAAGCAAGAAAGCTGCGATTGGCCCAGAACAGGCCGGTAGCCATCCCCATGGCGAAGCCGGCGGCGGCGATTCCTGCCAGGGTAAGCACTCCGGTCTGCATCAGCATCATCATGGCGACGCCCGACAGCACCATGCCTGCAGCGTAGAGGTGCTTGGCGGCAACCCGCCCAAGAAGAACTCCGTTCACAAAGAAGGCCGCCGGCATCGCCGAATACAGCGACAGCTGATAGGTGAAGACCCTGGATTCATCGTGCGAATTGCGCATGACGTATGCCGAGACGAAGATTTCAAGGACGGGGAAGACGAAAGCGTACACCATGTTGGCCAGCAACAGGATCTGCATGGAGCCGGAACAGCGCCGAAAAACGGCGACCTCGGTGCGCAGGCCGCTCATGCGCATGCGTCCAGCGGAAAAGCCAGGCGACTGCTGATCGAAAACCCGTTCTGCGTCGGGCACCAACGGATTCTTTCCGTATCGAGGTAAGCAAAGTCCATGTGCGGCAACCTACCGAAACGGTCTAGTCGTCCGCGCCTGCCAGATGGGCCGCTGTATGCGCAGGCTCGTGCGCGGTGGACTTGCGCACTACCAGCTTGGGATAAACGGTAATCACGGTGGGGCGAGGATGAGGAATTTCATCGCGAATGAGGCCGAGCATGGTGGTGGCCGCAGCCCGACCCATGGCGCGCAAAGGCTGATGTATGGTGGTGAGCGGTGGATCGTTGGTGGAAGCGATCAGCACATCATCAAATCCCAGCACGGAAACGTCGCGAGGGACAGGGATGCCTGCTTCGCGCAGAGCTTGAATTGCACCGATTGCGGTCACGTCATTGAAGGCGAAGATGGCGGTGAAGGGGCGCTTGGACTCTAGCAGCCGCCGGGTCACTTCGAGTCCCGGACCGGTACCCGGCTCTGGTCCCTGCAACTGCACGACCAGCTGCGGATCGACCGGGATCTCCAGAGTCCTGGCGACATCGACGATCGCCTTCCAGCGCTGGCTGGTATCTGAGCTGAAGCTCTGGCCCTTGATGAACGCAATGCGCTTGTGTCCCAGGTCTTTCAAATGCGAAAGGGCCAGGTGCGCGGCCCTTTCATGGTCGAGCTCGATGTTGATCACGCCGCTGCGGTGCTGGTGTCCAGAGACGGATACGAGAGGGACGGGCAAATCCTCTTCAATGCGCGTATCGATGGCTATAATACCTTCCACCGAGCGGGACAGCATCATGCGCGGGTAGCCCTCCATCAGGTCCTCGCGATGGCGATGGCTGACGACGAAGTAGAAGAAACCATCTTTCAGCAGCTCGTCTTCCACGCCGCTGAGCACGCCGGTGGAGTAGCCCTCGCTGATCTCCGGGATAATGACGCCGATGGTGAAGGAACGCTTTTGACGCAGGCTTTTGGCCACCGAGTTGGCCGAATAGCCATGCAACTGGGCAGCCTGGAGTACCCGGTCCTGCGTCTCCTTGGCAATGCGATGCGCGGCCGCCGCACCGTTGACGATGCGGGAGACCGTAGACTGAGAGAGCTCGAGGATGGCAGCGAGCTCTCTCAGCGTGATCGGCCTCATCGGAGTTTTGGTCACGCCGGCTGTTCTCCAATCATCGCGCGCTCATTTGTGTATCATCCCACATCGGGCGGGAAAAATAGTATCAGACTGAGCTTGCCCGCACATACTCCAGGAGGCTATAAGCCTTTGCCGTGAAACCCGGCGCGCTGCATTGCGATTACGCTCTCGTGGTTGCGCATGAATGTATTCCATATCAATCCAGAGCGTAGATTTTCAGCCATCAATACTGAAATGCCCTGATCGATACCGAGAACATCCGGGTCGTACCAGCTGGCAGCAGGATGAAATGCGTCCACAAACCCATAATGCCCCCAGGCCTGCTTGCCCCACCGGGAGCGCATGGCCCTCAAGACTGAGATGCAATCGGCGGGAAGAAAGGCCAGCGAGCCCGCGGCGGCGGAAGGAACGACCGTTCCATCCAGCGGCCCGATGGCAGGGGGTCCGCCCCATGCGGTGTAGCCACCGACATAGTCTGACGAAGTGACACCCCAAAAGTCCTCGTTGTACCACTGCGGATGCGCCAGGCAGAATGCTTTGTGGGCGTGCGTTGCAATCACCGAATTCGTGTAGTAATCCGCATAGGCATCACGCTTCTCGCGGAAATCGAACCAGGCCTGCGAATACTGATGGGTGAACAGTGGGTCGTCTCCGCTGATGTAGTCGAAGCCGTCATAGTGGATGGTCGAACGCGTGAAATTGTTCCAGTACTCGGGCGCAACCGGATGGGTGGGCGAACCGATCGCCAGCAGATCAATCATCATCAGCTCGCAGTAGTGATCCCAACGATTGGCGAGGAAACCAGACTCGGGCTGCCAGCCCATCGAGAAGGCTTTGCCGCCGTTCAGCATCCAGGGCCAATCGACGCGCTCGTAAATTTGCTGAGCCAGAGATTGGATCTGCGGATCGGCAAAGTAGGCGCGCGCCATGAGCATGCCGCATAGCAGAATCGCCGTGTCGATCGACGATAGTTCCGAACCGCGGAAGCGCTCGCCGGTCTCAATATCGGTGAAGTGATAGAAAAATCCATGCACTTCGGGCATGCTGTTCAGGTGCCACTTGAGCGTCGTGCGCACGCGCTCGACAATTTGCGCGTGCGGCAGAAAGCCGCGATGGTCGGCGATGCACAAGGCGGTGAGGCCGAAGCCAGTAGAGGCGATGCTGGCCATGCGGCGCGGATCGCGGGCGCCGTTGAGATTATTGAGCGCGCGATCGAGAATCTGGCCGGTGTTCGGACTACCCTGCTCCCAGAAGAACATCGATCCCTGCAATTGCAACTCGTCCAGAAACTCGTCGTCTTCACTGCTGGCCTTCCAGATGCTGCCGGCAAGGGCCGTCCGATTCGGCACTAGCGTGCCGCCCGCAGCTGCAGCTGCAGCAATCATCATCTGGCGCCGGTTCATGATCGGCGTACCGCTTCGCCGCATCGTTTCAGCTCTCCTATCCGGTTTTATCATCCGGCAAGAAATTCAGCCTGAAAAAGCGTTCGCTGTCGCAATTCGCCTGCCAGCAGGCAAACGCATCCCCAGGCCGAACCTGCGATCAAAGCGCATCTTAGGCGAGGCGTCTGACTCACTTTGGAAGTAATGTGGGCAGAGATGAACAGCCGCTTTGCCCCGCGGCTCGAGTGATCCCGGGGCGCACGTAGCACAATCGTTTGTGCAGGGCAATTTTGATCGACCGGATGATTGGATGTCAAGCCGATGAAACGTGCGATTCCGGGATGAACAGTTGACTTGGCGCAATCGCGAGCGGTACAAACTTCCCTTTGCTCAAACGATTGTGCACCGGGCTGTGAAGTTAGACTGGCGCTGTTCAGAATAAGCGATCGGCTCTTCAGCCCTGCGCTGGGCGCCATTCTATTTTCCGCATCCTACTTACTGGCAACATCTGGCGTCCGCGACCAAGCGCATGCCCCCCGGAGGAACTCCACTGTGACACCCTGCAATGCTGAACTGATGGGCAAATTTCTTCGCGGTCTGTTGGAGCATTTTCGTCTCCCATCCAGCCATCGCAGCGGTTTACTATGCGGCTTTTGCTTGGGGAACAGGCCACTCGGCCGCATGGCGTCTCGAACGAGCAGCGCGGAAGATGCTCGAGCCGGCCTTTCTGTTCGGACCGCTGCTGCCTGTTCGGTATTTGCTGCCGGGCTTGTTCTGTGGGCACCGGCTTCGGCGTCGCAGGCTGCCCAGCCGATTACCACCGAACGCTCAGCGACCAAGAGCACGCAGAGTTCCAACGCGCAACTCGCCGACCCCAAGATCGACGAACGCGTCGACAGGCTGCTCGGCCAGATGACACTCGAAGAGAAGATCGGCCAGCTGGTGCAGTACAACGATACTGGCGACAGTCCGGCCGCAGGTGGGGAGCAGGGCAGCGGGGATCGGAACAATCAAGGCGTGATCGTCGCCATCAATCCAGTGACCGCCAACCACATCAACTCGCAGCAACTTGCGGCTACCGGACGCCTGGGCTCCATGCTGAACACGATTGGCGCAGAGCGGACGAATATGTATCAGCACCTGGCGGTAGATAAGAGCCGGCTCCATATTCCGCTGCTGTTTGGCGCAGATGTGATCCATGGCTTCCGAACGATCTATCCGGTGCCGCTGGGGCTTGCCTCCAGCTGGGACCCGCAGCTCGTGGTGGACCTATCGCGCATGTCTGCGGAAGAAGCAAGCACTGCGGGGGTACGCTGGTTCTACTCTCCCATGGTGGATATTAGCCGGGATCCGCGCTGGGGACGAACCACCGAAGGCGCTGGTGAAGATACCTATCTGGGCGTGGCAATGGCGCGGGCCTACATTCAGGGCTATCAGGGCGACGATCTCTCTCAGCCAGGCCACGTCGCAGCATCGATCAAACATTTCGCAGCCTATGGCGCAGCCGAAGCAGGGCGCGAGTACAACACGACAGACATGTCCGAGATCACCCTCAAGCAGATCTATCTGCCGCCCTATAAGGCTGCGGTCGAAGCCGGCGCGGCAACCGTCATGAGCGCGTTCAACTCGCTCAATGGCGTTCCTTCGAGCGCCAATCCCTACCTGCTCAGGAAGACCTTGCGCGACGACTGGGGCTTCAATGGATTCGTCGTGAGCGACTATACCTCCATCATGGAGCTGATCAATCACGGCATTGCCCTTGACCCGGCAACAGCAACCCTGAAAGCGGTGATGGCGGGCGTAGATGTGGACATGATGTCGCACTTCTACGACACGCAGTTGCCGGGCCTGATACGCTCCGGCCAGGTGCCGATGAGCGTGGTCGACGAAGCGGTGCGGGGGGTGCTGCGGGTCAAATTTGCGACCGGATTGTTCGAGCGGCCCTACGCCAACGGCCCTGAGGTCACCGCGGCCGTGCCTGCGCACCGGCCGCTGGTGCGCAAGGCTGCTGAAGAGTCCCTTGTCCTTTTGCAGAACGAAAACCTGGCCGGCGGTCAGCCCCTGCTGCCGCTCAGTGCTGCGCGCAAGAAAATTGCCTTGATTGGTCCGCTTGCCGACGACGCTAGGGAGATGACCGGAGCGTGGGGTGGAGCGGGCGCAGATCACGACGTGGTTACAGTGAGGCAGGCACTGGAAGAGCGAAGCAAACAGCTTGGCGGCGCACTGGTTTACGCCAAGGGAACGGAGATTGAATCAACGTCGGAGGCAGGATTCGGCGCAGCGGTTGATGCCGCCAGGGACGCCGATGTCGCGATCGTGGCGCTGGGCGAAGCCGGCACCATGAGTGGCGAGGCCGGCTCGCGCGCCTATCTTGATCTGCCTGGCAACCAGCAGCAGTTGCTGGAGGCAGTTGTCGCTACGGGCAAGCCGGTCGTACTGCTCGTTTTCTCCGGCCGGCCTCTGGTACTTGACTGGGCCGAGAAGCATGTTCCCGCAATGATCGAAGCATGGTTCCCGGGAACCGAAGCCGGGCATGCGATTGCCAATGTGCTCTACGGCGATGTGTCGCCGAGCGGCAAACTGCCAATGAGTTTTCCGCGCGCAGTGGGCCAGGAGCCTCTCTACTACAACCAGTTTCCAACCGGCAGGCCGGCAACCGGCATCGATCTTTCGCAGCCGCCGGGAGGCGACACGCGCTTCTTCTCCCGCTACATCGACGTGCCCAACAACGCGCTTTTTCCATTCGGCTATGGGCTCAGTTACTCGAACTTCGCCTATGGCGATGTGAAGGTTTCCAAAAACAGCATTGATCTGAAGCAGGCGCTGAGAGCCGGAACCGCCCCGCTCGTTGAAGCCACTGCCACGGTGACCAACACAGGCAATCGCGCGGCAACAGAAGTGGTGCAATGCTACGTGCGCAATCTGGGTGCAAGCATTGAACAACCGGTGCGCAGCCTGAAAGGCTTTGAGCGGGTGACGCTGGCCCCCGGAGAATCCAGGCAGGTCCGCTTTCGGCTCAGCTTCAACGAGCTTTCCTTCTACAACATTGACAGCGTTCCGACCATGGAAGCGACCCGCTACACGGTGTGGATCGGGGGCAGTTCGCTGGCCGACCAGGCCGCCACGTTTAATGTTGTTTCATCGGCGGCTGCGCGGTGAAGGGGGATTCAACGGTCCGCCAGCACAACTGCCGTGTGATCAGCCCCCGGCCCTCAAGACAAGGGCGCGACGATCGCCAGCCCCCCCCCAGCTGGGGCAGCCATCGGCTTCGGCAGAGCAAAGGCTAGGCCAAGCTGGTCCAGTCGAGAACCACTTTGCCGGTCTGGCCGGAGATCATGGCGTCAAAGCCCTCAAGAAAATCGTTGTAGGCGAATCGGTGCGTGATGACCGGCGCGATGTCGACGCCCGATTCAAGCATGACCGACATCTTGTACCATGTCTCGTACATCTCCCGGCCGTAGATGCCTTTGATGGTAAGCATGTTGAAGATTACGTGGCGCAGGTCCATAGGCGTGTCTTTGGCGGGGATGCCGAGTACGGCGATCTTTCCACCGTGGCTCATATTGGCGATCATGTCATGGAACGCCTGCGCATTGCCTGACATTTCCAGGCCAACGTCGAAGCCTTCCTGCATGCCCAGCTGTTTCTGCACCTCTTCAATAGATTTCTGGGTCGGGTTTACGGCAACCGTTGCGCCCATCTTCTGCGCCAGCTCGAGACGGAACGGATTCATGTCAGTGACCACAACGTGACGCGCTCCGGCATGACGCACAACAGGAATCGCCATAATACCGATGGGGCCGGCTCCGGTGATGAGCACGTCTTCACCAAGCACCGGGAAGGAAAGCGCGGTGTGGACGGCGTTGCCAAACGGATCGAAGATGGCCGCGACTTCCTGGTTAATCTTGGGGTCATGACGCCAGATGTTGGTCATGGGCAGCGAAATATATTCAGCAAAACCACCGGGCCGATTAACGCCGACACCCTGTGTTTGTGCGCAGAGATGCCTCCTGCCGGCCAGGCAGTTGCGACAGCGACCGCACACCACGTGGCCTTCCCCGCTCACAATATCGCCGGGATAAAAGTCGTTGACGTTTGAGCCAACGGCGGCAATCTCGCCAACAAATTCGTGGCCGATCACCATGGGCACCGGGATGGTCTTCTGCGCCCACTCGTCCCATTGGTAGATGTGGACGTCGGTCCCGCAGATGCCGGTATAACGGACGCGCACCAGCACGTCGTTGATGCCGATGGCTGGTTGGGGTACATCTTCCAGCCACAATCCCCGCTCAGCGCGGCTCTTTACCAAAGCTTTCATTCTGTCGACCTCCGCTTTCAACGCACAGCGACCAGCCAATCGGTGGAACCATCCATCGCATGCCTGTCGTCAAAATCTCCGTTCCCACTGTCGGCCCTGCTTGAGACAATGCGCGAAAAGGGAGTGCTCCGCGCCCGATGGCCTTCACCCAGCGGATGATTCCATCTTATGCGATGGCCCGGGCCGGGTTGAACACGATCGATGGCGATCGGGAGACCAACCAAAGCCTAAGTCTCTCGCCGTCTCTCTCAGCCGGCTGCCGGTGGAATGGGGCTGATCAGCAGGCCTTTCGAGTAGTGCAGAGAATGAATGCACGCCGCCGCCAGGCCGGCTTCCGGCCCAAGTCTGGCAGACAGTACCCCGGCCTCTGCTTGCCGGCATTCCGCCTGAGGCCGCCCGCCGCCGCAAGTGGAGGAAACGATACTACCTCGAATGCAGTCTAACAAATCGCATTGGATCGGCATGCACTGCAGCTGTCCCGAAGCAGGGCCCAATCTGCCGCGCCCAGCACCAGGAGCGCCGGACGGGTCGGATCGTTCGACGCAGATGGAATTTCGGTGGCAGGGCAGGGTAGACCCGGAGCACTCCGCAAAGTGGATCTTTGAGACAAATCATTGTTCAGCGGGGAGAGCCAGGCCAAACCCTCAGTTGCCCGGAATCCATCATGACCGAGGGGAGGATCAGGCGCAACTCCGAACATCTTGCCGCAGATTGACCTCATGCCAATGAAAGCTTTATCCATTCATTGCCGCCAGTCGGATTCTTCATTCCTTCTATCCAAATTCCTGCGATAGAGCCTTACCTTTTAAGCTCCTGCGGTCGTAGACTTGTTCTACGGCAAATTCCTCTCTCCGGGCCGCATTCAAATGGC
>Ga0208193_1000823_pt1 | contig 14669 bp, 18 predicted proteins | sample June2015DPH_17_2_FD_184716 | JGI IMG/M metagenome (GOLD analysis project Ga0208193, IMG submission 184716) | Peatland microbial communities from SPRUCE experiment site at the Marcell Experimental Forest, Minnesota, USA - June2015DPH_17_10... | ecosystem: Environmental > Terrestrial > Soil >... | reverse complement strand
AGCATCCAACAAAAGGCATGCGGCGCCGACGGTGATCGCCGAATCCGCGACATTGAATGCCGGAAAATACGCTCGATCCCAGTGAAAGTGAATGAAATCGATGACATGACCTAAGCGAATGCGGTCCACGACATTGCCAACAGCGCCCCCCAGCACCAAGGCAAGGCCGCAGGCCAGCAGCGCGTGCGCGCCGCGCTGCAGGCGCAGCAGCCAGACGACGATACCGATGCTCACCACGACCGCAAGCCCGATGAACAGCCAACGCTGCCAACCGGACGCGGAAGCGAGAAAGCTGAATGCCGCGCCCACATTATGCATGCGGGTGATATCCAGGATGGGCAGCACGGAGATGAACTCGAATTCGGCAAAGTGCCGCACGATATAGGCCTTGCTGATCTGATCGGCCACCACCACCAGCACCGACAGCACCAGCCAAGCCGCCGCGCCGCGCTGAATTTGCCGGATATCGCTTCCTTGCGCATTCGTTTGCTGCGCATTCGCTTGCTGCGTGTTCGTCTGCTGCGTATTCATGTGCGGAGTGTTCATGCGAAGCGACGCTCTTCGCCGGGACCTTCGACGTTGCTGACGCAGCGCGCGCAGATCTGCGGATGCCGTGCATCGCTGCCGACGTCGCCGCGCAATTGGTAGCAGCGCACGCATTTCGCCGCGGTGCTGGGCTTGACCTCGATCCACAAGCCCTCCTGGCTGCTCTTGACGGCGGACTCGGCCGGCGTGCCGGTCTGCACGACATTCGCTTCGCTCGTGATCAAAAGGAAGCGCAATTCGTCGGCCAAGGCACGATAGCGCGCCGCCAGTGGTTCATCGACGTACACGGTGATATCGGCCTCGAGCGAGGACCCAATGACGCCGGCGGCGCGAAACCGCTCCATTTCGCGCGCCACGTCGGATTTGAGGGTGATGAAGGCCGGCCAATCCACCGCCGGGGTGCGCTCGGCGCCGGCGGGAAATTCGTGCCACAGATTCAGGAATACCGAATCGCTGTGCTCTTCGGGCAGGAATTTCCAGGCTTCCTCCGCCGTGAAACTCAAGATTGGCGCGATCCAGCGCACCATCGCCTGTGCGACGTGATGCACCGCCGTTTGCGCGCTGCGCCGCGGCGCACTGTTGGTGCCGGTGGTGTACAGGCGGTCCTTGATGATGTCCAGGTAGAAGCCGCCGAGTTCGACCACGCAGAAATTGTGTATCTCCTGATAAATGCTGTGGAACTGGAAATTGCGGTACGCCGTCACGATGTCGTTTTGCAAGGCGAACGCCTTGCCGATCACCCACTGGTCGATCGCCACCATCTCATCGAAGGCAACCGCGTGGGCGCTCGGCTCGAACCCTTGCAAGTTGGCGAGCAGAAATCTCAATGTGTTGCGCATGCGTCGATAGGAATCGGACATGCGCTTGAAGATCTCCTCCGACACGCTCATCTCGTTGGCATAGTCGGTGGCCGCCACCCACAGCCTTACCACATCGGCGCCGAGCGTCGCACTGAGCTTCTGCGGCGAGAGAATGTTGCCGAGCGATTTCGACATCTTGCGGCCGGTCTCATCCACGGTGAATCCATGCGTGAGCACGCCACGATACGGAGCGCGGCCATGCATGGCCACGGAGGTGAGCAGCGAGCTGTGGAACCAACCACGATGCTGGTCCGAACCTTCCAGATACAGATCGCTGGGCGAATGCGTGTCGGTATGCGTCGCCGGCACGCAATGGTGCGCCACGCCCGAGTCGAACCAGACATCCATCACATCGGTGGCCTTGTCGTAGCGCGCCGCCTCCTCGCCCAGGATCGCCGCCGCATCCAGATCGAACCAGGCCTCGATGCCGTCGCTCTCGACGCGTTGCGCGACGGTCTCGATCAACTCATGCGTGCGCGGATGCAGTTCACCGGTTTCCTTGTCCACGAACAAGGGAATGGGCACGCCCCATGTGCGCTGCCGTGAGACGCACCAATCGGGACGCGCCGCGATCATACTGGTGATGCGCTGCTCGCCCCACGAGGGCATCCAATCCACATGAGCGATCGCCTCGAGCGCGCCCTTGCGCAACCCGGCCTGGTCCATGCTGATGAACCACTGCGGCGTGGCGCGAAAGATCACCGGCGTCTTGTGGCGCCAGCAATGCGGGTAGGAATGATGGTAGGGCTCATCCTTGAGAAGCCGCCCGTTCTCGATCAGGACCTTGATCACGTGCGGATTGGCCTCGAACACCTGCTCGCCGGCGAACAGCGGGGTCGAGGGCAGGAAGCGGCCGTCGCCGCCCACGGGATTCTCCACCTCCAGATCGTAGCGGCGGCCGACATTGTAGTCATCGAGCCCATGGCCCGGCGCGGTGTGCACCGCGCCGGTGCCGGCATCCAGCGTCACGTGCTCGCCCAGAATCACCGGCACCTGGCGCTCGTAGAAAGGATGCTGCAGCAACAGCTTCTCGAGCGCCGAGCCTTTGACCTCCGCAAGCACGCGCCAATGCGTGACGCCCAAGGTCGCCATGATCGATTTGACCAGTTCAGCCGCCAGCAACAGCCGCTCGCGGCCCGCACCCAGATCGAACTCCAGCAGCGAGTATTCGAATTGCGGATGCACCGCCACGGCTCGGTTGGCGGGCAGGGTCCACGGCGTCGTGGTCCAGATCGCCAGCGACGTGGGCACCTGCTCGTTCAAGGCGCGCTGCTCGGCCGGTGTGATCGCCATGCGTCGCGCCAGGTCCGCGCGATCGACGATCTCGAAGCGCACATAGACGCTGGGGCTGGTCTTGGGCTCGTATTCGACCTCGGCCTCCGCCAGGGCCGAGCGGCAGTTCAAGCACCAGTGCACGGGTTTGTAGCCTTTGTACACGTGGCCGTTCTTGATGATCGTCGAGAAGGCGCGCAGCTGGTCGGCTTCGTAGCGCGGCGCCATGGTCAGGTACGGATGCTGCCAATCGCCGAGCACCCCGAGCCGCTTGAATTCACTGCGCTGCAGATCGATCTGCTTCTCTGCATAGGCGCGGCACGCCGCACGAAACGCCTTGGCATCGATCTTCTGGCCGACGCGGCCGTGCGACTTCTCGACCTGCATCTCGATCGGCAGGCCATGGCAGTCCCAGCCGGGCACGTACGGGGCGTCGTAGCCGTCCAAGGTGCGCGACTTTACCACCACGTCCTTGAGGATCTTGTTGACCGCATGCCCCAAGTGCAGCGCGCCGTTGGCATACGGTGGCCCATCCATGAGCACGTAGCGCGGCCGGCCCTTTGAGGCCACACGAATCTTCTCGTACAGACCGTCCTTCTCCCATGCCTCCAACATCGCAGGCTCGCGCTTGGCGAGATCCGCCTTCATCGGAAAGCCCGTGTTGGGCAAATTGATCGTCGATTTGTAATCAGCCACTGTTCACCTTGGATAAGAGTCCGCGCGCCTGCGCGGCATCGACCTGCATTTGTGCCATCAACGCCTGCAGCGAATCGAACTTGATCTCATCGCGCAGTTTGGCGATGAACTCAACCTCGATCAGACGGCCATAAAGATCGCCTGAAAAATCGAATACATGCACCTCGAGCAACAACTCGGTACCACCAACGGTGGGCCGCGTACCCAGACTCGCCACGGCCGCCAGCGGCTGCGGCCCGATGCCGTAAACGCGCACCGCCAAAATGCCATGCACCGGCGATTTGCGGCGCATCAGCCGTAGGTTGGCGGTCGGAAACCCCAACGTGCGGCCGAGTTCGTTGCCGTGCGCGACGCGCCCCAGCATCCGATAACGGCGCCCCAGCAACCGCGTCGCGCCCTCGAAGTCGCCGACCTCGAGCCGGCTGCGCACCGCCGTGCTGCTGACGCGCACGCCGTCGAGCACGAACGGCGCGATTTGTTCCACGCCAAAGCCATGCTGCTTTCCGGCGGCGCGCAAGGTTTCGATGGTGCCGCCGGCATTGCAACCGTAGCGAAAATCATCGCCCACCACCATGTGGCGCGTGCGCAATCCCGCGACGATCAACTCGTCGACGAATCGACGCGGCGTCATGGCGCGCATGCGCTCATCGAAGCGCAGGGTCACCAACTGGTCGACGCCCTGCGCAGCCAGGGCTAGAAATTTCTCCCGCCAACGAGTCAGGCGCGGCGGAGCGCCATCAGGATCGATGAATTCCTTGGAACTCGGTTCGAACGCCAGCACCGTGGCCGGCACGCCAAATTCGCCGGCGCGCGATTTGAGAGCCCCGATCATCTGCCGGTGCCCCAAATGGACACCATCGTAATTTCCCACGGTGAGCACGCAGCCGGCATGGCGCTGCGAGATGTTGTGCAGACCTCGGACTAGTTCCATGGCGAAAGGCTGTGATTATACTCAAGTTTCCCGCGGGTCATCGCGCGCACTATAGCAGTCCACCTTAGGTTTCGTCGGGGCGGCAATTGACAACGCCCGAGCCAGTCGGCAAGCTACGCGGCTCTTTTCTGGAGGAGTCCGCGCTTGGCGAATACCAAATCTGCAGAGAAAGCTGCCCGGCAGTCGACGGTGCATCGCGCCCGTAACGACGCGCTGACTTCGCAGCTGCGCAGCTCCATCCGTAAGGCGACCTTGGCGTTGAAGGCCGGCAAGCATGAGGAAGCCGCCTCGGCATTGGCCGCGGCGACGCCGGTGATCGACAGCATGGTCAACAAGGGCATCATCCACCGCAACAAGGCCGCTCGGCACAAGAGCCGCCTGACGAAGCAGGTTCGCGCCCTCGCTAAGTAGCAGCGCGCGGGTGCTCTTCCAGGTAGCGCATCACGGCTTGCTTGAGTTCGTTCGTTCCGGCCCCTGTGGCTCCGGAAATGAGCAGCACCTGACCTTTCCAGCGTAGCCGCCGCACGATGTCCTTGGCGCGTTTGTGCGCTTCCTCGGGCTCCAGCAGGTCGATCTTGTTGATGAGCAGCCAACGTTCCTTGGCGGCCAGATCCGCCGCGAATTTCTTCAGCTCAGCCACGATGGTGCGCGCGTCTTTGACCGGGTCTGCGTCAGGATCGGACGGCGCGATATCGATGAGATGCAGCAGCACGCGCGTGCGCTGCAGGTGCTTCAAGAAGCGAATACCAAGGCCGGCGCCCTCGGCGGCGCCCTCGATGAGGCCGGGGATATCCGCCATGACAAAACTTCGGCCCGGACCCGCGCTCACCACGCCGAGATTTGGATGCAAGGTCGTGAACGGATAGTCCGCAACCTTGGGCCGCGCCGCCGACACCGCACGGATCAGCGTGCTCTTGCCCGCATTCGGCAAGCCCAACAGGCCGACGTCGGCAATCAGCTTCAATTCCAGCATAAGTTCGCGTTTCTCGCCCGCCAGCCCCAAGCCTGATTTGCGCGGCGTGCGGTTGGTGCTGGACTTGAAGCGTGTGTTGCCCCAGCCGCCCTTGCCGCCCTTCGCCACCAGCAAGGTCGAGCCCTCGACCGCCAGATCGCCGAGCGTCTCCCCGGTATTGAGATCGGTAACCGTGGTGCCCACCGGGATCGGTACATACGTGTCATCGCCGCCATGCCCAAAGCAGTCATTGCCGCTGCCCGGCTGGCCGTTCTGACCCTTGTAAGTGCGCGCTATGCGGAAGTCGGCCAGGGTGTTCATGCCCTCCACGGCCTTCAGATACACGCTGCCGCCTAAGCCGCCGTCGCCGCCATCCGGACCGCCGAAGGGCACGAATTTCTCGCGACGAAAACTCACACAACCGCGCCCGCCGTTGCCGGCCTGCACCTTGAGTTTGGCTTCGTCGACGAATTTCATGATCTACTGCGCCCAGAAAAAGCAAGGGGGCGTCTCGCCCCCTTCACCAATCAAACGCAGCCGCGCGCGCTTCTAGGCGAGCGGCTCGCTCACGTTGCTTGGCTTCGCGATGACGTTGACGTACGTGTGGCGCTCCGCGCCTTTGACCCGAAACTCTACCCTGCCGTGCGAGGTGGCAAACAGGGTGTGATCCGAGCCCATGCCGACGTTGACGCCGGCGCGATACACCGTACCGCGCTGACGAATCAGGATATTGCCGGCGAGCACTGCCTCGCCGCCGAACTTCTTCACGCCCAATCGCTTCGAGTGGGAATCGCGGCCGTTACGAGTACTGCCGCCAGCTTTTTTGTGTGCCATGTTGAGATGCTCCTAAACGTCTTAAGCGACGATCGACGTGATCTTGACGTCGGTGTAGGGCTGCCGATGCGTACCCTCGCGCTTGTAGTGCTTACGGCGGCGAAATTTGACGATGCGAACCTTGTCGCCCTTGCCATGGCTCTCCACCGTCGCAACCACTTTGGCCGAGCCGACGTAGGGAGCGCCGATGGTGACCGCAGATCCGGCGCCGACCAGCAAAACCTGCGTGAATTCCACGCTGGACCCCTGCTCCGCGTCGAGCTTCTCGATGCGAACCACCGCACCTTCCTGAACGCGGTACTGTTTACCGCCGGTGGCGATCACGGCATACATTTTGTTGCAACTCCGAGGACGGCCTGCTGGCCCGCAAAATAGCCGCAAATGGTAACCGGAACGGACCTTCGGGTCAAACCAAGAGGTTGCTGGTTCTACATCCCGCCCTGCCGACGAGCGCTGCAGGAGCCCAGTGCGCCGCCCCTGCCGGCTCGATCTTAGGTACCATGGCGTATTCGCTCGAGCGCCTCATGACACTAGAACAGATACGTGGCTTGGTTACCGCCGATTTCGATGCCGTAGACAGGGTCGTCAAACAGCGCCTCCACAGCCAAGTGGCACTGGTTGATCAAGTAGCCACTTATATTATATATGCCGGCGGCAAACGCTTGCGACCCCTTTTGGTCCTGCTGGCCGCTCGCGCCTGCGGCCACTCCGCTGAACGGCATATCGATGCCGCCGCCATCATCGAATTCATCCACACCGCCACCCTGCTGCACGACGATGTGGTCGATGGCTCCTCGCTGCGCCGCGGCCGCGAGACCGCGAATGAGGTCTTCGGCAATGCAACAAGCGTGCTCGTCGGCGATTTCCTGTACTCCCGCGCCTTTCAGATGATGGTGGCGCTGAATCGCATGCGAGTGATGCAGATCCTGGCCGATGCCACCAACGCCATTGCCGAGGGCGAGGTACTGCAATTGATGAATGCGCATGACCCCAATACCAGCGAAGCCCGATATATAGACGTCATTCGCAGAAAGACTGCCCGGCTTTTCGAGGCCGGCGCGCAGATATCGGCGGTGTTGAGCGATGCCACGCCGCAGATCGAGGAATCCCTCGCCCGCTACGGACGGCACATCGGCACCGCGTTCCAGCTGGTCGATGACGCCCTCGACTACCAGGCCGACGAAGCCAGCCTCGGCAAGCACCTGGGCGATGACCTGGCGGAGGGGAAACCCACCCTGCCGCTGATTTATGCCATGGCGCACGGCAGCGACGAGCAGCGCAACATGATCCGGCACGCCATCGAAAACGGCGGCCTGGATCATTTGGAGGAAATTACCCGCGCCGTTGCAAGCTTAGGGGGGCTTGCGTACACTGCGCGCCTCGCTCAACGCGAGGCCGATCAGGCCCTTGCGGCGCTGGCGCCCCTTCCCGAAACCGCTTTCAAAGAAGGCTTGAGTGAACTGGCGAAGTTTGCGGTAGCGCGCAAGAACTGATTTCACGCGATTCGGGGTGTAGCTCAGCCTGGTAGAGCACTACGTTCGGGACGTAGGAGTCGCAGGTTCAAATCCTGTCACCCCGACCAGTAATATCAGTAGCTTACGGACGATTGGCTGCCAAATTTGCGACTGTGAGATTCGAGCAAGTCCACTCCAAGTCCATTTAAATCCAATGAGAGCGTACCCAAGTTCCACAAGATCCGGTATTACCTTTAATGGCACTCGCTCAGCACCACGGCGTTCCGACTCGACTGCTTGATTGGACGGATAACCCCTTCGTGGCTTGCTACCACGCCGCTTCTACAACCGTCGTCGACGGAAACGTGCGTGGACCGGGGAAGCTAGCAGTGTTTGCGTTAGAAGAATCCCGCATTCTCCCCACCATGCCTATAAGGAAAGTACGGGTACCCGGAAGTACGTCTCGGGCTCAGCTCGAATCCCTGCAGGCAGACAATTACATTGCAGAAGGATGACCGCTCGAATTGAAGCATGAACCCCCAGCATTCATCGCAGCAACGACGTGTCTTTTCAAACACATTGAACGCCATTCCTGTGTCTAGTCGTTTGTGCCCCTGCTTCCCCTACGTCGGATGACCAGCTCGTAGCGTGTTGGATGTTGCACGGCCACGAATCTTCTCACGGGGGGCGCCCCCAATGCAGCACGCTCGGCCAAAAGCTGATCAAGCTCTACGCGTGATTGTTTGTAGGACCAGTCCCCATGAATCAAAAATTGAGTCCTGATGAATTCTGGGAGTTGATGGACGAATATGCTAAGGCCTTCGGCTGGGTCATCATGCATTGGAGCCGCCTCGAGCATGCCCTGTCCGTGCTCGTCGCGAAGCTCGCCGGAACCACAGAGACTACTGCTGAAATAATCTATCTTCCGTTGTCTGCGGACTCAAGGAAGAAATTGATAACAGCGCTTGCTCAAGCAAACCTGCCAGCCGGCTCCCTTCAAGACAAAGTGCTGGAGTCTATGACGCGATTTGATGCGGCCAGAATTCGGCGAAACAATTTCATTCACTCGCCGGTCGCCTGGGTCGATCCCGAAGACAACACTATACGGCAAAGGAACGACCAACAGCGCGGTGTGCTGAAGAAGGCTATTTCCGAAGTGCCGCTGAACGAGGTCCGGAAACTTGCGCGGGACCTGAACGCATGGGTCACGAGGTCCTCGGCGAGATTTGTTTTCATAAGGACTTCACTGCGGCCTTTTCCCAGATTCGTGCTACTGAGGTCTAGGGCCGATCTATCATCTGAACGGACTGAACGCCTGGACGAATGTATCCCAAGGATCTCGCGGCGTCGCCTCGAAGGATCCGCACGCCGCCGCGGTGCATGAACGTAAACCCATACCGCGCGTCGCTCTCGGCCTGCCAGCCGTCTGCCTCAAATCGCGCGATGAAGTCTCCCAGCGCTTGACCCGCGCCAATGCGCGGATCCACCCTTTGTGCTTCGATTACCTCCCAATGGATGGTGAAAGCGACCACGAAGCCTCGATTGTGCTCATCGATGTATCCGACATAGCGATTGTGTGGCATGCCGAATACCGTACCGCTGATCGCCTGTGGATAGCTTGGGCGGAAATTTTACACAGTAGTCGCGCTTCCCCGACTACTGGATGAGCGGCGACCCGCAGAAAACGGCCCGACGAAACGCAATTCGGCAACAAACATTCGGTAGTGCCGTGCAACCGACCCTGGGTTGATGGGTCGAACTCCAAAGTGCCCGTTTGAATCCTTGTCCGGCATCGCAGCAATGTGGCTCACTCACAATCGCGGAGTACTCTTGTGTCGTTGCAGCCGACGGTAGTTCTTCAATTTGATATCAGTGTACGCAGGAAATAGGACTTGGAGAAATAAACCAATTGGCTTCGCCCATAGCGGCGCTGCGACTGCTCATATTCAAGTGCGTCAGTTGCTCTCGAATTGCGGCCACCGTTGCCCCATGACGCGGTCCGGTGTCGACAATCCGCATGCATCCGCTACAAGGTCATCGGTTTCGACCGTAATGAGCACAGCGCCGGTTTCACACTTCAGCAAGCCGGACTCCGTCCCTTCAAGAACAATCCCCATGCCCGCGGAAGCATCGATGATGCATCCATCGTCTTGAGCGACAGTCACACGACCATTCACTACTAGAATTAGGCGGTCATAGCTTTCTCGTGAGACGGCAATCGAACCACCGGGCGCCATGTACAGGCACGAGATTTCGCTTGTTACAGAGGCGGAGGCCAACGGTAAATACGCGACCGGGTTTCGCTCTTGTGCAATGTTTGGATTTATAGAGCCTGGCGTGAAGTGCAAAACTTTCATTGAGATCTCCTCCTTTCCGACCAGACCTTCACCCGTTGGTACTAAACGAACTTTGAGATACACCCTTCTGGCATGATTTTGCCAACTGCGGATTTCTCCCGGATCGCCCGCGCGGCCGAGGTTCTACTATGCGAGATTGAATTCGCGGTCAAAGTGGACAACAACGACAAACCGCTACCGACGCTCTCGTGAGTTCGCCGCTCGTCAGACATCTGCCTAGATTCGGCCTTCCTTCAAGAGACGATTCCCAATTGACAAGATGTAAGCCTCACGATCGCGAAGGCGCGATGACCGCAAGATCGCCGCAATCGCAGTCCTATCGCATGTCGTCCGCATTCGGTGCAACCTTCGCTGCGCGGCGCAGATACTTGAGCATGTCCTTCGGCTTCGCGGTTCCCGCGCGTTCACGCAGGAAGTCATCCGCAGCGCGCAAGGAGCCTACTTTTTCCGCTACCGCAGCCGCGATGAATTGGTTCAACGATACGCCATCAGTGGCGGCCAATTCTGCGGCTGCCTTCTTCACTGACGTGGGAAGTTTCAATGGATAGGTGTTCTTGCTCATTTCCTCATCCTCTCGAGCATGACGCTCGGTGTAATCACTTCGATCTCGAAGTCGCGTGCTGCAGGTAAAAAGTCGCGTACATTATGCGTGACCATGGCCGAAGCCCGACCATTCACTGCCGCCTCCAGCACTAACTCGTCAGCGGGATCGGCCAACTGCGGCCGCCACATAAAGTGAACATCGACGGGCTCCGCAGCGCTTGCCAGGGCAGCCAGAAAACCCACTACGTCTTCTTTTGCCATGCCCGTCGCCAATCGCTGCTCCGGGCGATTAAGAACGTCCTCATATTCAAGAAACAACGCCGTCGTCACCAAGGGTACGAGCTGCCGCTCGGCAACGAGCGTGAGAATACGGTTGCTCGCGCCCAGTTGGCTCCGAAGTCCGGCCACAATCACGGACGTATCCACCACAACCCTCGGCATTCCCATAGATAGACATCCTATAGGATGTCACATCTCATGGGAAGCCTCAAAATAACAGAATCGCGCAGATTCCGGATTCGGGCCGCCAATCGCCGTCTTTTTTGCAGCTTCTACGTTCGGGACGTAGGAGTCGCAGGTTCAAATCCTGTCATCCCGACCATTGATTTTGTTGAAGAAAAAGTAGGCGTTTTGCCTCGGGGTGCCATCCCATTTTAGCTCGGGGTACCGTTGGGGCGTCAGCTCAGACGCACTAGGATTTCGCAGCCTGCGCGCTGCGGATGCCGTTTATGATCGTGCCGATCTTGACCGCGACCAGCGCACGGTGGTCACTGTAGTACTCGATCACCATTCCGCTCAGCAGCGCATTGCGCTTTGGATCGCGGTGCATAAGACTCCGGCGAGCTAAATTCACCCAGATCGAGCAACGCCCCACCGCTGAGCCCCCTGGGTCCGAACGTGTTTACGCGCGCGCCATTACCCGTGAAAGCCGTATGGTCCCCATCGTTCGCCGACGGCACCCGTTGCGCCAGGGCAGATGAGTAGCGTCGCTAGCAGCCAGCGCAGCGGAGCAATTGTCGATGGACCCTCCGTAACCGTCCATTATCGCAACGACTTCAGCAAGACCACCCAATCGTTCTATTGGATGAATCACTGCGAACATTGCGGAATGAAGCAGGGTGATTTCGAACTGTTCGAAGAGTTCGACACGCCGTTTTGTCCCATCGATCCGCGGGGTGCCTCTCGAATCCTGCTGCGGTCGGTTAGCGAGACTTTTGAAGCGTCGGCGGCATCGATTGCCTATGAACCAGGGTTCTTGATTGCCTATGAACCAGGGTTCTTCGAGCGGATGAGAATCTGTCCCGACTCGTAGTGTCCAGAGACAGAATCGAACCTGGCCAAGCTGCTCTTGACGATAGAATCGGGCAACCCAGGTGAGCCTCCGCATTCAGAAATTCACTTACATTATCAATTTCGATAATGTAAGTGAACTTGGCGTATTCGATATTGGATATAGATTATCTAATATGATAATCTACATGAATTATGACCCACTCTCGCCGTCCTCTGACCCCAGAACTGGCTTCTAAGTGGGCCGCCTCTGCGCAATACCAGTTTCTGGATGCACTGATGGCAGACCCGCAGATCCAATACGAACAGATTGCCTTCCATGGCGGAACCTCATTGCATTTCTCCTGGCGGTCGCCGCGACGGTCGGAGGACTTGGATTTCTTGATCGCGCGAAGTGCGACTGATTTCGGGACCATCGTTGAGCGGGCCGGACAAAAGGTCGCAGAGGCATTTCACTCGGAAGATCCGCAGTTCACGATCGAGATCCTGGACCGGACCCGGCACGAAGAGAGGATGATTTCCTACGACCTGCGTGTGGCTCACGAGGCGTATCTAGGGAAGGCGCTCATCAAGGTGGAGTTCTGGCGCGTGAGCGCAGAGTACTTGGCACAGTATCCTGTCGAGCTGCGCTCCCCCATCCAGCCCGGAGAGATGGTTTCACGGATTTCCAACCCGGTACCGGCGGCGACCCTCGAGACCGCTTACTGCGACAAACTCACGGCGCTCGCCACTCGCCCCTATCTCAAATGGCGGGATATCTACGACTTATGGTGGATCGGTACGCAGACGGACGCCAGGCTCGACCTGTCGTCGGTCACACGGCAGTTCCTTCACAACGTCTCCGCTTATCAAACGATCGACGGTCTTTCGCCGGCGCAAGCGTTACGGAAATTTCCAGGACAGGATCCGGCTGAAGTACTCAAGAAGGCCGATCCGGATTTGCGAAGATGGCTGCCCAAAGCACTTTGGGACAAGATGCATCCTCGGGTGACGCGAGAGATGGTCGAGTATGTCAGAGGCGCGCTGGAACGCGTGGCGGATGCCATCGAAAAGAACGTCATGGACGGCACTTTGAAACGTGTCCAGCGATGACGAGTGCACTAGCGCGCTTGCGCGATCTACCGGAGGCTTTCACTTTCGCGGGGTTTTGCAAGCTCACCCGTTTTTCCAACAACGCGGCGGCGGTTTGTCTGACTCGCTGGAAAGAGAAAGGATTCGTTGAGGCAGCCGGGGAGCGCGCGCGCATCTACTTCAACAAACTCAAATGTAACGAGGTCGACGGATCGCTGCGGATCGCGGCGCTGCTGTTCGAATATCCGAGCGCCATGCTCTGCGGTGAATCGGTGTTGCACGCGGCCGGATGGATCACGCAGATCCCGGCCCGTCTTTCAGTCGCCGTCATCTCACGCCCGAGCTACGTCTCGCTGCATGGGATCGACATTCACGGCCACCCGCTTTCATGGTTCAGAAAAGTCCACCCCGCTGTGAATCCCTGCCCCGATAAGCGAATCTATGGTCTGCGGACCTTGCCGGCACCGCTCGCGCTTGCGGATTTGTACGGCGACCCGAAGGGGTGGCACCCGGACGTGGACGACTTGGACATTCCGCAGGAAGAGGTCGCGTCTGTCGGGACAGCGGCGACGCTATTCGGTGTCGAACTGCCGGCACCGTTGAGACATAAGATCAAGAAGGCGGAGAAGACCTTCGATCGTCTGGAGATTGCAGACGACAGCATCACGCTCGGGACGTAGGAGTCGCAGGTTCAAATCCTGTCACCCCGACCACTGATTTCATTGGGTTTTTCCCACCATCACTGCTGACTGTTCCAGGTCTCCGAGGCTCACGGTTCCAAAAACGGTTCCACTTCTAGACTCGAGAAATCGCTCAGCTTCGCTGCTTTCCTTGGATACACGCGGACAAACCGAAGAATCAAGTGCGGTGTCAAGGGAATCGCCCAGAGACGCTTTGGGGTTGAGTTGGCTCATACCACGGGCGTGCGTCGTGCCTATGACATCCCCAGCCAAACGGAGAGGGCGCGTCCGACTCGAATCATGAGAGTATTGCCCAGATGGCCCAACCGCTTGCCAATCTTTTCGCGTGGTAACGTCAGGACCTTATCAACCATAATTTGTGACACTCGATTGAGCCCATTTTGCCGACTCGGATCGAGAGTGATGCGAAACAGCGGTGCATCGATAATCGTACTGGTCAGTGGCACGACCGTGATACTACTATGAATATCGTTGAAGACATCCGCTTGGATGATCAAGGCTGGCCGAGGCTTCCCGTAGTCCCCCGGCGCCGCTATTGTCACGATGTCGCCGCGCTTCAAGTCCAGCCTTCCACGGTTCCTGCGGCAACGTTGAGTAAGTCGTCCAAGTGCGCCGATTGATCGGCCGCACTCGCCAGCCGCGATTGACGGCGGCATTCCTTGCGAAACTTTGGCGACTTGGTGTCCGGAACCCAAATGCTGATTTGCCGAAACCCCTGTTGCTTCATCTTCGCCCGATAAACCCGCACACTTTCGTGAGCTGCGCTGCGCTTACTAGCCATATTAGGTCTCCTCAGTACCGTCGTAATAACTAGTAATATAACACAGTCATGGATCTGCATCGGAACGGAATTAGAGCGCGATCTCAGGAGCGGCCTCAGAAATCGAGTTCTCAAAGAACAAGCCGCAAGGCCGGCCCACCCGAGCACGCTCGAAAGTTGATCGACGCGATCAGAATTCCGAGACTCATGCCCGCCGTGCAATGATCCGCGTGGCCGCTCGATAGCCCCACCAAATATTACTCCTCACGGTGGGTGCTTCCTGTGCTTCGACGAGGGCTCTGACGGAACATCCCCTGCAGTTTTATGTCGGCGCAGGAGCCGCGGAGTCTCATGCCAGAACCGACGATGATGCCTATGATTACAGATTTGATAGGCAACACA
>Ga0208193_1000821_pt1 | contig 14683 bp, 9 predicted proteins | sample June2015DPH_17_2_FD_184716 | JGI IMG/M metagenome (GOLD analysis project Ga0208193, IMG submission 184716) | Peatland microbial communities from SPRUCE experiment site at the Marcell Experimental Forest, Minnesota, USA - June2015DPH_17_10... | ecosystem: Environmental > Terrestrial > Soil >... | reverse complement strand
GGACTCACGCATCCGGTATTCCATGCTTCGATGCACAACTCTCTGAAATCCTCGGGTGCGGCAATCGGCGCTATCCGCCCGTCCCGGGATCTTATGGGATCGATCCCAAAGTCCTTTCGTCGGCGCAATACATATAGTTCACGCCGCTAGGCTTCTGAGGGCCTCCGAAAGCTCAGGACCACCGTAGTACGACATTTCCCGGCCAGGAAAAAACTGTCAAAAGAGCCCGGTGATCGAACTCCTTCTAGTTCGAGGATATATGAGGGAAAAAACGACGGGTTCCCGCAACCGCGCTATAGGCGCACAGGGAAAGGAGATAGGAAAATAATCCAGGCTGTGACTTCGCCGAATTGGAGTATAAAAAGCCGCGCTTGAAATGCTAGTATGTATCTTCCGTGGTGTTGTAGTGGAGGCGCTATCCGCCGAATAGCATAGGAGTTATCGTTCCACCGGTGGAAACCTTGCCGGGATGGATTGGCGTCTTTCAAAAGAAGGGGAATTATGGGTCAACCGACTCCGACCGAACTTCATAGCGTAGAGCCGCGCGTCCGGCGCGAGAGTGAGGATCGCCATCCTCCGTCCTCCAGGGGACGGTGGGTGTGGCTGGTTGTCATTCTAGCTGTAGGCGTGGCGGCTTATTTTCTGTGGCCGAAGATCAAGGCTTATCAGGCCACGCAAACGGCTGCTCCGGGCACCGGCAAGGGCAAGAAGGGCGGCGGGGCGATCCTGGTAGTCGCGGCGCGGGCCCATAAAGGCAACATCGGGGTTTACGACGAAGGCCTGGGCGCGGTGACTCCCGTTTACACGGACTTGGTGAGGAGCCGCGTGGACGGGGAACTGATGACGGTTCTCTTCAAAGAGGGCCAGCTGGTCAAGAAGGGAGACCTTCTCATGCAGATCGATCCACGGCCTTACCAGGTGCAGCTCGATCAGGCGCAGGGGCAACTCCTCCACGATCAGGCGCTGCTCAAAAATGCCAACGTCGATCTGGACCGGTACAAAGTTCTGCTGAAGCAGGAAGCCATTCCGGAGCAGCAGTATGCCACGCAGGAGGCTCTGGTTTTGCAGTACGAGGGCACCATTAAGACCGATCAGGCGGCGATCGAGAGCGCGAAACTGAACCTGGTTTACTCGCACATTACCGCATCGATCGACGGCCGCGCGGGGCTGCGCCTGGTGGATCCGGGAAATATCGTTCACGCCACCGATACCACCGGCCTGGTGGTGATTACGCAACTAGATCCGATTAGCGTAATCTTTACGGTGGCCGAGGATCAGCTACCGCCAGTACTGGCAAAGATGCACGCCGGAATTCCGCTGCATGTGGAAGCGTGGGATCGGGCGAAGACGCAGAAGCTGAGCGAGGGAACGCTGGCCACCATCGACAATCAGATCGACCCGACCACCGGCACGCTGCGGTTGCGAGCGAATTTCGAGAACAAGGAAGGCAAGCTGTTTCCCAGCCAGTTCGTGAATGCGCGGCTGCTGGTCGAGACTAAATCCGGCGTGGTTCTGGCGCCGAACGCGGTGGTGCAGCGCAATTCGCAAGCAACCTATGTGTGGCTGGTGAAGCAGGACCAGACGGTGACGATCCGGCCGATCACGACGGGCGTAACCGAGGGCGATCAAACTGAAATCCTATCCGGGGTTGAGCCGGGCGACGAACTGGTGACGGTGGGGGTGGACAGGCTGCAAGAAAAGAGCCGAGTCAACGCCCAGGTGCCGGGTGAGAATCCGCCTGACAGCGGCGGGAAGGCCGGGGGCGGAAAATCGGGCGGGAAAAAGGGGAAAGGGAAGTCGTGAATCCATCCCGGACATTCATCCTCCGGCCGGTTGCCACTTCTTTGCTGATGGTTGGTATTTTGCTTGTCGGCGCGGTGGCCTACAAGCAATTGCCTGTTTCAGCGCTGCCGGAAGTCGATTATCCGACCATCCAGGTGATTACGTTCTATCCCGGCGCGAGCCCGGATGTGATGGCATCGTCGGTGACGGCGCCTTTGGAGCGGCAGCTCGGACAGGTGCCGGGGCTACAGCAGATGACGTCGACCAGCTCCGACGGATGTTCGGTGATTACGCTCGAGTTCAATTTAAGCCTGAACATCGACGTTGCCGAGCAGGAGGTGCAGCAGTCGATTAACGCGTCCGGCACATATCTGCCGGCGGACTTGCCGACGCCGCCGATTTACGCGAAAGTGAATCCCGCCGATACGCCGATTCTGACGCTGGCGCTGAATTCCGACGCGATGCCGCTACGCTCGGTTGAGGATCTGGCCGATACGCGCCTCGCGCCTAAGATTTCGCAATTGCCGGGGGTCGGACTGGTGAGCATCAGCGGCGGGCAGAAGCCGGCGGTGCGCATTCAGGCGAATCCCACCTCGCTGGCCTCTTATGGCCTCAATATGGAGGATCTGCGCAATGCGATTACGGCCGCGAATGTGAACGAGGCGAAAGGGAACTTCGATGGCGCGCACCAATCCTACCAGATTGGCGCGAACGACCAGTTGCTTTCGCGGGCCGATTATTCAACGCTGATCGTCGCATATCGAAACAGCGCGCCGGTAAGGATCAGCGACGTGGCGGACATCGTCGACGACATCGAGAATCTGCGCCAGGCGGCGTGGATGAACGAAACGCCGGCGGTGATCGTGAATATTCAACGGCAGCCGGGCGCGAACATCATTTCGGTAGTGGACAAGGTAAAGCTGCTGCTGCCGCAACTGCAAGCGTCTCTGCCGCAGTCGGTGAAAATCAAGATTCTGACGGACCGGACCAATACCATTCGCGCGTCGGTGGAAGATGTGCAGTTCGAACTGATGCTGACCATCGGCTTGGTGGTGATGGTGATTTTCGTATTCCTGCGCAATGTCGCGGCGACGGTTATTCCCAGCGTGGCCGTTCCGCTCTCCCTGGTGGGAACGTTCGGGGTGATGTACCTGCTGGGATACAGCCTGAATAACCTGTCGCTGATGGCGCTGACGATTTCAACCGGCTTCGTGGTGGACGATGCGATCGTGATGATCGAAAACATCTCGCGGTATATCGAAGAAGGCGAAAAACCGTTGGCGGCGGCGTTGAAAGGGTCGGAGCAAATTGGTTTTACGATTGTTTCTCTAACGGTGTCCCTGATCGCGGTGCTGATTCCACTGCTGTTCATGGGCGACATCGTGGGCCGTCTGTTCCGCGAGTTCGCAGTAACGCTGAGCGTGACGATTCTGGTGTCCGCAGTGGTTTCGCTGACGCTGACTCCGATGATGTGCGCGAAGATCCTGAAGCACAAACCGGAGGCACAGCAGGGAAGATTCTTCCGGGCGTCCGAAAGAGGATTCGAGGCGATCATTTCGGTGTACGGCAAGACGCTGACGTGGGTTCTACGGCACCAGACGCTGACGTTATTTGTGGCCGCGGCGACGCTCGCCTCGACGGTGATTCTGTTCATCAAGATTCCGAAGGGATTTTTCCCGATTCAGGATACCGGTGTGATTCAGGGCGTTTCGGAGGCGGAGCAGACGGTTTCGTTCCAGGAAATGTCGCTACGCCAGCAGGCCTTGGCGAAGGTGATTTTGAAAGATCCGGCGGTCGACAGCCTCTCCTCGTTCATCGGCATCGATGGCACCAACACGACGCTGAATACGGGACGTATTCAGATCAATCTGAAGGAGCTGGAGACGCGAAAAATCAGCGCCAGCGACGTGATCCGGCGTTTGCAGCCGGAATTGGCACAGGTGCAAGGCATCACGTTGTACATGCAGCCGGTGCAGGATCTGACGGTGGAAGATCGGGTGAGCCGCACGCAATTCCAGTACACCATGGAAGATCCGAGCGCGGACGAGCTGAATTCGTTCATCCCGAAGATGGTGGAGAAGCTGCAAGCGCTGCCCAATCTGCGGGATGTGGCGACGGATCAGGAAGTGAACGGGCTGCGGGCGAAGCTGGTGTTCGATCGCGACACGGCCTCCCGGCTGGGGATTACGCCCAACACCATCGACGAGACGCTGTACGATGCGTACGGACAGCGGCAGGTGTCGACCATGTTTACGCAGTTGAATCAGTATCACGTGGTGCTGGAGGTAAAGCCTGGGTTCCAGAGGGATCCGAAAGCGCTGGGCGAACTGTTTATCCGGTCCGCGGCGGGAACGTCGACGGGATCGTCCGGAGTTGTCTCCGGCGGATCGACGCTGACGGCCGGGTTTGGGCCATCGAGTGCGTCGGTGGCGGCGGCGACGGCCGGACAGACCATCGGCGTGGCGACGACGGCCGGCGGGGGCACGGGGGGATCCAGCTCCAGCTCGTCGTTCAGCGGAGCGGCGGCGCCGTCTTCGGGAGTATTTTTCACCAACGGGAATAATGTGCCATTGAGCGCATTTACACATTTGGAAATGACGTCGGTTCCGATCACAGTGAACCATCAGGGGCAGTTCCCTGTGGTGACGCTTTCCTTCAACCTGGCGCCGGACGCATCCTTGGGGGATGCGGTCGACGACATCAATAAGGTGAAGGAAGAACTGGGTATGCCGGTGAGCATTCAGACGGCGTTTCAGGGCACGGCGCAGGCGTTCATTAATTCCTTGGCCAACGAATGGGTGCTGATTCTGGCGGCGCTGATTACGGTTTATATCGTACTGGGCGTGCTCTATGAGAGCTACATTCACCCGCTCACGATTCTATCGACGCTGCCGTCGGCGGGCGTAGGCGCGCTGCTGGCGCTCTACATCTGCCGCGCCGACTTCAGCGTGATTGCGCTGATCGGTATCATCCTGCTGATCGGCATTGTAAAGAAGAACGGCATCATGATGATCGATTTCGCGCTGGATGCCGAGCGTAATCATGGTATGCCCCCGGAAGAGGCGATTTATCAGGCCTGCCTGTTGCGGTTCCGTCCCATCATGATGACGACGATGGCGGCGCTGCTGGGCGGGCTGCCGCTGGCGCTCGGGACAGGCGTCGGCTCTGAGCTGCGGAGGCCGCTGGGAATCACGATGGTGGGCGGTTTGATTTTCAGCCAGGCGCTGACGCTCTATACAACGCCGGTGATCTATCTCTGGTTCGACCGGCTGGCGCGGCGTTTTGGGTCGCACGCGGAAGAAGATTTATCTCCCGACATGGGTGGACATGGAGACGGGCACGGGCCATATCCGGCGCCGGCGGCGGGAGATTAAGCGATGAACATCTCCAAACCGTTTATCCAGAGGCCGGTGGCCACTACACTGCTGACGCTGGCGGTGGCGCTCTCCGGTGTGGTCGCCTATAACGTGCTTCCGGTTTCGCCGCTGCCGCAGGTGGACTTTCCGACCATCTCCGTGGGTGCGAGTTTGCCCGGCGCCAGTCCGGAGACGATGGCGTCCTCGGTGGCGACGCCGCTCGAGCGCCAGTTCGGGCGTATCGCGGCGGTAACCGAGATGACGTCGACGAGCACGCTGGGCGGCTCCTCCGTCACTTTGCAGTTCGACCTGAACCGCGATATCAACGCGGCGGCGCGCGACGTTGAGGCCGCGATCAACGCGGCGCACGGCTACCTGCCGGCGAACCTGCCCAACAATCCCACCTATCGCAAGGTGAATCCGGCGGACACGCCGATTTTTCAGATCGCACTGACGTCGTCGGTGCTCGATAAAGGGATCATGTACGACGCCGCGTCGACGATCATGGCGCAGAAGCTTTCGCAGATCAAAGGCGTGGGCCAGGTGTTCACGTATGGCAGCGCCCTGCCGGGGGTTCGGGTGGAGCTGAATCCGATGGCGCTGAACAAGTACGGGATCGGCATGGAGGGCGTGCGGGGCGTTCTGGCCAATGCCAACGCCAACGTCCCGAAGGGACATTTTTCCGACGGGATACGGATTTGGGAAGTCGGCTCCAACGATCAGATGTTTAAGGCGAAGGATTACAGTCCGCTGATCATAGCCTATCGGAACGGCAACGCGGTGCGCGTCTCGGACGTTGGCGAGGTGGTGGATTCGGTCGAGGATCTGCGCAATGCCGGCTATTCGAACGGCAAGCCGTCGGTGCTGCTGACGGTCAACCGGCAGCCGGGCGCGAACATTATCGATACGGTGGATCACATCCGGGAGGCGCTGCCGCAACTGAAGGCGGCCATTCCGCAAGCCATTGACCTGACCGTGACCCAGGACCAGACGGTGACCATCCGCGCCTCGGTTCGCGATGTCGAAATCACGCTGATGATCTCCGTGATGCTGGTAATCCTGGTGGTTTTCGTGTTTCTGCGGAGTGTGCGAACAACGTTCATTCCCAGCGTCGCGGTTCCGGTATCTTTAATCGGCACGTTCGGCGTGATGTACCTGTGCGGGTACAGCCTGGACAATTTATCGCTGATGGCGCTGACCATTTCGACCGGCTTCGTGGTGGACGACGCGATTGTGGTGATCGAAAATATCACGCGCTACCTGGAGATGGGGATGAAGCCGTTCGCGGCTGCGCTCAAAGGCGCGGAGGAGATCGGATTTACCGTTCTCACCATCAGCATCTCCCTGGTCGCGGTGTTTATTCCGCTGCTGATGATGGGCGGCATCGTGGGCCGTCTGTTCCGCGAATTCTCGGTAGTGCTGTCGGTCGCGATCGCCGTTTCGATGGTGGTTTCCCTCACCACGACGCCGATGATGTGCGCCTATCTGCTGAAGGAGCACGTCGCGCATGGCTGGATGTACCTCACCAGCGAGAAGGTCTTCAACTGGATTGTCGATTTGTACGGACGATCGTTGACACGCGTTCTGCGGCACCCGGTGATTACGCTACTGGTATTAGGCGCCACCATCGGGTTGAACGTCTACCTGTTTATAAAAGTGCCCAAAGGATTCTTCCCGCAGCAGGATAACGGCCGCATGCAGGGAACTATCCTCGCGGACCAGGACATCTCCTTCCAGGCGATGCAGGATATTCTGTTGCAGATGGTGCAGATCGTGAAGGCAGATCCGGCCATCGACACGATGACCGCGTCGACCGGCACCGGCGGCGGTGGCGGCGGAGGCACTATCAATCAGGGGCGGGTGAACGTCCAATTGAAGCCTCTGGACGAGAGAAAAGTTTCGGTGTACGACGTGATGGAGAGGCTGCGTCCGCAACTGGCCAGGGTTCGCGGGGCCACGCTGTATCTACAGGCGGCGCAGGATGTGCGCATCGGCGGGCGTTCGGCCGCGGCGCTCTATCAATTCACCATGCGGGGCGATAATCTCCAGGACCTGAACGATTTCGGCCGCCCGATGCTGGAGGCGCTGCGGAAGATTCCGATTATCACCGACGCCAATACCGATCAGCAGAACAACGGTTTGCAATCGGTGGTGCACTACGACCGGGATTCAGCGGCGCGGTTCAGCATCGGATCGCAGCTGATCGACGACACGCTTTATGATGCGTTCGGCCAGCGCCAGGTCTCGACCATGTATACGGCGCTGAATCAGTATCACGTGGTGATGGAGGCGGCTCCCCGATTCTGGCAGAATCCGGAATTTCTGAAGGAGATTTACGTGACCGCGCCCGGCGGGCAACAGGTTCCTTTGAACGCGATCACCCATTTCGGACCCGATACCGCGCCGCTGGCGGTTGCCCATCAAGGGCTGTTTCCCGCCGTGACGATTTCCTTCAACCTCGCGCCTGGAGTGGCGCTGGGCGAGGCCGTCGATGCCATCACCGACACCGCGGCCCGGATCCACCTTCCGCCCACCATTCACACCACCTTCGCCGGGACCGCGCAGGCATATCAGGATTCGCTCGGAAGCGAGCCATTCCTGATCGGGGCGGCGCTGGTGACAGTGTACATCGTGCTGGGGATGCTTTATGAGAGCTATATCCATCCCATCACGATTTTGTCGACGCTGCCGTCGGCGGGCGTGGGCGCGCTGCTGGCGCTGTTTCTCTTCAAAACGGACCTCAGCCTGATCGCCATGATCGGGATCATTCTGCTGATCGGAATCGTGAAGAAAAACGCGATCATGATGATCGATTTCGCGCTGGCCGCCGAACGCGGCGAAGGCATGAGCCCGCGGGATGCCATTTACAAGGCGTGCCTGCTGCGCTTCCGTCCGATCCTGATGACTACCATGTCGGCGATGCTGGGCGCGGTGCCGCTCGCCTCCGGCGTAGGAGTGGGCGCGGAGCTGCGGCGCCCGCTCGGAATCACAATCATTGGCGGATTGATCGTCAGCCAGCTCCTGACGCTCTATACGACGCCTGTGGTATACCTACAGCTCGATAATTTGCGGCTGAAGTGGGAGCGGGCGCGAAGGGGCCGGCGGGTCGAAGAGACTCCGCTTGGCTTGGAAGCTTAACTGCTGATCGTTCCCACAAGGAGCGATCCGGTATGAAAATCGACATTGGCGACTTCCGTGTTTCGGGCGGGGAAAAAGTCCGGCTCAAGAAATGGGCGACCGCTATAAAGCCGCTCTATCACTCGGAAGATCACTATAAAGAGCTGCTGGCCCAGGATGTGAAGGAACTGGGCGCGCTCCAGCAGCTGCTTTATGCGTCCAACGATTACGCGGTGCTCCTTATTTTTCAGGCTATGGACGCGGCCGGTAAGGACGGCGCCATCAGCCACGTTTTAAGCGGCATCAACCCGCAGGGCTGCGACGTCCACAGTTTCAAGCAGCCGAGCACCGAAGAACTGGAACACGATTTTCTCTGGCGCACCAACCTCCATCTGCCGGCGCGCGGAAAAATCGGGGTCTTCAACCGCTCCTATTATGAAGAGGTGCTGATCGTGCGGGTGCATCCAGGAATTTTGCGCGCCGAGCGGATGCCCGGCAACAAAGCGGACTGGAACGGCCGCTACCGGTCCATCGTGGACCTGGAGAAACACCTCGACCGTAACGGTACACGGATCCTCAAATTTTTTCTTCACCTGTCGAAAGAGGAGCAGCGAAAGCGCTTTCTGGCGCGCATTGAGGAGCTGCGCAAGAACTGGAAATTCAGCCAGGCCGACGTTGCGGAGCGGAAATTCTGGGATCAGTACATGAGCGCCTATGAGGATTGCCTCAGCTCGACCAGTACCAAGATCGCACCCTGGCACGTGGTGCCGGCGGACGACAAATATAACGCCCGGCTGATCATTTCGCAGATCGTCCTCGACGCACTGCGAGGCCTCAAAATGAGGTATCCCGAAATGACCTCTGCGCGGCGCGTCGAACTACAGGCCATTCGCAAGCAACTGGAGAAGTGATCGTCAGCGCTCCACTCCGAGATGCCAGCCTAGCTTCTCCGAATCGAGCCATCCTGTCTTCGAGTCTCCCTTCAGCACAAACGCGCAAGGACCGTCGCCGAATTTCGCGATTCGCTCAGCCAGCCACGACTTTTCATGCAATGGAACCGCCAGCACCACCGGCGTCCCTTTGAACGTCGCCATCCGCGCGCCGAAGCTGGCGTCGTTCCGTTCGACTGGCGCTGGTAACCCGTACGCCTGCCGGTAGTGCGCAATCGAGGCCTTCAAGTCCCGGACCGCGATGATCACGCGCTGCACTCCGCCGAACGCCTTCGTTGTCGGCTCGCCTTTCGGAAACGCGCGAGCCTCCCGCCGCGTGATGTCGCGAATCAGAAACGGGAAAAAGGTTCCGTTCGGTTCTTCGCCGATCCGCGCCGTCTCCCATTCGAGGCGTGTTCCATCGGGCCGGTCGCGTCCGCTGCGCGCCGGCGAACTCACCGCGATTCCCGCCGTCCGTAATCGTCCTGCTTCCGCCGCCACGTCGCTGGCCCGCACGGCCCATCCGGTGGGTCCGGCGTTGCCTTGCATTTGCTTCGACCAATAGTGCTCGGCGAGCGCCTTTTTGTCGGGATTTGGCACGATCGCGATCAGTTCCAGATACGATCCATCCGGAAAGCTGGTGAGCGCCATTTGCGTGGCTCCGTTGCTGTGCGGGCCGCCGTATTCGCTGGGAATGCCGACGGCCGCCAGGCGCGCTTGCATCTCTTTCAGGTCCGTTCCCGCCACCGTCACATGATCCACCGTCAGATCGCCCGCGCCCAGCAAAGTTGTCATCAGAAGAAACCACATGACTATAATTGACCATAAATCATGGAAACACTCGATCATGTGAAAGAACTCGCCAGGCTTGCCGTGGAGGGAAAGTTCCTCGAAGCGATTGAGCGGTTCTACGCAGAAGACGCGTCGATGCAGGAGAATCAGGACCCTCCGCGTGTGGGCCTGGCGGCTCTGCTCGAAAATGAGCGCAAAGTGCTCGCACGGGTGCCGGACATTCACGTCGAGCGAGTCGAATTTCTGGTCTCAGGAGATCGCGCGGCCATCAACTGGGTGGTTGGCTACACGGATCCCGCCGGCCGCAGGATTCAGTTGGATGAGATCGCCTATCAGGAGTGGCGCGACGGCAAAATTATTCGAGAGCGGTTCTATTATGATCCCGCCCAGCGGCTGCGCGGCCTATGAACCAGCCAAGGTGTCCGAAATGCGGCTCCCAGGATATTCTGCGCTCGGAAAGAGGTGGATTTTGGGCCGCTGTCCTGACAATATTCGGCCGCTGGCCGTTCCGATGCCGCAGTTGCCGCACCCGTTTTTATCGTAGCGAGCCTCCACCGGAGGCGACCTCGTAAATCTGCCAACTTTTCGGCAATTGCCGGCATACCAGCAGACACTTAGGCCGCTCTCCGGCTCTCCACCTCAGGAGACCGAGCCTCCCGGATTCTTGATCGTTGCAGGATCAGTCGCGCCCGGAACAGCCGCGTCTTCACCGCTGGAACGCTCGAGTGAAGCGATCGCGCGATTTCCTCCATACTGAGCTGCTGGAATTCCCGAAGGATCATCACCTGCCGGTACTTTGCGGGCAGTTCCACGACTGCCTTGCGAACGACCCGGGTGGTTTCCCGGCGAGTGAGAGACTGGAGCGCGGATTCGTCGGGAGCAGCGAAGCTATCGTAATCGCCCAGCGCCTGACAGATTGGCCTGCGCCCCTCTCGGCGGTGGCATTGCAGCGCTTCGTTAATAGCCACACGAGTCATCCATGTGCGAAAACTGGATTGTGCCCGGAACGTCGATAGACACCGCCAGACCTTCAATAAAACTTCCTGGAGGACATCCTCCACGTCCGCTCGATTCGAAACGATGGAGCCGACGCGCCTTCTCACGGCTGGCAGGTGGCGATTCGTCAAAACCGTGAAGCATTCGCTTTGCCCTGCCAGGACCAGTTTGATCAGCGCGCTGTCTTCGAAAGTTGCAAGCGTCTCTAAAGTTTTCATCCACCGAATGACATGCACGCGCGATTCCATAAATCGCACGGCCTGAATCAGCGTTTTATCGCCCCAGGTGACGAATCTTCGACAGATCCGGCGACGAGGTGGCGAACCGCCATGCAGACACCGAACCGCCATGCGTCAGCATGCGGACAGACTTAAAACAAAAATGGCCGGCTTGAGCCCTCGGAGGAAGAGCCCAAGCCGGCCTCAATCCTGGCGGCAGAAATGGCTTACACCGCCAGGAAGATCGTGCTGCCGTTACGGTCCACCAGTAACAGGACGGAGTCGTCCTTCTTGGCGGAGCTGACAGCCTGCGTGTACTCCTTCACATTGCTGACCGGTTGATGGTTCACCTGCTGAATCACATCCCCCGGTTGCAATCCGGCGTCGGCGGCATGGCTGGCAGGGTCCACCTGCGCCACCACAACACCCTTGGTCGCGGCCGGGAGCTTCAATTCCTCAGCCGTATCCGGCGTAAGCGCCTGGACAGTCACTCCCTGCAGGCTGCTGTCCTTTTCCGCGCTCTTATCTACGCTGGCGCGTTCCTGTTTCGAGGGGAAGTCGCCCAGCGTGACTGCGACATCCTGCGTCGTTCCGTTGCGCAGCACCTTGAGGGTGACGGTCGCATTAGGCTCCATCATGCCGATCTTGGTGCGTAACTGGCTGGCGTCCGCGATGGGCTGGCCGTTCACGGCGACGATGATGTCGCCCTGTTTCAGGCTGCTATGCGCGGCGGGGCTGTCGGCGGTGATCTGTCCCACTAAAGCTCCGTTCGTTTCGTTGCTATGGAAGGCCTTGGCCAGCGCCGGCGTCACATCCTGCGGAAGGATGCCGAGATAGCCATGCTCCACTTTGCCATGGGCCACGATGGCGTCCATGTCATGGTGCGCCATGTTGATGGGAACAGCGAATCCGATTCCCTGATTGCCGCCGGAGTTGCCGGCCAGAATGGCGGTGTTGATGCCGATCAGATGGCCTTCGTCATCGACCAGTGCACCACCCGAATTGCCAGGGTTGATCGGCGCATCGGTCTGGATGAAATCTTCCACCTGCTCGATTCCGAGACCGCTGCGGCCGGTCGCGCTCACGATGCCGGCCGTCACCGTCTGGCCTACGCCGAACGGATTGCCGATAGCCAGCACGATATCGCCGATTTCGACTTTACTGGAATCGGCAAGCGTCAGAACCGGGAAATTCGACCCGTCGATCTTCAGCACCGCGATATCGGTACGCGGATCGGTGCCCACGATCTTGGCCTTAAATTCCCGCTTGTCATGCAGCGTCACGGTAACTTCCGTCGCGCCGTCGACAACGTGATTATTGGTCAGAATATAGCCTTGCGGGCTGACGATTACGCCGGATCCAAGAGCCTTTTCGTTTCGCTCCCGCGGCGCGTTGAATTTGTCGCCGAAGAACTGCCGGAAAAATGGATCGACGCCCTCCGGAGCCTCCATAGCGGCTCTCTTCACTACCTTTGATGTCGAAATGTTGACCACCGCCGGCACCACCCGCTTAACGACCGCGGAATACCCGCGCCCGGCAGCGGCTTCGGACCGGAGGGCCGTTTTAATGACCGGCGCCTGATTCTCCGCCGCCCGTAACCCATAGAAACCAGCGACTGCAAGTGCAGCCACCGCAGCGATTGTCGCTGTCCTGCCTAACTCTCTTCTCATGTCTCGAACCTCCAGTTACAGGTTGACTTATAAGCGCGCAGGTTCCCATAGCCCGCATTGGGTAGATCAGCCCCCCGACGTCGGCTACCTGAAAAATGCGGAACGAACCCAAGGGGGCGGTTTGGTCTGAAGCGTCATATATATAAACTGCGCTTGAGAGATTACATGGGGGCCCGCGCGTGGGAATGACGGGACGAACCCAAGGGTCACAAAGGAAAAGAGACGCAGAAACTATGCGGGCTGTGACTGTCTAGGACCTAGCAGACTAGACAGGTCCATTCGCCTTCTTCATCTTGGAAACCGGAGAGAATTCTTTGCGCTGCGACTCGCTCGAAGTCTTTACGCATGCAACCGATTACTTCTTCATTGATATTCGCGACGACCACGTCGAATGAGTGATCGCGGACGGCGTCGACGCTGCCTACGAAGTTAACGCATGCATCGGGATCGATGTCGCAGGCGACGACGCGGGTTGCGCCTAAGAGTTTGGCGGCGATGGAAAGAATGCCCGAGCCGCTTCCGACATCGAGCACGGAATCGCCTGGTTTCACGATGCGCTCCATCGCCTCCAGACATTTTTGTGTGCAAGGATGCTGGCCTGTGCCGCATTGCAGGCCGGGATTGATTTCCAGGCGGAATCTTCCCTCCGGGGTCGGTTCAGTGCGCCAGGGCGCGACCAAGAAAAACTTTTCGCCGACTAATAAAGGAGGCCAGGCGTCCTGGGTTTGCTGGACCCAATCGACGTCTGGAGCTTCACGTGGTTCGCCGAATTTTGCGGCGGTTTCACGATGATCGAAGAAGGCTTCGACCCAGCCATCGTGTTCTATGACGCCGAGGGTGCCCGCTTCATATAGGTCGGCGAGCTGATCGAGCGAAGAGTTGACGATGAACATCAACCCTGGACGCGTTTGTCTTTACCTGCCCAGAATTTCTCTTTGAGAATGAGCTTGCGAATTTTTCCAGTGCCGGTTTTGGGCAGGGGCTCATCGGAGAATTCAATGATGCGCGGCAACTTGAATTTTCCCAGGCGCTGTTCGAGGTACGTCATCAATTCGTCGGCGGTGACGGATTGGCCGGGTTTTAAAACGACCATCGCCGCGGGTACTTCGCCCCATTTCTCGCTGGGAGCGGCGACGACGGCGCACTCGAAGACGGCGGGGTGCGAGAAGATGGCCCGCTCCACTTCGATCGACGAAATATTTTCGCCGCCGGAAATGATGATCTCCTTCTTGCGATCGACGATGTGGAGATAACTGTCCTCATCCCACACGGCCATGTCGCCGGTGTGGAACCAGGGGCCGCTCATCACGGCGGCGGTAGCTTCGGGCTCCTTGTAATAGCCTTCCATAATATGATCGCCCATGGCGACCACTTCGCCGATCGATTGCATATCGCGCGGCACGTCTTTCATTTCCGTATCGACGACGCGGACGCTAACGCCGGGAACCGGCCATCCGGCCATCGACTGGCGGCGCAGGCGCTCCTGATTGGTCGGGTAAGAAGGAACCTTGTGGCGGGAGGAAGTGAGGACCGGCGCGGTCTCCGTCAAACCGTATCCGGCGATGCACTCAGCCGACGGGAACGCGTTCTCGATGCGCTCGACCAGTTCGGGCGATGCAGCCGCGCCGCCGATCATGATGCGCCGCAGGCTGGAGGTGTCCCATTTTTCGCGATCGGGGGAGTTGATCATGGCATTGGCCATGGTCGGCACCAGGCACATGTCAGTGGCTTTATATTTCTGGATCAGGTCCAGGACAAAAACCGGCTCGAAACGGCGCACCATCACCTGTGGGATGCCCATATAGGTGGACCCTTGTGGACGG
>Ga0208193_1000818_pt1 | contig 14728 bp, 12 predicted proteins | sample June2015DPH_17_2_FD_184716 | JGI IMG/M metagenome (GOLD analysis project Ga0208193, IMG submission 184716) | Peatland microbial communities from SPRUCE experiment site at the Marcell Experimental Forest, Minnesota, USA - June2015DPH_17_10... | ecosystem: Environmental > Terrestrial > Soil >... | reverse complement strand
TTCATACCGGAGAACGTCTCGATGTTGTCTACCGGATAGGTGACCAATACCTTCCGGAAGGCGTTGCGGCACTCGACCATTTTCTGCGCGACCACCGTACCGGTGAAGCGAAGGACTATGACATCAGAGAATTAGACCTGTTGCATGACCTTTTGGCCAAACTGGGACATCTCGACAGTGAGATCGACATCGTCTGCGGCTATCGCACCCCGTGGAGCAATAACTATCTCCGCGAGCATAGCAATGGCGTTGCGCTGCACAGCCAGCATATGGAAGCTAAAGCAATCGATATTCGCATTCCAGGGATACCTACGGCGCAGGTTCGCGATGCTGCGTTGTCTCTAAGGCGCGGAGGTGTTGGCTATTACGCACAATCCAATTTTGTGCATGTTGACGTAGGGCCGGTGCGCCGCTGGTAGCCGATATTCCGATCAACGGTTCGTCTGGTTCTTTGCCAAGGCATCGTTGAGGGCGCCGTCAAGTCCATAGATGTCGTTGTAGAAATAGACTTCACCGTTCTCCTCGACAATCGCCGTCAGATAAACGATGACAACCGGCACCGGCCTCGTGAGGTTTACCTGGTGATTGTCGGAGCCGGACTGCATGGCTGCCTTGATACTTTCCAACGTCCACTTGGGCTGATCCTTGAGCAGCCACGCCGCAAGCTCCGCCGGTTTCTCCACGCGGATGCACCCGTGACTGAAGTCGCGCCGGGACTGATTGAATAACTCCGGAGCCGGCGTGCTGTGTAGGTATATATCGAATTCATTGGGAAACATGAATTTGATCAAGCCGAGTGCGTTTCGGGGTCCAGGCTTTTGCCGAACCATGATCCTTCCTGACTTGATCCCTGCCAGCATGGCCGGGGTTACCGCTCCCGCTGTTACGATGTGGCCATTCTGATCCGTGGCCTCGAAGCCCTTCCTAGCCAGGTAGCGTGGGTCCCTTTGAAGTTTGGGTACGATCTCTGCTCGAACGATGTCGAGGGGAAGATTCCAATACGGCCGGAAGATGATGTACTTCATTTTCTTGGCAAATACCGGCGTCTGATGATTGAGAGCCTTCCCCACCACAACATTCATCTGCAACGCAACGGTGTGATCGTCTGAAAATACCCGCAATTTGAATCCGGGGATATTCACCGCGACTGGCAATTGCGGATAGTCCGCCGGAAGCCATCTCCACCTTTCAAGCGAATCTTCCAATTGGATCACGCGTGTACTCAAGGGTATATTCAACTGTCCAATCGTTTCTTTGTCCAACCGTCCTTCGGCCTTCAACCCGTGTCGCGCTTGAAAGTGCTTAACCGCTTCTACTAATGGCTCATCATAGGTAGTTGCTTTCGGATCGGAAACGACGCTCTGCGGCAAGTCGCCAAGCAGGCGAAGTCGCTCACCCAATTGCTGAACACTGGAATACGCATCGCCGCTCTTCACCGTCTTTGGCACATCGGGCAACGGCGGGCTATGGTCTTGGGCCGCCAAGGCCAGATATGTCTTTAGCGCGGCTTCGGTTCGCTGGTAACCCAGGTATTGGGGTTCTACCTTGTTTAATACATCCGGGAGATTGCCTCCCGCCAGAACCTTCTGAACCAGGAACTGCGGCAAGTCGTAGTGCTTCTGATCGAGATCGATGCCAAACTCCAGGGGTTTCGGATTTACTCTGCCGATTCGGAGATTGGAGAGATATTTCAGCGCACTGACTGTTAAAGCGAAGTCAAAGTTTGCCACGGTATCCGCGTTTCCCGGCGCGGCCTTGAGTGCCGCCATTCGCTCAGGCCAGTGCGATGCATCGTAGTCTTCCGGATTGAGCCCTTTTTGTTGGCTGCTCTCGATTGCCGAAATAACGGCGATAGCCTGTTGGGTTGCTTGTCCTTCGCGTACCCAAGCGGGCGAGTATTGGATCGCCTCATACACCTTCTGAGCATTCTGTTGATCGCCGATGAAATTCGCCGGATGATTCCCAGAGGGTGCTGCGGCAGAGGTCAGCGTGCGCAGTCTCTCGGCGACGGCTCCGGCATCCACGGAATTGCTTCCAATGCGCGGCATGACAACAGGCTGTGAACGGCAACCGGCTAAAAGTTGGCACGCAAGCAGAATTAGCGCCAGTCCTGCCGCAGAGCTATGGGGTGAGGTTCCTAGCGGCTGGGGCTTCTTGTTGGACGCATTAGGGACGTTTAGGCGCCTGTGTGGCTCTTTGGCCGATGATTGGCAGTCTGACCGTTGCTCGACAGAAATGGTGATCAATGCGCTTGCCGGGAGCGGGGCTGGCGCGCAGAACTGACGAGTCGGTGTGCGCGCATAAGGTCAGACGCTTCTGAGACCATTGCCATACTCTGCGCTGCGGTCTTCTGCCACCAGATGTTGAATCCGTCGGCGGCAAGACTCGGCTTCAGAAGCATGTCCAGATCCTTTCGCCTGCTCCGCGCTGCGGAGGGCTCAGAGCTTTGTACGTTGAAGTCTGGATACATATTGATTTCGTCCTATTCTGATCCGGAACTGCTTGCGGAGTATGCTGCTGCCGGAATTGTGCGAATGAGATCTATCGGTTTCCTGAATTGACCAAACTGGTTCAGCTGGTCAGCATCGGCTGGCCGTGAACACAATAGTTGCGGGTGCCGGAACCGTCGAGAATGAATCGTGCACTATACACAGCGTCTGGTGAACCATGCACGATCAACAGAAACTTGTCGGTCTTTAATGCAGCTTCATACTTGATGACGCTGTCCTTTGGAATGCCAATACCCACGAGGCCTGCTCCGAGAGCGCTGACGCCGCCGACAACCACCGCTCCTTCAAGTCCTGCGACAATCCAGCTAACCAACGGACCCGCGACGAGAACTGGTCCGATGCCTGGTATTGCAAAGAGCGCGGATCCAAAAAGTAGTCCCCATAAGCCGCCCCAAAATGCTCCGACCTTGCCCCAGTACTTCATTCGGTCACCAGCGTTGTAGTAGCCGACAACATGTTCGTCGGTGTGTGTGCCTCTGCCCGCTATCGAAAGGCTCTTCATATCGACTCCGGCCTGTTGGAGCGCCTTAATGGCACTTTCCGCCTCGTCGTGAGAGTCGTAGACGGCGACAACTGAGTTTGTTGCTGACATGCTTTCTCCCGGTTCTTCGAATCAGTTAGGCTGATCGCGGATTGCGGCAACTGCGGAGTAAGCGCCATGGCGATGGCCCTCTTGGTAGATACCACTGGCCATCCCTGGAAGCCTGCGCCGTGCTCGGAAGCCTTTCCCGCGCGCTCAGGACGATTCTCCAGCCTGGGACCGATGACCATCTGATCAATTAGATACAGTCATTCGAGTCTTGCGGATTGACAATCTGCTTGAGCGCTCTTGGCACTCACATTTAGAGTCCTTTAGCACAATCGCGGCAAGAGTGAATCGCAAAAGAGAAAGTGTGGAATGATCCCCGTGAAACGACCTGATGATAACGCAGCAATATATCTTGTGGGCGGAGGCATTGCTTCTCTTGCCGCTGCAGTCTTTCTCATTCGCGACGGAGATGTCCAAGGGCACACGATCACGATCCTGGAAGAATCTCCCCGGATTGGCGGCAGCCTTGATGCTGCCGGAGATGCTGCTGACGGCTATGTGATGCGCGGCGGTCGCATGATCGAGAGCAAATACCTCTGCACCTACGACCTTTTTTCATCGATTCCGACTCTCGATGGGTCGAAGTCGGTGACGCAGGAAATATTTGACTGGAACGAGACGATGAAGACCGCCTCCAAGTCGCGGCTGTTTCGGGACGGTCAAAGGGTCGATGGCCCCAGTTTTGGCTTGAGCGAGAAAGATATCCTCAACCTCGAGCGTCTGGCGATCGAGCCGGAGGAGTTGCTCGGACGGACCACGATCTCCGACCAATTCGCCCCGGGGTTCTTTGAGACGGACTTCTGGCATATGTGGTGTACCACCTTCGCCTTTCAGCCCTGGCATAGCGCAGTCGAGTTCAAACGCTATCTCGTGCGCTTCACCCACATGGTTTCAGGTTTCAATACGCTTACCGGCATCATGCGCACTGTATACAACCAGTTCGATTCGATGGTGCGCCCGCTTTACAAATGGCTCGAAGAACGCGGTGTGAAGTTCATGCTCAAGACAACGGTCACGGACCTTGTTCTTCTTCAAGACCGGGCCGGCTTTGCCGTCGATGAGATCATGGTTCAAGAAAACGGCATTCTCAGAAACATTTGTGTTACCGAAGACGACAAAGTCATCGTGACTCTCGGGTCCATGACCGAAGGATCGAGTCTGGGTTCAATGGACTCGGCGGCCGCCCTGCTGGGGAAATCCGACGGCGGTTCGTGGTCTCTTTGGGAGAAAATCGCAGCTGGCCAGACGCAATTCGGGCATCCTTCGAACTTCGCCGATCACGTTGAACAATCCAAGTGGATGTCCTTTACGACCACGCTTCACGATTCTAAGCTTTTCGACCTAATTCGAGACTTGACGGGCAACGTACCTGGAGAAGGCGGCCTCATTACTTTTCCGGAGTCCAGTTGGCTGGCTTCAATAGTGCTGCCTCATCAGCCGCATTTCATTGGGCAGCCAGAGGGAGTGCAAGTGTTCTGGGGATATGGGCTGTTTGTCGATATACCGGGAAATTTCGTAAAGAAGCCCATGTCCGCATGCACAGGGCGCGAAATCATGACGGAGATCCTGGGCCATCTGCGCCTCCAAGCGCAAAGTGCAGGCATTCTCGATAAGTGCACTTGCATTCCGTGCATGATGCCCTTCATCACCAGCCAGTTTCTCCCTCGTAGCAAGGGCGATCGAGCTATGATCAGGCCGGACGGTTCCAAGAATCTGGCTTTCGTTGGACAGTACTGCGAAATTCCTGACGACGTGGTGTTCACAGTTGAATATTCCATCCGCTCTGCGCAGATGGCTGTTTACTCGTTGCTTGGATTGGAGCGCGAGCCGCCTCCCGTATACAAGGGACAATTGAAGCCCCATGTCTTGCTGGAGGCGTTTCGAGCCCTGCATGAAATCGGGGCCTAGTTACGACGCTCGATCCTTGCAAAACTGGAAACGGTAGCCTTTTCATCATTCATTTTTCTAAGAACATCAACCCAACACAAAATACTTCTTGAAGGACTCAGCCTCATGACCTCTCTGTTAGATCCGATCCAGATTGGCGAGATCCACCTGCCGAACCGGGTTATCATGTCCCCCCTGACTCGTTTGCGTGGCACACGCGAGCACATTCCTACGCAACTCATGGCCGAATACTACGCGCAAAGAGCCGGAGCGGGCCTGATCATCTCAGAAGGCATCCCGGTTGTACCGCAAGGTGTTGGGTACGCGAATGTGCCAGGGATCTGGTCGACCGATCAAATCGAAGGCTGGAAACTGGTCAAGAAGGCAGTGCACCAGGCAGGGGGCCGCATCTTCGCACAGCTATGGCATGTGGGGCGAATCTCAGACCCACGCTTTCTGGACGGTAGACTTCCGGTTGCTCCCAGCGCAATCAGACCCGCAGGCCATGTAAGCCTGGTGCGGCCCGCGATTGAATACGTAACGCCGCGCGCACTTGAGACGTCAGAAATCCCGGGCATCATCGAGGCCTTCCGCAAGGGAGCAGAGCACGCAAAGTTGGCCGGCTTTGACGGCGTGGAGATACACGGGGCCAATGGCTATCTCCTCGATCAGTTCCTGCAGGACGGATCCAATCATCGTACCGACGAATATGGCGGACCGATTGAAAATCGCGCTCGGCTCATGCTTCAGGTCGCTGATGCAGTTATCTCAGTCTGGGGCGCCAAACGCGTCGGCATGCACCTGGCACCGCGAGGAGATTCGCAGGATATGCACGATTCAAACCCGCCGGCAACGTTCGGCTATGTGGCGCGCGAGCTAGGCAGGCGCGGACTCGGCTTCCTGTTTGCGCGCGAGTATTTCGGCCCTGATCGATTGGGACCGCAACTCAAGAGGCAATTCGGCGGCGTATTCATCGCAAATGAAAAATACACGCTGGCACAAGCGAACCAGGTCATCGCTGACGGAGAGGCGGATGCGGTAGCCTTTGGCCAGCTGTTTATCGCCAATCCTGATCTGCCTGCGCGGTTTACAAGCAATGCGCCGCTCAATGTGCCGGACGGTAGCACCTTCTTTACGTCGGGGCCACATGGTTATACAGACTACCCTTTGCTTGGCGTTTAGTGAAAACTCAATGTGGTCAAAGCAAACGAGGAGTCTGGATGAATGAGACCATTCGCCTATTGCAGGCGCATCACAGCAGCCGCAGCTATAAGTCCGAACTAATCCCTGAGGAAATCCTCGAAGCCGTTATCGAATCCGCGCGCCGCGCGCCGACATCTACCAACAGCCACGAGATATCGCTGGTGATCGTCCGAAACGCGGCGAGCCGCGCACGCATAGCCGAGATTGCCGGTGGCCAGCCATGGATCGCGCAGGCCCCGGTGTTTATCGCGGTCATCGCGGACTTCTACAAAACTGGTCTGGGAGTAAAGAAGGCCGGTGGCGTGCAGGTATTCCAACGCAGCCTCGAGGGAATACTGGCCGCAGTAAGCGATGCCGGGATCGCGATGGCGACGCTTATGACTGCGGCACGTGCATTCGGTCTGGGCGTGGTCCCCATTGGCGGAATTCGCCGCGATCCACAGGCAATGATCGATCTGCTTCAATTGCCGCCAAACACCTTTCCGGTGGACGGACTCGTGCTTGGATACGTTGCCGAAGAGTCTCCACAAAAGCCCCGCATGGCCATCGAGAGCTTCCGTCACGAGGAAACATATCATCCGGAATTGCTAAAGCCGGCGATTGACGCCTACGACCTAACTCTCCAGGAGTATTGGCTGAAGATTGGGCGCGCCGACGGGCTGTCTTGGTCTGCGAACATGGCTCAGCACTACAGCACGTTTTCCCGATTGATAAAAGCTGTGGCACAAAAGCAGGGTTTCACGATCGAGGTGTAGTTGGATGAGGGAACCCGATCATAATCACCCGGTGTCTCGCGGTCAAGACCACGATCCCGTTTGCGGAATGGAGGTCGATCCTTCAAAAGCCGCGGAGAGCGCTGCTTATCAAGGCAATACTTTCTACTTCTGCAGCCTTGGCTGTGTAGCAAAATTCCGGGCAGCGCCGGAAAATTACGCGCAGAGTAATCCGAATTCATCTCACTCCCCGGCGCATGCGAAGATCGCGCAGCAAGGCGAATATCCGCCATAGCGGCGTGTGTTGCGGCGTGTGAGCTGCACCATGGAAGCCAACAGGTTCTGGCCCGTGTGGCGGCGGATGACGCCTGCACCCCGCAAAAATTCCGATCCGACAGCGGTCGCCACAAAAGCAGCCAGCGCCCAGGTAACGAGCGCGTAGAAGGCGCCCTGCTCCTGCCATGGACGTTCCCCGAGAACAACCAGAACCAGGGCAGTGAGACCGGCCGCCGCCGTTGGCACGATGAAGTTTTTACGGATGCTCCTGAAAGAGGAGCTGCGCCAAGCCAGCAGGGGACCGATACCGGTGAGGAAGAGCAGGAACAATCCGATGGGTATGGCCACGCGATTGTAGAAAGGGGCGCCTACGGTAACTTTATTGCCCTGCACAAATTCCGAAAGCACGGGAAAGAGCGTGCCCCACAGTATCGTGAAGCAAGCTGTCAGCAGCACCAGATTATTGAACAGGAAGCTCGACTCCCGGGAGACCAGCGACTCCAGCTTATGTTCGCTTTTGAGGTGATCCCGTTGCAGGATGTAGGTGAAGAGACAGACCGCGAACACGAGGACGAGGAAGGCCCAGAACCAGGTGCCGATCGACGACTGAGCAAACGCGTGCACAGAGCTGACCAGGCCAGAACGCGTGAGCAGCGTGCCCAGAATGGAAAGCATAAAGGTTGAAAAGATCAACCAGATGTTCCAGTGTTTCATCATGCCCCGTTTTTCCTGCATCATGACCGAATGCAGGAATGCAGTGCCGGTGAGCCATGGCATCAGGGAAGCATTCTCGACAGGATCCCAACCCCAGTAGCCGCCCCAGCCGAGCACGGCATACGCCCAGTGCATGCCGAGAAAGATGCCGCATGTGAGGAAGAGCCAGGTCACCATGGTCCAGCGGCGGGTGATGTGGATCCATTTTTCGCCAGGGTACCGCATCATCAAGGCGCCGAGTGCGAATGCGAAGGGCACGCTGAATCCGACATAACCCAGATAGAGCATCGGAGGATGGATGACCATTTCCGGGTATTGGAGCAGGGGATTGAGTCCAAAACCGTCCTGCGGAATAGCCCCTGCAACCAGCGCAAACGGGGGCGCAGCAAAGTTCAGCAGGAGTAAAAAGAAGACTTGAATTCCAGACAGAATGGTCGAAGCATAGGCGGTCAATCGCACATCGACTTTGTGCCTTACCCTGAGCACAAACCCGTAGGCTGCCAGCAGCCACGCCCACAACAACAAAGAGCCTTCCTGTCCGGACCACAGCGCGGCGAACTTGTAAGCGCCCGGCAACGCGTGGTTCGAGTGATGCAGGATGTAAGCAACGGAGAAGTCGTTGGCGAACGCCGCCCAGACCAAGGCGAAGGCCGCTCCGCTCACGATGAAGAAGCTCGCAATGCCAGCTCGTCTTGCCGTTTCCAGCAAACGTTCCGGAGAGATGTGCCCTCCGGATCCAGTGGAGAGTTGACGGAGCGCGACAGCGCCTGCGCAGAGGTTATAAGCGCAAAGAGCAAGTGCGAGCAGGAGAGCGAAACTGCCAAATGCTGGCATCGTCTAGGCTTACCCTCCTTGCCTTCTTTTGCTACCAGTCTTTGGTTCTCATCCACGCCCTCCGAATCGCTCTGAACACGTGTGATCCCTCTCGGCTCTTAGTGCATGCCGAGGTCAGCCAGTTGTTTTGGGTTGGGTTCATCGACAGCCAGCAAGTTGTGGCAGACGGAGCAGTCATTGGTGACACTCGTGACACTTTTCCCGTTTTTGGCGTTGTGATTGCCGTCGTGGCAGCGGAAGCACCCGGGATAGTCGTTGTGGCCGATGTTGTTGGGGTGTGTTCCCCATGTGACCTTCATGAAGGGAAAGACATTCCTGCTGTAAATCGCGACCAGTGTTCTCGCAGCCTGATCGATCTGTGCCCGTTGACCGTTCCATATCTGCGGATATTGCGAGCGATAGTAGCTCTCGAGGCCGTTAGTGATCTTTGAGGCGGCCTCTTGCTGCGATGTGTAACTCGCCTTCATCAGGACAAGTCCCTGCTTGTGCACAAAGGGTAAGGATGCGCTTGGGCTGCCCTCCGCCATATCCTTGTTGAGCGCTTTTTCGGGCGTGTCGAAGGAATGGGCTGCCCGGTTGTGGCAGTCGATACAATCCATCAGGTGCTTTTCGCCGGTAATGGGTCCTTTCGCGTCCCCTGAGACGAATTCGGTTACGGAGCCGTCGTCATTCGTTTTGCCTACCCAGGGAATCGTCTGATGGTTCGAATCCGTGGCGATGTATTCGATATGACCCAGATGGGCGCCGTGAATTCCGCTGAGATGGCCGAACTGGTCGCGTCCGCCCACGTGCAGCAAGACAAGCGTCCGCGTCATAGAGTTCTTTTCGTCATCGCCGTAGGAGGTTTCTACCAGAAGTTTGTCGCCGATCTCTTTATCCGCGTTATGGCAATTCAGGCAGGTCGTCCGTGCGGGAGGGAGTTTATCTCCCGCCATAATAGGCCGGGGATAGTCGTGCGCGACTACCATCAGAAGCTGTTTTGTCCCGTTGACTTTGGCATGCACGAACCCAGGAATGCCCGCGGCAATATGGCATTCCGTACAGGCTACGCCGGCGTGAGAGGAGACAGGATAGGCGCCCCACTCGGGCGCCATGACGTGGCAGGCCTGCCCACAAAAATTTGGCGTATCCATATAGGCGACACCCCGATAGCTCGTGGTGCCTACAATGACGAAGTTGATGAAGGTGGCGATCACGACAAATTCAATCCCGTGCCGAAACACAGGATCCCCAAGATCGATCTCCGGATAGATGGAAGGCAGTTCTCCGGCGGCTTTCAGACGGCTGCGTCTCCACAAAATGCCGATGGGAATGAGGACCAGTCCCAGAACAAAAAGTCCGGGCAGGATCAGGTCGAAAATGATGCCCAGATAGGGATTATTGGATCCCCCGTGCCCGAGGAACTCCACGACCCAGAAGCCGATCAGAACGAGGGCCGACGCGGTGGTCAGTGCCCCGCCGATAAGGCTTATGGGGTTATTTCCATAGAAGAGAAAGGGTCGAAGCCAATTCTTCTTGAATTGATCGAAGTTTGCCATCCTGACCTCTATTTCTTCTGTAACGTCCGGATGTAGGCGACGACGTCCTTGATCTGTGCGTCGGTGAGCTTACCTGCGTAGGCCGGCATCTTTCCTTTCCCGTTCTTCGTAGCGGCGATCAGATCCACATCCGACATTTTCACGATATCTGCGGAGCTGAGAGACGGCACCTGCATGGATTTTCCGGCAGGGGTATTTCCCGAACCATCCGCCGCGTGGCACATCATGCACTTGCTCTTGTAGGTATCCGCGCCCGAAGCCTGTGCGAATCCCGTTGTCGCCGTAAACGCCGCCACGATGGCGACAGCCGTCAGTATCAATCCATTTTTCATTGTCCGGTCTCCCTCTCAACTTCGATATGTCCATTCGCCGCGATCATCATGAATGCTCGTGGGCCATCTCATTGGTACAACAGGCTGATGCTTCCTATCTCTTTTGCAGCGTAGGGATACAAGCAATTGCGCACTTTGATCTGCCTATCCCTGAGTTACGTTCATACGCACGTATTCCTGGCAATCGCCATCGATCTGATTGGGTTGTCAATTACCGGCCTCCTTTTTCGCTTTGTTTCCAGATCAAAACTCATAGTGCATTCCAAGGGTCACATTATTCGCGTGGAAGTTCCGGGGCGCGGTCTCACCGGCAGGCGATATGGTTAAACCGGTCTGAAGACCGGCCAATGTAGGAGAGTTGCAGGGAACAACGGGCGCAGGAGACGAAGGAGTGGGGTTGGAAGTGCTGCAGAAGGGTGCGCCGGATGGACCACCCTCGCCGTAGCCGTAGAAATTGTATTCCGCTCTCCAAATCCAACCCTTCCGAACCGTCCATGCAACTCGCACATAGGGAGACTGATACGTAGAGACCAGCGAGCCGTTGACATCCCGCGCGTCGTTGAAGAACCGGCTACCGCTCACGGAGCTGATGCGATAGCCAATACTGGAGTGGATTCGGTTGATAGGGGAGATACTGAAAGCCACTGATCCGTACTGCGTAGGAGCATCCATGAAGTCCCTGACCGGTCCGAACTCATAGTAGGTGGTCCCCCTTACCGTTGCGCCGGGGCACGCCGTACCACTGGCCGAAGCGGCGCCAGGCAGAGTGCTGGTGGCGGCGGCGTCATAGCAGATGTTGGTCGAGGCATAGACATCGCTATAGGCGTAATTGAAATCGAACCCATAGCGGTCATTCGGAACCAGCTGTCCACCTATGCTCACAACGCGGCTGTGATCGACGTGACCGATCGGCCCGGCGTAGGCGACATCGCCTGCTGCGACGGCGCTCTGGTTGTTGTTCGTGTTGTTATGTCGTTCCCGGTCGTTAAAGGCGCCAGTGAAAGTCATCCATGGCTTTGGCTTAAACATGGTATGCACTCTGTACTGCTGCGTTTGCCGTGCGTTGACCGGGGTGAATGCGTTGTCGGCATAGAGCAGCTCGAGGCTGCCATTGACATCCCAACGGCTGCTGGGACGCAGGGCGACGTTGAAGATACCCCCGTTTTCATGAATGGTGACTGTTCCGTTTGTATCTTCGCCCACAGCCAATGGCTCGCTATGAGGAATGCCCTGGCCGATGGTCTGCAAGCGGTAGCGGTAGGTGAGCGAGAGCGTGGCACCGGACCAGCCATCCCAGGTCGCCGTCAGATCATTGGTCAGGAGCTTCTGACCAAAGTAGTCAGGCAGCGGGGTGCCGTTGGGGCTGCCCTCAACAGTGACAGCTCCAGGGGTTAGCGGACCTGAGTAGTTGATGGTTTCATTTGGATTCGCGGGAGTATTTGCAGTGATCCCTTTCGAGATGCTGGCCGTGCCGGGCTGCTGCACGTTGGAGTACTCAAACTGATCGGAGAAACTAACCTTCTCACTAGCATCCCAGTCGATGCCGTAGTCGACAGCGGTTACCTCCCGCTTGGCTGTCGCTTTGCCCGTAAACGTCGTAGAGCGAATCGTCCCATCGAGGCCCTGGAAATTCTCGTAGTAATTGGGGAGGTTCATATTTGCGTTGGTATAGCGAACGTCGCCGTTCATCGCGATGTTCTTAATGCTTGAGCTTTGGAACCGGAAAATCTCCGTGGGGTAGAGAATGCGCGTCGGCTGTGAGCGTAGGTAACTTGTAGCGACGTTGCATGCGGGATTGATGATTGGCCGCCCGCCCGGGGTTTGCGGCGCCGAGAGGATCGTGTAGGCCGTTGCGTTGGTGTATGCACTCCCCATGCTGCCGGTATTGCAGGCGCTGATGCCGTAAGGGGTCAGGCTGTCCCAGTTGCCAAGGGATACCGGCGTGCCGTCCGCCTCCTGCGCCAGGAAGCTGCCCGGAGCCAGAGTGAAATAGGAGTCTTCCTTGATGTGGTCAACAACCTGTTCAAAGGTTAGCTTTGTGTTCCGTGCCGGCTTCCAGTCGATCGCCCCCACGAAATCGTCGCTGCTGTTGCGCTGATATTCCTCAAGCAGAGCGTCGGAGGCTCCGACAGATTCACCGGGACTCAGACTCGGTCCTTCCATAACATTCTGCGAGTACCCCACACGGTACGTCACTTTCGACAGGGGAAAGATCGTGAGGCTGGTGTCCGTCATGCGACGCACCGTGTTGTATAGGAACGGCGATTGCTGAATCTGCGGCCACCCAAGCGAGCCCGTCGGCGCATTGGACGGCCCGATCGGAATTGACTGCCCCGAGGGGATGTTGGGGTTGCCCAGCAGGTTGTAATCAAAGTACTGACGGTCGCGGCGGAACGTTCCTGAGAATTCATAGAGCTTCCCCTTGTAGAACTCCAGCGTGGAGAAGTTGTTCGGATCGCCGCCGAAGCCGGTGGTGAAGGCCTTAAGGGAATCGACAAGGGTCTGCTTTTTGCCCGGAAGCGCGTGCAACTCAAAGGTCTCGCCAAGCACGCGGGGCCCGGACTGCATATTGATCAGCGTGTCGTACATAGCCCCACTGCCCGTGATGTTGGCCATGTGCCCACCCATCTCGACGGTTTCGTGGAGCGTATACCCATTCGGGACAACCGGCGATGCATTCGGCACCGGAACCGGAGCGACCGGTGTCGGAATCTGAGCGGCAGCTACGCCCGTGATCATCAGGAACATGGCGATTCCAGTGCCCCCGACGATACGCCAGGCCACTGGTGGAGAGGGTCGTTGATTGGACAGCCAGGACAACCAGCCTGTCTTCTTCATCATGAAGCCTCACTTGAAAAACGCCGCCACATTGAAACCTTTGGACCCGCTCCTGTTATTTGAGGAATGCCTGATTGAGATTGGACCCGTGGATCATGGTGTGGCAGCTTGTGCAGGGCGTCAGCTCCGACGAACCAGCGTTCATGCTGTGAAACGTGCCGCCAGCGACCGGACTATGGCACTGGTTGCACAACGTGTTGATACTCGGCATGTTCAGTAGCCGGGCATTTTGAGAACCGTGCGGAGTATGGCATCCCAGGCATCCCACCGCCTTGACCGCCGCGTGCTCATACACAAAAGGCCCGCGCGTCTCCACATGGCACTTGGTGCAAATCTTGTTCTGGTCGACCGTGGACTTCAGGTTGTTTCTCCCGAAGGTGCCATGCACGTCGTGGCAGTCACTGCACTTGACCGTGCCTTCGTCCACCGGGTGGTGGAAAGGCATATCGAACGCACCCTTCACATCGGTGTGGCAGGTATAGCAGAGCGTCGGCTGCGAAACTTTGAGCAGGCTCGCTTCGTTCTCAACGCTGTGGATGGTATGGCAACTGAGGCAGCTCAGGCCGGCCTTCGCGTGAGGAGAGCGATTGAAATTGGGGTGCGCCCCCGCATGACAGCCAAGGCAGGTGGCATCAATCTCCTTGGTAGACGCCGTCCCGAACCGGAAGATCTTCGTTACGTCCCCACCCGAGCTGACATGCGCCAGACCCGGTCCATGGCAGCTTTCGCAGGTGACTCCTTTGCCGTCGTGCATCAACGCGAGACGCGAATGAGGGTTCGTGGGAAAACTCTTGGCCACGTCTGCGTGGCAGGTCATGCAGGTATCGGAGCCAACGTAACCGGACGCTGGAGCACTGGACGCGGGAGCACTGGTCGAGGTTGGCTTCTGAGGTGTGGTCCCTTGCTGCCCGTTACCGCTTGCAGCATTCACCCACCCTGTTTTCCAGAGTCCGGGCAGCAACGCAATCAGCGCCACGCAAAAGAGCACACGTTTCATTCAGGTCCCCCGCGGAAACGGCCGGCACAGACTTTCATTTTGAAGATGTGCTACTTGCTCCTTGAGCACTCTTCTCCAGTTTGCAAGGAGCATAAAACGAGCCTTGTCAGTTTGGCTGTGATGGCTATCACAGGTGTAGGCGATACCTCTCAACTTAGTAGGGAGACTGGCGAAGTGACGAGCCTCAGCCGCCGTATTCCTTAGGTAACCTCTGCGTAGGGTCGTGATTTCCTGAGGGCATCGAGAGTTGAAGGTAGCTGAGTAGTTTGGGCTGGTTTGAGATCGGTTGTATTCGTT
>Ga0208193_1000817_pt1 | contig 14760 bp, 7 predicted proteins | sample June2015DPH_17_2_FD_184716 | JGI IMG/M metagenome (GOLD analysis project Ga0208193, IMG submission 184716) | Peatland microbial communities from SPRUCE experiment site at the Marcell Experimental Forest, Minnesota, USA - June2015DPH_17_10... | ecosystem: Environmental > Terrestrial > Soil >... | reverse complement strand
GCCCCCCGCATGAGCCTCTAGCAACTTCCTGCGAAGATCATCACTGTACGCACGCGCCATCCCTACACTCTGCCCACAAACGCTACGTCAGCAAAGTATTAAACTATATACCTATGAGGAATTGGCTCTAGAAGCAGGAATAGGCGAGTATAAGGGCTGGGATCGGAAAAAGAAGAACGGGTTTCTCTATTCACTTGTAGGGCTACTCAATGTGCGCTGCTCCCGACATTTCTGTACGGGGATATTTATGGATTCCTACCGAGGGATGAACAACGACTACACAATTGAAGAGAGTATCGGTATGCCATACGCCCTTGCAGCTCGTGTGCTCATCGCAAAGTTACATGAGTGGCAGGACGTAAAAGGAGATGAACGATCAGAACTGCACGTCGTTTTTGAAGACGGAACATATGGGAAAGGAGACCTATTGGAGGTATTTGCCAAAGATCGAATTCCCACTCCATCGTTTGTCAAAAAAACAGATTGCATCGCCGTACTAGCAGCAGACCTGATCGCATGGGAGTGTTTTCACGCAATTCTGCAAGACAAAAAGAGGGAGCCTTCGCCGCGTCCGTCGATGGCGCGAATTATGGAGCATGACTTTGTCGAGGGAGTCATGCGGCGGCCGGAACTGATGAATTTAGTCAATCACCCCGACAAGCCTATCGAGGTGCGGAGTATGCTTGCTTCCAATGTCGAGCTTGTGTTCTCAACGGCACCGAAGAGACCTCGAAGGAGACGAATATATGACAAAAAGCAATGAGTGTTGAGATTGTCGGGTGCCCTATCCTTGACGCGTCTTTGTTTTTGCGCCGAGGGTGGGGCACCACCGCTAACGGCTCGCAGCCGCACTCTCCGCCAATTTCCCAAGCGCCGGCAAAAACACAAACCGCACATACGCCGCAGGCTGCTCCGCATTCTTAAGCAAAGCCTTCTGCTTGTCGAGCCATCCGGCAGGCGGAGCCGTATGCGCGTCAAGATACGCCAGCGACTCCAGCCCGACAGTAGCAAGCGCAGCAAGCTGCTCCACTCGTGGACCGGCATCAGCGAACCGCCCCGACCTCTGCGCCAGCGCAAGAAGCTGCGGCGTAGCCTGCTGCCACGCAAGGAATCTCTCGCGCAAAGCAGCCTCCGCGCCCTTTGAATGCTCATTCACGAGCGCATCCACCTCCGCGGCAATCTCCTGCCGCGCCGGCGGATCGGCAACAACCGCATCCACCAGCCCATTCAGCGGAGTAAGCGCATCCGTATGCTGAACGTCTTCGCGGTCGCCAAAGCTCACCGGCTCCGTAACAGAAGCGAGCACATCGAGAGCGCCCGTATGCGTAGAACCAACAATACTGCGGCGCAATGTTGCGGGGCCGGAGATATGCGTCAAGCCAGCATCTTCAAGCTCCAGTGAAACAACCTGCAGACGGCGATACATATCCGCCACATCGCGATCGTTCTGCGGTGACCAGAAGCGCTCCGCCACAGCTATGGTGCGCGGCCAGATGCGCGAATCAACGGTTTCGGGATGAAGTTGCTCAGCCCACATGCAGACTTCGCCGCCGATGATCTTGCTCTGCTGCTCCGGAGTCAGCTTGGTCTCCGCCGGTATCGGATCGGCAAGAAACATCTCCTCGCTCGTCTTCTGCCCGTCGAGATAGTAAGGCGCCGAAAGAAGTCCCGTATAACCCTGCGCCGCGCCCGCGGAAAGCGACTCCTCGCCGCGCCAGCTCTGCACAATAATGTCCTTCGGCAGAGCGGGATTCAGAATCTCATCCCAGCCCACCATCTTCTTGCCGTGCTTCTGCACAATCGGCAGCAGGCGCTGGTTGAAATACGCCTGCAGATCGTCTTTGGTCTTGAATCGCTTCTTCTGCATGAACTCCTGGATGGACGCGCTGGTCTTCCATCCCGAACCATCCACCTCATCGCCGCCAATGTGGAAGTATGTATCCGGGAAGATCTCCGCCATCTCTCCGATAAACGCATCGAGAAACTTGTAAGTGGATTCCTTCGTCGGATCGAGCTCGCCCTGATTCTTTTCGTAATCCTGAAACTCCTGGGGAATCCTCGTCACTGTCCGCCCATCGCCCAACTCCGGATAAGCGTGGACCCAGCTCGCAGTATGTCCCGGTACGTCAAATTCGGGCATGACGCGAATGCCGCGCGCACGAGCATACGCCACAATATGCCGCATTTCATCCTGCGTGTAGAACTGCCCCAGGGATGAGACCTCGGTGAGCCGAGGAAATTTTTTGCTCTCCGCGCGGAACCCCTGGTCGTCGCTCAAATGCCAGTGAAAGACATTCAGCTTCGCGACCGCCATGCCGTCCAGCGTTCGTTCGATCACGCCGATCGGCTCAAAGTGGCGAACTACATCGAGATGAAATCCACGCCAGGCAAAGCGCGGCGCATCGTCAATCGTGACTGCGGACAGGCTGCAGGCGCCGTCACGCATCGTTGCGAGCTGCAGAAAGGTTTCAAGGCCGTGCATCGCGCCCACATCGGTTGCGGCGGTCAGAGTTGCGCCGGCGGGTGAAACGGCCAGCTTGTAACTTTCGTCCTCATCCAGCCCCTGCACCACGCCGCCCGGCCCCGCCACAGCCAGCGTCAGAGTGAGCGGATCGCCATCCTTCGCATCGTATTGCCTGCGCCGGACGCCTCCGCATTGCTGATTGAGCCGGACGAGGAAGCGGTCGAGCGCGCCATCCAGACGCGCGTCATGCGCGCCCGAAAATCCTGCATGGAAATGCTCATCCAGCTTGAACTCACCCTGGCCTGTTTCGGCTGATTTAGGCAGAGGCATTACGGACAGCTTCGGCGACTGCAGAGCATTGCCTGTCTGCCCAGCCATGATCGTTAGCACGGCAATTGTCAGCGCTCCCTGCAAAACCCTCGACCTGCGCGCACACGTGTAGTTGTCTCGAATCATGCTTTTAACTCCGAAAGTTTTACCGCGCGCTCGTCTATATAGACAAGCTCTCAAAATACATGGCAAAAACTGTTCAATGATCATATCCTGCGTAATCAATCATGCCAACAAGCAAATTTTGAGCAAAACGCGTAAATTTGATTGAACAAAGGGATCGGTTTCCCGTAAACTGCGCCCGGACCCCTGTGGAGAACAATGTCTGACGCCTTAAGCCCGCGTGCCGAGCAACTGCTGAAATATCTTTTGCGCACCGGCACAGCCACCATCGAGGAACTGCTTGCCGTCGCCGGTTCCTCTGCGCCATCGATTCGTCGCGACCTGGCGCGCCTGGAAAATCGCGGCCTGATACGCCGCACACACGGTGGCGCCACCCTTGTCGAGCCACTGCTCTACGAGCCTTTTCGCTTCGATTCCTCCTTTTTGGCGCGTGAGCAACGCTACGCTGCCGAAAAGCGCCGCATCGGTCTTGCCGGCGCGGAACTGGTGCAGGCCAACGAGACCATCGGCCTCACGGCAGGAACCACTACCACTTTCGTCGGCCGCAGCCTTCGTCATCGCGACAACCTCAAGGTCATTACCAACGCGATCAACATTGGGATGGAACTCTGCAATCAGCCCGGAATCCGCACATTTCTCACCGGCGGCGTGATCCCGTGGACATGGTCCTTCTCGCTTACGGGCAATGCGGCGCTCACTTATCTGAATGATGTTTATATGGACCGGCTATTTGTCTCCATCACCGGTATCGATGCTGAGCGTGGAGTCACCCAACTGGAGCCGGAAGAGGCGCTGGTCTACCGCAAGATGCTCAAGCAATCCAAGCAGGTGGTCGTGGTTACGGATTCGAGCAAGCTGGGTCGCGTGGGTCCCGCATTTCTATGCCCGCTCAGCGACATTCACATCCTGATTACCGATACGGGCGCTTCCCCCGAGGCGCTGGCGCCTTTCCAGAAGCAGGGAATCAAGGTCATTCTTGCCTGAGCGTTCCTGAAATCCTCAACTCACCCGAATTTGCGCGCGCTGATCCCCTGGATTTCGGTGGCTTATGGTATGCCATCCGGAGATGCCCAATCTTATACTTTGAGCAATATCAATCATTTACACCACCCATCAGTACATTATTTTAACTAACGTTGATCGTTTAAGGCCAAATTGTTCAAAATTCCTCTTGTGTTTTCACAAAATTCATCCTATTGTCGTATCCACACGCTGCCGGGGACTCTAGCTGCAGCTCGAAGTGGAGTGAAAAACAGGAAACGCAAGCCACTCGATCCAGCTTTATTTCAACCTCCAACCCGGGCCGGACTCTTCATTCAGGAGACTTTCCGGTCAGACCTATCTCTCCTGAAGTTTGAACCAGGCACCTGGTCCGAGTCGCGCGTAGCCGTTGCCGGATCGCACGAAAAAAAGAAAAAGGAGACGTGCTTATGTCACGAATCAATGTGAGGCAGATGACACACGCCCGGCTGTCGGCAATCTGTACCATGCTGCCGACGAGGCATCTCAGGAAACCAGCGGGCCTGCTGTTTGGGTTGCTGCTTGCGGCTCTGCTCGTTGTGCCGCAGTTTGCTCGCGCGCAGGAACTCACCGCCACGCTCGCCGGTACTGTGACCGATACAAGCGGCGCGGTCATTCCCAACGCTGCCGTTACCGTTACGGAGAATGCCACCAAGGCCGTTCACACCGTGCAGTCGGACGCTTCCGGCAGTTACGTTATCACCACCCTCCCCGCCGGAGCCTACACGGTCTCGGTCGTTTCCAGTGGCTTCGAGAACTATCTGGCCAAGGATGTCGTCCTCCTTGTCGCTGAGAAGCGCGGCCTCAACGTCCAGCTCAAGGCCGGTGCGGCATCCACAACAGTCACCGTGGAAGCCGCCGCCGTCGCCGTCGATACCGAATCCAGCGCGCAGGCCGGCACACTTACCGGCGAACAGATCACCGAGCTTGAACTCGCGGACCGCAACTTTCAGGAGCTTGTCACACTTCAGCCCGGTGTCGTGAACCAGATGGGCGATGAAACCCTGCCCACCAATATCGGCATGTCCGTCAACGGAGCCCGCACTAGCGCCAACAACTGGACCATTGACGGCGCAGACATCAACGACTCCGGCTCCAACGCCACCATCGTCAATGCGCCCAACGTCGATGCCATCCAGGAGTTCACCCTCCAGCGCGGCAGCTATGACGCCGGCTACGGACGTTCCGGCGGCGGCCAGGTTCTGGTGGCCACCAAGGCTGGCAGCAGCACCTTCCATGGCGAGGCCTACGAGTTTGTCCGCAATACTGTCCTCGACGCCAACGAGTGGTTCAACAAGCGCTCCCAGATCGAAAATGGCGAACCGAATGAAGCCGCTGTCAACCACCGCAACGTTTATGGATTTACCATCGGTGGTCCAGCCTACATACCGCACCTCTATAACACTTCCAGGAAGAAAACCTTCTTCTTCTGGGCTGAGGAATGGCGCGACAACGACAATCCTGGCGGCGGTTCATTTCCCGCTGCCACACAGAACGATCTGAACGGTGTTGTTGCGGGCAACTATACAGGCGCTCCCGCGGGCTGCGCCACCTACAGCGCGGAGTCCAACAGCACCACCATCTCACCCTCCTGCTACAGCGCCAACTCGCAGGTCTATATCAAGAACATCTTCGACAAGTACCCGGCAAACGGCGCAAACGGCTTTTACACCTTCGCCTTCTCCGCGCTCAACAACTACCGTGACGACATTGTTCGCGTTGATCACTACTTCAACGACAAGGTTCACTTCTTCGCGCGGTATCTCAATGACACCATGCCCTCGGATGATCCGGAAGGTCTCTGGGCCGGTTCCAACTATCCCAACCTGACCGACACTTCGTACAACTCGCCCGGCAGGAATGTGGTCGGCAACCTCACCTGGACCATCAACCCGAAGGTCGTGAATGAATTCGAGTTTGTCTGGGCGCAGGGCTCCATCGCCGCCAACATCAAGCCCGGTCAGTTTGCAACTTCGACTTCGGTCAACCAGGCCCTCACAGATCAGTGGCAGCCTGACCCCTACGGCAAGGTTCCCGCCATCACCATTACCGGTGTGACCGGCTTCAACGCTGGATCGTCGCCATACAAAGAGCGCAACCTCGATCGCACCATCTTCGACAACCTCGCTCTCACCTTCGGCAAGCACACCCTCCGCCTCGGCTTCCAGACGCAGTGGATGGTCAAAACGGAGAACGCCGTCAACGGCAATCCCAACTTCAGCTTCAACTCCTGGGCTGACTTCCTGGTGGGCAACGTGGCCACCTTCTCCCAGGTCCTCCCGGACATCATCCCGGATCTACACTTCACCAACAGTGAGGCCTACATTCAGGACGACTGGAAGATCACGCGCCGCCTCATGCTGAACCTGGGTGTCCGCTGGAGCCGTTTCCCGTCTCCCACAGACCTCAACAACACTCTCAGCAACTTCGATCCGAACTTCTATGCCTCGCAATTCAGGCCGCAAATCGACGGAGGCAATGCCACCACCGATACCAGCGCGGGCAATTTCCTTCCCGGCCAATTTATCAACGGCAACCAGCTCATTCCGGCTACATACACCAACGGCATGATCTTCCCCACTGGAAAGGCATGCACCAGCGCTCAGGCGATCGCGCCCATGTCCTCATGCTCGCCCTGGGGCAGTTATGTCAACCAGAACGACAATGCCAACTTCGGTCCTCGTATTGGTTTCGCCTATGACCTCTTCGGCACCGGCAAAACCGTGATCCGCGGCGGCTTCGGCATCTTCTATGACCGCCTCCTCGATGGCATCTGGGAGCAGAACGCCTTCACCGATCCGCCTTTCGCGCAGAGGACCACCATCGTCAACGCTCCCTTTGATAACATCACGGGCGGCTCGACTTCGGTGCCGCTGGGCCCGAACGGCATTGACGTAACCGGCAATCCCACCTTCAAGGTGCCCAGCTACGGCAACTTCAACCTCTCGGTACAGCACCAGGTTCTGCCCAGCACCGTGGTGGAATTGGCCTACGTCGGCAACACCGCGCGTCACCTGCTCGGCGAGTACGACATGAACCAGCCGACGGTTGCCTCGCGCCTCACCGCTCCCACGGAATCGAGCGTCAACTACATCCGTCCTTTTGCAGGCTACGCGGATATCCTTACGCGTTTGCCGGCCTTCTCCAACAACTACAACGCCCTGCAGTTCAGCATCAATCACCACTCGCACGGTCTGCAGCTTGGCCTTGCTTACACCTTCTCGAAGGATCTGACCAACAACTCATCGGACCGTGCCAATGTGGCCACCAACACCTACAACTTCCACCTCGATTACGGTCCGTCCACCTACAACCAGCCGCAAACCTTCACGGCCAACTACGTCTATGACCTCCCGTGGTTCAGGCAGCAGCACGGCTTTACGGGTAAGGTTCTCGGCGGATGGGAAGCCTCCGGCATCACGCAGTTCTGGTCCGGTACCTCGTTCTCACTTGCGCAGCCCTTCGATCCCTACGATCCCACGGGCATCAACGTAGGCATCGGTATGTCCGCGGCCGGCATTGCTCCGCGTCCCGATCAGATCGCCTCGGTAAGCAAGCCCAAGAGCGTCAACGGGTGGTTCAGCACCTCTTCCTTTGCTCCGGCCATCGGTCACTTTGGCTCAGAGGGTAACGGAAGCCTGCTCGGTCCCGGTTACAACGACTGGGATCTGGCGGCGATCAAGAACATCAAGTTCCTTGAGCGTATGAACTTCCAGTTCCGTGCCGAGTTCTTCAACGCCTTCAACCACGAAAGCTTCTCCACCGTCGACAGCAGCCTGGCTGATTCCACCTTCTATGGCGGCAGCGGCTTTGGCGATGTGACGGCAGGCCATTCGCCCCGTCGCATTCAGTTCGGCGGCAAGATCAGCTTCTAACCTCGCTGCAAGGCGGACAACAAGCAGGCCGGAGCGTAAGCTCCGGCCTGCTTGTTTTGCGCCGTTCCATACGAGGAACGATTAGCCATTTTCCAGGCAAAGGGAAGAACCTGCTTTTGCTTTTTCCCTAACCTGCTAACTTGCCATGCGCGCAGCGCGCCAACTTGCTGCTTTTGTTTTGTACTTTTTGCCCGCCGTCACCTGTAACCTGCCGTTACTTTTGTTTCGAGCAAGCCAAGTGGTTTGAGCGCACTTCAAATTGACCGCTGGTTCATCCGCAATAGAAACTGGTGTGGCCTTTTGCAATGACTGCATGTTGGCCCTGGAGATTCCGTTGAGAGTTGCTGCATCTATCCTGCGTCTTGCCTCCTTTGTAGTATGTTCTGTCTCCATTCTGGCTGCTCAGCAAGCTACGCCGCACGCCTACACACGCGGTCTGGGGGTATATCCCGGCGATCCAAAGCAATATGACGGACCCGCTCTTGTAGCCGCTCCGGCTGGACTGTATCGGAATCTTGCGTTGCACCGGCCCGCGTATCAGTCGAGCGCCTACGATTACAACCTCACCGCGCAGCTTCTGACCGACGGCATCAAGGAAACCGCGCTGCCCGCATGGATTACGGCTTCCACCAGCAGTGCAGGAGAGCTTCCCAGGAACGAGCGCGAGCTTTTTCTGGATGGCAATCCGGTTTCTTTCGTCCCATTGTCAGGCTCTTCTCCGTGGGTGCAGTTTGATCTCGAAGGCAGCAGCGCAGCCCCAACCATCGACCGCGCCGACATATCCCTGCGCAAGATCAACGCGCCCGTTCCAGCCGCAGGCTGGGACATCACCATCGCCGGCTCAAACGACAAGACCACCTGGCAGCCGGTAGCTTCGTTTCATGGCACAGACTTCGGTGAGCACGATGCCTTTGCCAGCTTCAAAAAAACAGTTCCCTTCCAGGCAGCAGCAAACTTCCGCTCCTACCGCGTAACAGTTTCCATTCCCGGCATACCGTCTTTCGGCCTCGCAGAGGTCACGCTCTTTCATGGCAACAGTGAAGTCCGTGTCGCAGGCCCGGACATTTTCTCAAGCGCCTGGATGAGCGCAGGCAGCGGTGAAGAGTGGGTCAGCGTAGACCTCGGCGCCGTTTGCGCCTTTGATCGCATCAAGTTGGACTGGATTCGCCGCGCCGCCGAAGGCGAAATCCAGATCTCCGACGACGGCAAAGACTGGAAGACGCTGCAATCGCTATCGAGCGACGACATACATCTCTCAAGCCCAACTCATGCGCAATGGGTCCGCGTGCATATGACAAAGCCATCCGAGCCGAACAGCCGTTACATCCTCAGTGAACTGGAAGTATGGGGACGCGGCGGCGTTGTGCCCGCAGCCAAGCCGTCTGCCATGCAGCAGGACGGCACACTACGCCTCGCAGCAGGCAAATGGCATCTGCAGCGCGCCTCGCAGGTGAGCCAGAGCGGCGAGCAGCTTTCGAACTCCGGCTTTTCGGATAAGGACTGGATGATCGCCACAGTCCCAGGAACAGTGCTCACAAGCTACCTGAACGATGGCGCCATTCCGAACCCCGACTTCGCCGACAATCAATACGAAATCTCCGACTCCTACTTTTGCGCGGACTTCTGGTATCGGGATGAGTTTGTAGCTCCAGGCGCAAAGCAGCCCGGCAAGCATTACTGGCTCAACTTCGACGGCATCAACTGGAAGGCCGAGGTGTATCTGAACGGCCAGCATGTGGGCCGCATTGATGGCGGCTACATGCGCGGACGCTTCGATGTCACAGCGCTCATTCATCCCGGCGCGGCAAATGCGCTCGCCGTGCGCATTCTGCATGTAGACAACCCCGGCAGCACAAAAGACAAGGAAGCACGCACTCTCAACGGAGGCGCGCTAGGCCGCGACAATCCCACCTATCATGCCTCAGCAGGATGGGACTGGATCTCAACCATTCGCGGACGCGACACCGGCATCTGGAGCGATGTCACGCTCACCACCTCCGGCGAAGTGACAATCGAGAATCCGCTGGTGACAAGCAAGCTGCCGCTGCCCGATACCTCGCAGGCTGACGTGACCATCCAGGCAAGCATCCGCAACCAGGAGACGCATCCGGTGAGCGGAACGCTGCACGCGCAGTTCGGAGCCATCACAGTGGAAACGCCCGTGACACTCGATGCGTCTTCCACCAGAATCGTTGAATTCAACCCAACCACGCACGCCGCGCTGCACATCGCGAATCCGAAGCTATGGTGGCCAGTCGGCTACGGTGATCCAAATCTCTATCCCGTCAAGCTCACCTTCATTGAGAGCGGAAAAATCTCCGACACGAAATCCTTCAACGCCGGAATCCGCCAATTCGCCTACTCGGAAGATGGCGAGATACTACGCATCTGGATCAACGGTCGCCGCTTCATCGCCCGCGGCGGAAACTGGGGCTTTCCTGAATCGATGCTGCGCTATCGTGCACGCGAGTACGACACGGCCATGCGTTATCACCGCGATCAGCACTTCAACATGGTTCGCAACTGGGTCGGACAAACCGGCGATGAGGCCTTTTACGATGCGGCTGACCGCTTCGGCATCGTAGTCTGGCAGGATTTCTGGCTCGCCAATCCCTGGGACGGCCCGAACCCGGACCACAACGATTTCTTTCTGACCGTTGCTCGCGATTACCTGCTGCGCATTCGCAATCATGCCTCGCTAGGCTTGTTTTGCGGACGCAATGAGGGCTTTCCGCCGCAGCAGATTGATGACGGCCTACGCAGCATGACAGCGGAGCTATCACCGGGATCGCACTACATCTCAAGCTCTGCCGATGGCCCTGTTAGCGGACACGGCCCATATCGCGTGGAGCCGCTGAAGGTGTATTTTGCCAACGCGCCAAAGAAGTTCCACAGCGAAATCGGCTCGCCCAATGTGCCCGAGCTGGAGATACTGCGCCACACAATCTCCGAACAAGGTTTATGGCCGCAGAGCAAAGAATGGCCGCTGCATGACTTCCATGACAACAATCCCTTTGCCACGCAGATTGAGAAGAATTACGGCGGAGCAAAGACGCTTGAAGAATGGACAAGCCTCACGCAGTTCGTGGATTACAACTCGTACCGTGGCATGTTCGAGAGCCAGAGCAATCATCGCTACGGGCTGCTGATATGGATGAGTCATCCAGCGTGGCCGTCGATTTTGTGGCAGACGTACGACTACTTCTTTGACACCGATGCTGCTTATTACGCCGCGAAGAAGGCCGCTGAGCCGCTGCACATTCAGTGGAATGCGAACGACGACACCGTGGAAGTGGTTAATTACAACGCAGGTGCGCAAACAGGCCTCACAGCGCGCGCGGAACTACTCGGACCGGACGGCGCAGTGCTATGGCAGAACTCAGCAACGCTCGACAGCACCGAGGATTCGACCACCGCGCCAATCAAAATGCAGTATCCCGCAGCTTTAACCGGAACACTGCGGTTCATCCGCCTGACGCTGCAACGCGGCGGAAAGACCGTAAGCAGTAACTTCTATCTCTACGGCGGAGCCGACGAGGACTTTACCGGCATTCGCAATCTAGCACCAGCACAGGTAAGCGAGAGATCCCGCATAACACAAACAGGAACAAAGTGGATCATCGACACGGAGCTGCACAATGCTTCACAGACCCCAGCACTGATGGTGCGCGCAAAAGCAGTCCGTACAAAGAGCGGCGATGTAATTGCGCCAGCTCTCTACGACGACAACTACATCGCGCTGATGCCCGACGAAAGCCGGACCATTCACATTGAACTGGAAGACGTGGACACGCGCGGCGAGCGGCCACGCGTGCTGGTGAGCGGATTCAACGTGAGCGCAGCAAAGTAGCCGCGCTCATTCCTCGCGCAGCAGAATCATCGGATCGACAGCCAGCGCGCGCCGCGCAGGAAGCCATGCGGCAAGCAGTCCGAGAACAAGCATAGTCAGTACCACGCCGCCAAGAATAAACGGATCACGCGGCGTGGCCTGATACACGATGTAGGCGAGGAGACGCGTGGCGAGCATGCCGAGGATAATCCCGGCAACTGAACCGATGGTCAGCAGACGAAAAGCGCGCCCAAGCGCTGCTCCGAGCACCTTGCGCTGGCTTGCTCCAAGCGCGATGCGGATGCCGAACTCGCGAAGGCGCTTGGAGACAGTATAAGAGGCCATGCCGAAGATGCCGGTGATGGCGAGCATAGCGCCGAGCAGGCCCAGGACACCTAAAGCCACAGTCGCGACGCGGGCGGCAAAGAGAGCGGAGTCAAGCTCATTGGACCACGTGCTGATTTCAAGCGGCATCGTTGGATCGAGGCCGTGCAGCGAGCGCTGAAGCGCAGAGGCGATCTCATCGGGAGCGCGCTGAGAGCGAACGACAAGCCATGCCTGCGAGCCGCGCTGCTGCTGGAAGGAAAAGAACATTGCAAGCTTGGGATCTTCTGTGAGCGTCTCGTATTTTCCGTCTTCAACGACGCCGACTACGAGAACGCGCTCGCCTGCCCAGACTTTGAAGTGGCTGCCGACGGCTTTATCTACGGAGCCGAAGAGTTTGGTGGCGAATCGCCTGTTGATGACGGCGACGAGAGGGCTGGGATCGGCATCATTCATGTTCAATGTGCGACCGGCGAGTAAGGTGGTTCCAGCAGCGCTCAGGTAGCCGGGCGAGACGTTGAACTGCTGCGCGTCCCCGATAGAGTTGGTGGACCGATAGTCCGTGGTGGAGTCGGCGTAGATGTCGGAGTCGTTGCCGCCGATGCTGAGCGGCAGCCTGTCGGCAAATCCAACGGAGGTGACACCGGGAATGGATGCGGCCGCATCGAGCATCTTTTTCTGCATGGGAACCCATTGGTCGTGCTCATAGCCGGCCATTTTCAGATCCGTCTTGGCAAGTACGACGCCAGCGGGCTGGATTCCGTAGTTGCTCTCAAGAGAGCGGGCGAGGCCGCGCACCGCGACCAGTGAAGCAGTGACAAGAACAGCGCAGATGGCAATCTGCAGAACCAAAAGTACATCGCGTATGGAGATGCGCCGAGCTGCCCCAGTCGTAGCTCCGCCTGCGCGAATGATTTGCCACGGATCGCTGCGAAGGATCTGGCGAATGGGAACAATGCCGAAGAGCAGTCCGCTGAAGATAGCAAGAAACACAGTAAGCGCGTAAGTCGTCACATCCGGATTGACAGGAACATTGATTGGAATATTCGGAATAGGCCGCCATGTGCTCAGAAGCCGAAGAATAGCCACAGCCCCCGCCATGCCAAGCGCGCCTCCGGCAAACGAAACAAGCAAAGCCTCCGTGAGCAACTGCCGAAAGATGAGCTTGCGGCGCGATCCAAGAGCCATTCGGACGGCGATTTCACGCGAGCGGTCAGCGGCGCGCGCAGTAAAGAGGCTGCCGAGATTGGCGCATGCGGCAAGCAGGATGAGGCCGGCGAGAAGCATGAGCCCCGCCATGAAAGCGCGCGTCGGCTTGCCCAGCGTATTTCCGGCGAGACCCGGATGCGTGAGGACAAAATTCAGGCCATCGTCTGCTTTGGGATATGCCTTGGCCAGCGAAGCGGCGATGGTGTTGAGATCGGATGTGGCGGCCGCAGGTGTAACGCCGGCCTTGAGATGGCCGAGAACCCAGTCGGAGTGGCTCCCGCGATTGTCGAATGACTCCCACTCGGTGATCTGGGGCTGGTTTACTAACGGTGCCCAGAGATCAGGCGCAAAGAAGAGTTCAGTGCCGCGGAAACTCTGAGGCGCGACGCCAATAACAATGTAGGGGTGTTTGTTGAGTTGTACGGTGCGGCCAACGACAGCGGGATCGCCATTGAAGTGGCTGTGCCAGAAGGCATAGCTGAGGACGACTTCGCTGATGCTGTTCTTGCCGTGCTCCTCTGAGGCGTGGATAAAGCGGCCGAGATACGGCTGAATGCCAAGCGCATCAAAGTAATTGCTGCTGATCATGTACGGCCATACTGAGACAGGGTGTCCCTTGCCGTCGTCAAGGCCGACGCCGCCGATGATGTTGTATGCGATGAGCTGATCGAAGCTGTGGTTCTGGTCGCGGAGATCGCGGTAATCAGGATTGGACTGCGAGGGCGAGCTGTCGGAGCCGTTGGCGCGCTCGATCATGAAAAGGTTCTCTGCATGGGGAACATTGAGCGGGCGCAGGATGAGCGCATTCAGTACGCTGAAGACAATCGCGTTTGCGCCAATAGCCAGCGCGAGCGTGAGCACGGCGGTCAGGGCAAAGCCAGGCGATTTTCGCAGTTGACGCAGGGCGAGCCGCAGATCGGCAGTCATGTTTTCCTCTTTTTTGGAGCGCAATTTTCCGCTGTCGGGGATGGATACGGATAAGTGTGGGCGGTGGTTCCGTAAAAAATTGAGAGAAGTGGAAAATCAGGCGATGGAAGCCTCGGCGCTTATGCGGCGTCTCTGAAAAATCCGGCAGGCGACGCTGAGCAGAGCAAGCGCTGCGCTTGTCCATCTCTCAGTGTGTCCCCCCTTGACGTTCGACAAGAGAGAAGTGTATCCTTTGTCGAATGTCAAGGGGAGATGATGCCGCAAACTGCCGATCTGCTACAGGGAACGCTGGACATGCTGATTTTGAAGGCTATTGTGAATGAGCCACAACATGGATGGGCAATTGCACAGCGCATTCAGCAGGTTTCGAACAACGTGCTGCAAGTGGGGCAGGGATCGTTGTATCCCGCGCTGCACCGGCTGGAGTATCGAGGGTGGATCAAAGCGCAGTGGGGCGCGAGCGAAAACAATCGCAAGGCGCGGTTTTACTCGCTGACGGTTGCGGGCAAGAAGCAATTGACTGCGGAGCTCGCAAACTGGCAGCGGCTGGCCGGCGCGGTGAACCTGGTGCTGGCGGAGATATAAGGAGCAAGTATGTTGAACGAGCTTTGGTCCCGAGTGCAATTTTTCTTTGGTGGAAAGCAGCGCGAGGAAGTGGA
>Ga0208193_1000816_pt1 | contig 14765 bp, 12 predicted proteins | sample June2015DPH_17_2_FD_184716 | JGI IMG/M metagenome (GOLD analysis project Ga0208193, IMG submission 184716) | Peatland microbial communities from SPRUCE experiment site at the Marcell Experimental Forest, Minnesota, USA - June2015DPH_17_10... | ecosystem: Environmental > Terrestrial > Soil >... | reverse complement strand
TTCGTTATCTTGTAAACTCCCGCTAGTGGTCTGGTCTAACCCCAACGAAGCGCGTTCACACGATTGTGAACGCTGCACGCATAAGTGCGTGCGCCACGATTTGGATTAGCGGCCATGGTCCAGCAAGTCGATCACACCCAGAAGCGCGCCCCAGTGATAGTAGGCGTCGCTGCTGCGCACGTCGTTGCCGGCGCCGGTGTTGGCGTTGTAGTTCTCGTAGATCGCCCGATCGCTCTGCCAGCTCTTCATCAGCAGGCGGGCCGAACGCTCCACCAAGTCAGCGCGCGCGTCCTTCAAATCGTAGTTGCGCAGGCCAAGGTAGACGAGGAAGTTCATGGGCCCCCAGATGCGGCCGCGCCAATAGTTCTGGTCTCCGTATCCGGGCACGTTGCGCGCAATGGAGGGCATCACCCATTCGCCGTAGAACTCCCGCGGGTTGAAGTAGTGTTCCTGAATCATGCGGCGGGCTTGCTCTTGGGTGGGCGCCTTCGCGATCAGCGGATAGAAGTTGGTAGGCGAGAGCCGCGGTGAAGGCTCGCCGGTATCGGTGCGCCGGTTCAGGTAGATGCCCGACTTCTCGTCCCAAAGCGTCGCCAGCGCCGCGGCGTACTTGCCCTCGCGCCCGCTCAACTCCTGCCGGTCGTCCTCACGGCCCAGGATGCGGGCAATCTCTTCCAGCGCCTGGCAATCGGCGACATATAACGCATTGAGCCCCACATCGGAGATCTCGAGCAGATTCCTAAACTCACCAGTTGGGCGCCATCCGAGTGTCTCGAATGTTTTAAGTATCTTCAATTTTAACGAAACTCGATAAGCGACAACGGGTTTGTCTTCAGCAGGAAGACTTAAGAGGGTCTTCCTTACTAACTCGGAGGTAAGGAAATCCATGTTGAAATGCATACCATTGGCATGCGGGCTGATTGTATCGGCACTCGCTCTGCAAGCTCAAACCGCGGCTGTCGCCATGACTGTGGAGACAACTGCCATGATCGGTTTAGCTCAAGGGCAAACGGCTCAGCTCAACCTGTTGAACCCGGGCGTGCAGGCGCCGGCTACCGGAGTGATCTGCACGGCGGCTGTCTCGTACTTCGATTCCACCGGGACTCTTCTGAAAACGGCGACGCTAAGCGTGGCGCCGGGTAAGAGCGGATCGGCCGACCTTTCCGCCGATACGGACCTGAACATCGCGGCGGGTGCGCGGCGTGAAATCCGCGCACAAATTTCGATTCCAGCGGTTCTTCCGCCAACGTCCACGGGAAGCACGCCCATAGTAGCGGCCAGCTGCAACCTGATACCGACGCTTGAAATCTACGATTCGGTGAGCGGGCGCACCTTGGTGACGTTAGGGCACGTGGAAGCGATCCCGAGCGTGGGAGTTACGCCAGTGACGCCGGTTACGCCGGCCAACTGACGATCGAGATGCAACGGTCCTGCCGGTGGAATGACGGATTCAAGAAAGACTCTCTAAAGTTCGTACAATTCGGTACAATTAAGACCACGCAGTATGTCTGTAAACTTCAAAAGCGTGGCCTTGGGCGTCCTTGTCGCCGTCCTGACGTTGCAGTGGATGGCGCCGGCGCAAGACGACTTAGGGCGGCAGGTTCAAACCATTTTCGCCGAATCCTGTTACGGCTGCCATGGCGCGGGCCAGCAGATGGGCAACCTGCGGCTCGATACGAACGCCGGCAAAGCCGTCATTGCCGGCGACTCCGCAAATAGCCTGTTGATGAAGCGCATCACCGGCGCGGGCGGGTTGGCGCGGATGCCTCTGGGTTCTGCGGCGCTCTCCGCGGCGAAGATCGCCACGATTGGCAAATGGATCGATGCAGGCGCCGTCCTTCCCGCGCCGCCACGGCACTGGGCGTTCATACCGCCGGTGCGTCCGCCGGTCCCAACAACATTCCCAACGACAGCGCCTTCCGCCAGCAGCGCCGAATGGGTGCGCAATGCGTGGGTTCGCAACCCCATCGATGCGTTTCTGCTCGCGCGGCTGGAGCGCGAAGGCATCCAGCCGTCGTCCGAAGCCGAGCGTGCGACGCTTCTCCGCCGAGTCAGCCTGGACCTCACCGGCTTGCCGCCTACTCCCGCGGAACTCGATGCGTTCCTCGCCGACCACAGTCCCGGCGCCTACGAGAAGCAGGTAGACCGGCTGCTGGCCTCGCCCCACTACGGCGAGCGCTGGGCGCGCCTCTGGCTGGACGCAGCCCGCTATGCCGATTCCAACGGCTACGAAAAGGATGCGCCGCGCCTGGTTTGGTTCTACCGCGACTGGGTGATCAACGCGCTCAATCGCGATATGCCTTACAACCAGTTCGTGATCGAGCAGATTGCCGGCGACCTGCTGCCCAATGCCACGCAAGATCAAAAGGTGGCTACTGGTTTCCTGCGCAACTCGATGATCAACGAAGAAGGCGGCATCGACCCCGAGCAGTTCCGCATGGAGGCTATGTTCGACCGCATCGACGCGGTGGGCAAGGGAATCCTCGGGGTGACCATTCAGTGCGCCCAATGTCATAACCACAAGTACGACCCTCTGACCCAGGAAGAGTATTACCGCATCTTCGCTTTCCTCAATAACACGCACGAAGCGGACATCGCCGTCTATACGCCGAACGAGCAGGCCAAGCGCGCGGAGATCGTCCGCCGCACGGAGGAAACGGAGGCTCAATTGCAGCGGCGCACTCCCGATTGGCGGAAGCGCATGGCGGCGTGGGAGGACGCCCTGCCTGCCCAACCGGATTGGCAAGTGCTGCAGCTTGCGGTGGACGATATTTCGACCGGCGGCGAACGCGAGCTGCCCATGAAAGACGGATCGATGCTCGCGCTGGGCTACGCACCTACCAAGCACACAGTGAAGTTCACGGCCAAGACGAGCTTGCCGCGCATCACCGCCGTGCGCCTCGAGCTGCTAATGGATCCCAATCTGCCCAACGGCGGTCCGGGGCGCTCCATCCATGGCGCTGGAGCGCTGACCGAATTCCGCGTGGAAACCGCCTCGCCCAGCGACCCGGAGCACGTGACCGCGATCAAGATTTCGAGCGCCAGCGCCGACATCAACCTGCCGGAGACGCCGCTCGAAAAGAAGTTCGACGATAAGAGCGATAAGCGGCGCGTCACGGGTCCCATCCAGTTTGCCATCGATGGGCGCGATGACACCGCCTGGGGCATCGATGCGGGCCCGGGCCTGCGCAATCAGCCGCGCAAGGCCGTGTTTAATTTTGAGAAGCCGATTGAGAACGCCAACGCCAGCAGCCTGATGCTCAACCTTTACCTGAAGCAGGATCACGGCGGCGCCAATTCCGACGATAACGAAACTAACAATTTGGGCCGCGTCCGCCTGTCGGTGACTAGCGCCCCGGATGCCGTGGCCGACCCCGTGCCCGAGGCCGTTCGCGCCATCCTGAAAATCCCGCGCGACCGCCGCACGGAGGCGCAGGAGCAGACCGTTTTTAGCTATTGGCGCACCACGGTTCCGGAGTGGAATGCGGAGAATCAGGCTATCGCACAGGTGTGGCGCGAGCATCCCGAAGGAACGCGGCAGCTGGTGATGACCGACCGCACCGAAGATCCGCGCGAGACTCACATTCTGCGCCGCGGCGATTTTCTTCAGCCCGACCGCGCTGTGCAGCCGGGCGTCCCGGCATTTCTGAACCCCCTGCCTGCCGGCGCTCCGCCGAATCGTCTGACGTTCGCCAAATGGCTGGTATCACGCGATTCACCCACCACTGCCAGATCCATTGTCAACCGCGTATGGCAGGCGCATTTCGGAACTGGCATCGTAGCCACGGTGGAGAATCTGGGGACGCAGGCTGAGGCGCCTTCCAATCAGGAGTTGCTCGACTGGCTGGCGGTGGAGTTTATGGATTCGGGCTGGAGCCTCAAGAAGCTGCAACGCCTCATCGTCACATCTTCGGCGTATCGCCAATCGTCGAACGTGACGCCCGAGCTGCTCGCCAAAGATCCGGACAACCGCCTGATCGCCCGCGGGCCGCGCTATCGCGTGGATGCCGAAATTGTGCGCGACATCGCACTGGCCGCCAGCGGGTTACTGAATCCGGAGGTGGGCGGGCCTAGCGTGTATCCACCGGCGCCCGCATTTCTCTTCCAACCGCCGGCCAGCTATGCGCCCAAGACCTGGACGACGGCCGAAGGACCGGAACGCTACCGCCGGGCGCTCTATACCTTCCGATTCCGCTCCGTGCCGTACCCGGTGCTGCAGGCTTTCGACGCGCCGGCCGGCGAGATGGCCTGCGTGCGCCGCGCGCGCTCCAACACGCCTTTGCAGGCGCTCGCCACGCTGAACGAGTCACTGTTCGTGGAATCGGCGCAAGCGCTGGCGACGCGGACTTTGAAGGAGGGCGGCTCGACTGACCGCGAGCGGGTGGCCTACGCATTTCGATTGTGCACCGCGCGCGCGCCCTTGCCGGCCGAAGCGGATGTGCTGTTGCAGTTGCTCTCTAAGGAAGATCGCCGGCTGGCCGATGGCTGGCTGAGCTCGGGCGACATCGCGGGCCTGAAACCGGGAGGGCCGGCGGTGTTGCCGCCACAGGCCACGCCGCGACAACTGGCCGCGTGGACGGTGGTCGCGCGCGTCATCCTCAACCTGGACGAGACCATCACGGTGGAGTAACCAATGAACTGTCAGGACCACATCTATCGGGGCACGGACCCTCGCACCATCACCCGCCGTTGGTTTTTCGAACAATGCGGGGTGGGAGTAGGCGCGGCCGCGCTGGCGCAGTTGCTGACCGAATCGGGATACGCGGCAGCCGGAGCAGCCACCGACCCACTGGCCCCCAAGGCCCCGCACTTCGCTCCCAAGGCCAAGCACGTTATCTTCCTGTTCATGGCCGGAGCCCCGAGTCACCTGGAACTCTTCGACTATAAACCGCAGCTCGCCAAATTCGATGGCACGCTGCCGCCGCCCGAATTGCTCAAAGGCTATCGCGCTGCGTTCATCAACCCTAACTCGAAACTGCTGGGACCGAGATTTGAGTTCCGGCGCTATGGCCGCAGCGGCACGGAAATGTCCGAGTTGCTGCCATTCACCGGCGAGATTGTGGACGACATCGCGATTGTGAAGTCGATGGTGACGGATGCCTTCAACCACGCGCCCGGGCAGTTGCTGATGAACAGCGGCACCATGCTGTTCGGACGGCCCAGCATGGGATCGTGGGCGCTTTACGGGCTGGGATCGGAGACGCGCGACCTTCCCGGCTTCGTGGTGTTCAGCTCGGGAACCAAGGGCCCGAGCGGCGGCGACAGTTTGTGGGGCAGCGGCTTCCTGCCGACGGTCTACCAGGGCGTGGAGTTCCGCACGGGCGGCGACCCCGTGCTGTACCTTTCGAATCCCGCGGGCGTCGATCGCGAGCTGCAGCGCGATTCGCTGGACGCGCTGAAACAGCTTAACGAGATGCGCCTGGGCGTCACCGGCGATCCCGAAGTGGCAACCAGAATCAACTCGTTCGAAATGGCGTTCCGGATGCAGGCCGTGGCGCCGGACCTGATGGATATCGGCAAGGAGTCGAAGGAGACGCTGGAGCTCTACGGGGCGGAGCCGGGCAAAGCGTCATTTGCCAACAACTGCCTGCTGGCGCGGCGGCTGGTGGAAAAAGGCGTGCGCTTCGTACAGCTTTATCACGAGGCATGGGACCAACACTCGAACCTGGTGAAGGACCTGCGGAAAAACTGCCTCAACACGGATCGCGCCGCCGCCGCGCTCGTCAAGGACCTCAAGCGCCGCGGGCTGCTGGACGAGACGCTGGTGGTGTGGGGCGGGGAATTCGGCCGCACTCCGATGGTGCAAGGCGGGTCCGATGGCCGCGACCACCATCCCAACGCCTTCACCATGTGGATGGCGGGCGGCGGTATCAAGGCCGGGGCGCGCATCGGCGAGACCGACGAGCTGGGCTTCAACGTGGCCAAGGAGAGAGTCCACGTACACGATCTGCATGCGACGATGCTCAAGCTTTTGGGCTTCGACCACACGCGGCTTACCTTCAAATTTCAGGGCCGCAATTTCCGCCTGACCGATGTGTCGGGCGAGGTGGTGGAATCGTTGATTGGCTGAGCGGATGGAGGTGACGGGCAGAGGATCACCTCTAGCAGTGAACGTGAAAACCGCGGTCAGGTAGTTAACGCCATGAGTGGAAATTCCGTTGTTCGCGCTCGCATTGATGCACGCACCAAGAGGGAAGCCGCGGCGGCGCTGGAGAAAATCGGGCTGACCGTGTCGACGCCTCTCGCCTGCTGATGGTGCGCGTTGCGGCGGAAAAGGCCCTGCCGTTCGAGCCGCTCAATCCCAACGCCGTGACCATCGCAGCGATGAGGGCCGCGCGCCGCGGCGAGCTAGTCAAGGTAGGCAAGCCGGACAAACTGCTGCAAAGTCTGAATGCGGGAGATTAAATACGGCACCCGCTTTCAGCGTGACTACAAGTGAGAAAAACTCCGTTAGGCACAGCAAGAAGCTGGACGCCTTTGGTGATGGAGGTGGTCAACTTGCTCGCCGCCAACACGCCGCTGCCACCTCGGAATTTCGATTACCCACGTCCGGCGAATGCAACGATCACCGCGACTGCCGCATCAGGCCGGATCTCGTGCTCATTTACCCTAAAAACGCCAATTATTTACTTCGCTAACCACGTCGCGGCATTTGGGCGGTGAATCGTTTTGAGCGCTGGCCGGTCTTGGCGGGCCGTCCAGCGTTATCCCTTTCCGGCGAGCTTAGTCGCAGTTTATCAAAAGCGACGGAAAGGGAGGCCCTTTATATTTCCCTCATGGTGGAGCGACGAAGGCAATCTGTTCGTGATCGATCTTGGCATAGACGAGAGCGGGAAGTCGGGCGATAGACTGATTGTGTCCGCGCTCCTCGGACAGACCACGCGGATGAAAAAGCTCAAAGCTAAGTGGGCTGCCCACATCGCCGAAGCCGGCATTGATTTCTTTCATGCGAAGGAGCACTGGAATGGGAGATCGAAAGCCTATCGTGGACTGAGTGCGAATAAACGCAAAAGCCTCCTTGAGTCACTTTCTTCCGACATAGGGAAATATTCCAGGCTGAGCATCGGCGTTGAGATCGACATCAAGGACTTTGAGGCGCGCGCTAGTGATCGGTTCAAAAATACGTTTGGCTCCGCATACGCATTTGGTATTCATTTGATGCTAGTGATATTGAGGCCTCAAGACTACCGAGTTCTCACTAATCTGACAACCGCTCCTCCTTTCACTGCTTTTTGTCCGTTTTCATTCTGAGCTGAGATCGTTCAATCGACAGAGTGATCAATCGGTCGATGAGCTTTCTGAAGCGCTTGAAATTGGAGACCTCGGACTTCACCTGGGCCACGAAGGCATCACGGATATACTGCGTATGCCCTTTCCCCCGATGGGTGTAGCTCAGGTGCCAGTACGCCCCGTATGTGGTCTTGGTCTTTCGCGCCTGTTTACTCAGTGAGCCGGGCCGCAGCGCTCCGATTTTTCCAATCTCCCGTTTGATTCCATGAATCGCCTCTTCCAATCGTTCGAGTTTGCTTTGAGACATATATGTGTCATTAGTATGATACATACAAGAAGTCGACAGCAAGGGAGGCTTGCATGCGGATTTGGACGGAGTGGTGGTCTTGGGTGGAGCCGTTGCGGGCGGCGTGTTCGAGGTCGCGGAGCTTTCTTTGGCTCCTGACGGCGCTCGCGGGTCTTTCCATCCGGAATGACCTCCTCGGGGTGACCAGCATCGTTCGAGCGCTGGGCTTGGGCGGGCACTGCTATGACCGGCTGCTGGACTTTTTCCACTCCCAGGCGGTCGATCCGGATGCCCTATGCCGATGCTGGGTGAAGACTGTCTTCGCGCGGATGCAGGGCATTCATCGCGTCAACGGCAGACCCGTGCTTCTCGGCGATGGCCTCAAGATCCCCAAGCGTGGCCGTAAGATGCCGGCGGTGAAACTCCTGCACCAAGTCTCGGATGGCAACACCAAGCCCGAGTACATCATGGGCCATTCCCTTCAGGTCGTCTCGGTCCTGGTGTCCGCAGCAGCCACGTTTTTCGCCTTGCCTCTGTCCGCGCGCATTCACGAAGGCCTCGTGTTCAGCAACCGTGACCAGCGGACTCTCCCCAAGAAATTCCTTTCCCTGGTCGAGGCTCTCGGGATTGCCGAGCCGGTCTACCTCGTCGCCGACGCCTATTACGCCTGCCGTACGATGGCCTTGGGACTCATCCAAGCCGGAAGCCACCTGATCTCCCGGCTTCGCAAAACCTGCGTCGCGTTCGAGCCCATACCGCCGACTGTGGGCAAACGGAAGCGCGGCCGTCCCAGGCTGTATGGACACAAGATTCACCTTTTCACCTTGTTTGAAAAATCTGATGACCGCTGGACCACGGCGGCCAGCCCCGTCTATGGCGAAAAGGACGTGCTGATCCGTTATCTCTGTCTGGATCTGCTGTGGAGACCGATCCGCCGCCTGGCCCGCTTCGTGCTCGTGGAACATCCAGACCGGGGACGCATCGTGTTCCTATGCACCGACTTGAGTCTGAACCCAATCGAGATCATCCGGCTCTACGGCCTGCGCTTCAAAATCGAGATCTCCTTCAAGCAGGCCGTTCGCACGCTTGGCGCCTACGGCTACCACTTCTGGATGCGGACCATGGATAAGATCGGCTCCCGCTCTGGCGATCAGTATCTCCACCGCAAGACCGACCAGTACCGCGACGCCATCCGGCGCAAACTGGCCGCCTACCATCGCTTCATCCAGATCGCTCTCATCTCGCAGGGTGTCTTTCAATGCATCGCGGCCACCGCTCCCGCCCTGGTTTGGTCCAGCTTCGGCTCCTGGCTTTGCACCATCAGACCCGGAATCCCCCCATCCGAACTGGTCGTGATGATCGCCCTCCGAAATTCACTCCCCGATTTTCTCATCGCTTCAGGTCCAGGCGACTTGTTGAGGAAATTCCTGCGCGACCGGCTCGATCTAACCAGGGCTGAGGGGTTCCGCTTGGCCGGTTAACCCAGAACCGGGTAGTCTTGAGTTGAGGCTTCACCTCGAACTTAATCGGTCAACTCACGAGGTAATAAACATCCTGATTGAAGAAGGTCACAATAACTCTCGCCAAGCCATCGACCAGATTGTTAGCTGGAAGACAAGGCCCGATGCCGTCTTGAGAATCACATCCGAGGGACTGGGAAACAAGAGAGACAATCCGATACTTCAGGCCGCCGACATGGTTGCCTACGGATGGTGGCAATTCAAGTCTTCCGAGGACAAACGGATTTTTTCGGCGGTTAAACACGGATCTCCTAGGCTGATGGCCGCTTTCCTGCCGTGGTCTCCCCGGTGCATTGAGGCTGTAAAGGAAGGCGTTGATCTCCACAAACAACTGCGTGAAGAAGGAATATCGACGAAGGATTTCAGAGAGTTGGCCATTTGGTAATCCGTTCTAAAAGTTCAGGGCCGCAATTTCCGACTGACCGATGTGTTCGGCGAGGTGGTGGAATCGTTGATCGGTTGACCAGATAGAGGCGACAAGTCTCCGAGCATAGCTCAAGCTCTTACCGGAACCTCCAAGGCGCGCTCAAAAACCTCGTGTTCCTGGGAGAGAAGCCACGTGATTCAACCCCTGCCCAGATACACGAACCGCAGTACGAACAACCCCGCCAGCAGATACACGAACCAATTCACTTCGCGGAACTTTCCGCGCAGTAACTTGATCAGCACATAGGCCGTGAATCCGAACGCCAGTCCGTTGGCGATGCTGAACGATAGTGGAATCGCCAGCATGGTCAGAAACGCGGGTATGGCCACTTCCGGCTCCTGCCAATCGATCTCGGCTACCACGCTCACCATCATGCTGCCGACCAGGATCAGGGCGGGGGCGGTGGCGGCATTGGGAATCGCCCCCACTACGGGCGCGACGAACAGCGCAACCGCGAAGAGCAGGCCTGTCACTATCGCCGGGATTCCCGTGCGTCCGCCCGCAGCCACGCCGGCCGCACTTTCGATATAGCTCACCACGGTCGACGTGCCAACCAGCGAGCCAACCACGGTCGCGGCGGCGTCGGAGAACAGGATGCGGTTGATCCGCGGAATCTGGTGTGCGCGGTCGAAGAGCTTGGCCTTCGTGCCCACGGCGACCAGCGTGCCCAGATTGTCGAACAGGTCGATAAACAGAAAGACGAAGACGATTTCCACCAGGCCGATGCGCAGCGCCGCGGAGACGTCGAGCTTGCCCGCGGTGGCGCTGAGATCGCTCAGCGAATAAGGCTGCGGCGACCACTTCGCTACGCCGGTCGCCAGCCCGGCGACGGTGGTGGCGAGAATGCCGATGAGCATAGCCGCGCGTATGCGCCATGCCAGCAGCGCGGAGGTCAAAATGAGGCCGAAGATCGCGAGCAGCGTGGATGGATCGGCGAGGTTGCCGAGCGTCACCGTAGTGGCTGGGCTGGGCACGACGATGCCGGAATTGCGGAATCCAATCAGCGCGATGAACAGGCCCACTCCAGCGGCCACGGCGGCGTACAGTTCGTACGGAATCGCGTTGAGGATCAGCTGCCGCAGCCCCAGCGCAGTCAGCAAGAGGAAGGCTACGCCCGAGAGGAAGACGGCGCCGAGCGCGGTTTGCCAGGGCACGCCCATTCCCGCAACCACGGCGTAAGTGAAGTACGCATTAAGGCCCATGCCGGGCGCGAGGGCGATGGGGTAGCGCGCCAAGCCTCCCATCAGCAGGCTGCCCACGGCGGCGGAAATGCATGTGGCGGCGGTGACGGCGGCGAGCGGCATGCCGGTCTGGTGCAGAATGGAAGGGTTCACGAAGACGATGTAGGCCATCGTCATGAAGGTGGTGAATCCCGCAAGGATTTCGGTCTTCCAGGTTGCGCCCAAAACGTGGAATTCGAAATATGTCTCGACGCGTTCCCGCAGCGGCATCCGCTTATTGTAGACCGTTCGGCGCGTGATATCCTTGCGATTCAGGTCACTCATGGCATTCATCCACGACGATTTTTTGCTGACCAACAGGGCCGCGCGCAGGCTCTACCACGATTGGGCCAAAACCGAGCCCGTTCTCGACTACCATTGCCACATTTCGCCAGCCGACATCGCGGCCAACCGCCAGTTCGCCAACCTGTTTGAGATCTGGCTCGAGGGCGATCACTATAAATGGCGCGCCATGCGGGCCAATGGCGTTGATGAACGCTACGCGACGGGCGACGCTCCGCCTTACGAGAAATTCCTGGCGTGGGCGCGGACTGCGCCGCTGACGCTGCGGAATCCGCTCTATCACTGGACGCACCTGGAGCTGCAGCGCTATTTCGGAATCGACGATCTGCTAAACGAATCCACCGCGCCGGCGATTTGGGAGAAGGCCAACGCAATGCTGGCCACCGGCGAGCTGCGCGCGCACGGCATTCTACGGAAATTTTCGGTGAAGGCCCTCTGCACCACGGACGACCCGGCCGACGATCTGGATCATCACAAAACCATCGCGGCTTCCGGCCTGGAGACGAAAGTATTTCCCTGTTTCCGCCCGGATAAGGCGCTCATTGTGCACCTGCCCGAGGCCTTCAACCGGTGGGTGGCGCGGCTGGAGGCAGTGAGCAAGGTGAGCGTGACGAACTTCAACACGTTCCTGGACGCGTTGAAATCGCGGCACGATTTTTTCCACAAGATGGGTGGACGGCTTTCCGATCACGGCATCGACCACCCGTTCTCGAATTTCCCCAGCGTGGCTGAAGCTGCCGGCATTTTCGACCGCGCGCGTCGCGGCCAACCGGCATCGCCCGAAGAGCGCGAGCGGTTCGCATCCTACATGATGCTGATGTTCGGGTTTTGGGACGCGGAACGAGGATGGACCAAGCAGCTCCACATCGGGGCGCTACGCAACAATAACTCGCGGCGGCTGCGCGAGTTGGGTCCCGATACGGGTTTCGATTCCATCGGCGATTGGCCGCAAGCGGGCGCATTGGGCCGCTACATGGACCGGCTGGCAGAAGAGAATGCGCTGCCGAAGATGGTGATCTACAATCTGAACCCGGCGGATAACTACGTGGTGGCGACGATGGCGGGGAATTTCCAGAACGGGAAGACGGCCGGTAAGATTCAGTTCGGCAGCGGGTGGTGGTTCCTCGACCAGAAAGAGGCGATGACGTGGCAGATGAATGCGCTCTCGAATTGCGGGCTCATCTCGAAGTTCATCGGCATGCTCACGGATTCGCGGTCGTTCATGTCCTATCCGCGGCATGAGTATTTCCGGCGGGTGTTATGCGATTTGTTCGGGAAGGATATGGATGCGGGGGAAATTCCCAACGATGAAAGCATGGTTGGACCCATGGTGCGGGACATTTGCTACAACAATGCGCACCGGTTTCTGGGTTTGGCGGTGTAGCGCGCAGAGCAGCGCAGAAGGGAAACTGTGCCAACGAACTGGATTCGAACTTGATCGGTCCCCTCGATTTCGAGGTGGATCGGGAGGTGGGGCCTCAATGGAAGCGGGAGGATTTCGCGTACCGAACCTGCCGACATCCTGATGGAAAATGACGATACTCTGGCGCCGGATAATTACCCAGACGGGTAGGACCGTCAACGCCAGGTTGCTCCGGGTCCGGTTTCGTGCGCAGAATGGCATAGATCTCCACGGCCCCTCGGGAAATGCGATTCGCTGATGACTCTCCGACCTGACAGCCCATGGCGAAGCTTCTGGAATGGCGGCATGTGAAGCGAGCGAAAATACAAACGAATCTGGTAAACTAAAACTCTCTTTGGCCAGGTAGCTCAGCTGGTAGAGCGCAGCCCTGAAAAGGCTGGCGTCGGCGGTTCGATTCCGTCCCTGGCCACCACATTCTAAAGCACTTAGCAGTAGCCAAAAACATCAGGTTTCAGTCAACCGAACAATATCCGAACATCCGTCAACCGACGTTCGCTTGCCCGGCAATTTCCACTTCCATCAGTTTCCAGATTTCCCGCGCACTGCTGCCGGTCCTGGCGATGTGCTGCCGCCCCAGCTTCGCATAGCGTTCGGTCATCTTGATATTTGAGTGGCCGAGTATTTTTGCAAGCTCGTAAAGATCGCCGCCATTCATCATGAACCAGGACGCAAACGTGTGACGGAGATCATGAAAACGGAAGTCTTTAATGGCCGCCCGTTCGAGCAGATCCTCAAAGCTCCCCTCCACCCGCTGCCTTCCACTCGTTGCGCCTGATTTCGGCGGAAAAATTCGACCCTCACCAATCACGGCAGGAAACCGCCGCAACTCGTCGGCGACTTCGGGAAGCATCGGAACGTAACGCATTTTCCCGCCCTTGAGCTTAGCCCTCACCGCGACCAGCCCCTCGCTGTACATCACGTCCGCCCAGTTCAGGCCGAAAATCTCCGATGCCCTCATCCCCGTGGTAACGGCGATGAGTACGAGCAGCCTAAGCCGGTAGAACGTCTTATTAATTTTGTGGGTACCCTTGCAGTATGTTTTGTCGTCCAACGCCTGTTTCAGCCTCCGAAGCTCGTCTTCGGAGAGGTAACGGTCTCGTTGATCGTCGGGCCGCTTTACCTCGACCTGATCTGACGGATTCCGGTCGATGCCGGTTTCCTTGGACCAGATACTCGACGCCTTCTCCATCATGTGGTGCATGACGTTGAAGTGCCGCACTGCCGTTCCCGGCGATAGATCGCGAACCGCCGTGAGATCGTCGTACCAGCGACCCACCGCCTGGCCATCCACCTCGCGAACAAACAGTCGGCCCAGATCGGCCCGGATGCCATCGAGGACGCTCTTTTCCCGGCTTGCCGACCGCTTCTTCACCCCGTAATGGGTCCAATAGCGATCAATTAACTCCGACATCCGAAAATTGACCTCCCGTTTGACATCGAGATGCCGGTTCTCATCGCGCACCGACATTTTCTTGCGCTCGATCTTACGCGCAAGTTCATGCGAGCCGTGTACCGACAGGCTTTTGTTTCTGCCTCCTTCCCTCCACCGGACTTCAAATACTCCTTCGGACATTTTGTGAATAGACACTTCCTGCTTCTCCTTTTAGTCAATGGTTTTGATCGTGTGCTGCTCAACGAAGCGCTCCAGCGCTTTAACGTCGAACCGCAACGCTCGACCAACCTTGACGCAGGGAACCTCCCGCAACCGGGCCTTTTTGTAGACTGTGTCCACTTCCAGGCCCAGATATTGGGCGGTCTCCCTGACATTCAGGAGCCGCCTACCGATGACTTCATTAGACACCATCGAGGCTTTCATCGTCATCCCTCTCAGTTGGGCCGGCAGCTTGTAGTCTGCCGAGCCCTTAACGTTTCACCTGGTGCAGCAAAGGTCCAAGCTCAAAGGCGCGCCAGAACAGCGGGGCGCCGACCACTAGAACTACGGCAGACCACCGCATCAAGGCCGGGCGGCGGTACGCCCGTTAACCAGACGCATAAAGTCCCGCGCCACCAACGAACGTCCCATCGACTCGATCGCTGTACAGGCAGTGCACCGGCGCGGAAATTCCCTCGGAAGTATTCGGCCAGGATCGCGGAGACCAAGCTCTTCCCGACGCCTCCCTTGCCCCGCAGCACGACATGAACCGATACCTGGGCGCCATTCGTGCTTGTCTGTTGATTCGTCATATTGCTCTCTCTCAATAGATCAGGTTCTTGTTAATCGAGAACGGATCTTAGTCAAATCCGGCGTCTTTCTTTTTCTGGCTCTCCGCAGGAATTCGTAAGAAGTGGCATTCTACGCGGCTTTCCTGGTTTTCTGAAAAGCGACGTATTCGGTGTTGGTTACGGCCATGCGCCG
>Ga0208193_1000815_pt1 | contig 14781 bp, 15 predicted proteins | sample June2015DPH_17_2_FD_184716 | JGI IMG/M metagenome (GOLD analysis project Ga0208193, IMG submission 184716) | Peatland microbial communities from SPRUCE experiment site at the Marcell Experimental Forest, Minnesota, USA - June2015DPH_17_10... | ecosystem: Environmental > Terrestrial > Soil >... | reverse complement strand
GCACGGTTCCGCAGATTTTCATCGGCGACAAGCACGTCGGCGGCTGCGACGATCTTTTCGAACTCGATCACAGGGGTGAACTGGATCGATTAATTCAGGGGACTGTTGATGAACGAGGTTAGAAATCCGGGGACGGAAGCCAACATCGGCGGCGTCCAAGTGAACCTGCAAAGCGTTTACTTGAAGGACTGTTCCTATGAATCGCCGAACGGACCGCGGCTGCCGAACAATCAGGCATGGGAGCCGAAGTTTCAGCTCAACATGAATACCTCGGCCGAGGAACTCGCCGCGGATGTGCGCGAAATTCTGTTGACCATCACCCTGGAGGCAAAGCAAGGCGAGGCGACGCTGTACCTGGTCGAAGTAAAGCAGGCGGGAGTGTTCTCGATCGCCGGGGCGTCGGTGGAGGATTTGAAGCGCCTGATCGGCAGCTTCTGTCCCAGCGTTCTGTTTCCTTACGCCCGCGAAGTCATTTCGGATTTGATCGTCAAGGGCGGCTTCCCGAATTTTCTGCTTCCCTTGGTCAACTTCGATGCCCTGTTTGCTCAGGCATCGGAAACGCCGCAACCCGGCCTGGTCAACTAGGCCGGATCCGGGAATGCAGAAACGGCGCCTAGAACCGATGGCGGTCATCGGCGCCGGTTCCTGGGGCACGGCGCTCGCCATCCAGCTGGCCCGGGAAGGCCATCCCACGCAATTGTGGGGCCGCGACAGCGCCCAGCTCGAACAAATGCGGCTCGCCCGCCGCAACCAACGCTACCTGCCCGACGCGGAATTTCCCGCCGCCTTGCACGTGACGAGCGATTTGAGCAGAGCGCTCGAAAAAGCGCGCGATGCATTGATTGCGGTGCCGTCGCACGCGTTTCGCGCGACTTTGGCGGACATCAAGCCGCACCTGGATCCGCGCACGCGGATCGCGTGGGCAACCAAGGGATTCGAAGCCGCGACAGGCTTGCTGCCGCACCAGGTGGCGCAGCAGATATTGGGTTCGCGTCCAGGGGCGGTGTTGTCCGGCCCCACGTTCGCGAAGGAGGTCGGCGCCGGCCTGCCGACCGCCATGACGGTCGCTTCCGGCGACGAGCGCTTCGCCAAGGAGCTGGCGCTGAGTCTGTCGGGACCGAGTTTCCGGGCCTACACGCAATCCGACATCATGGGCGTCGAGGTCGGAGGCGCGGTGAAAAATGTCATCGCGATCGGCTCAGGCATCGCCGACGGCATGGGATTCGGCGCCAACACCCGAGTGGCGCTGATCACGCGCGGCCTCGCCGAGATGATGCGCTTGGGGGTCAAGCTCGGCGCCTCCCGCGAGACCTTCATGGGGCTCGCCGGCCTCGGCGATCTCGTGCTCACATGCACCGACGATCAATCCCGCAATCGCCGCTTCGGCATGGCACTGGGTCGCAGCGAGTCCCTGAGCGAGGCGCAGAGCGGCATTCATCAGGTCGTCGAAGGCCTGCCCGCGGCGCGCGCCGTGTACGAAGTGGCGCAACGCCTCGCGGTGGACATGCCCATATGCCAGGAGATTTACCGCATCATGCACGAGGGCAAACCGGTTCGTGCCGCGGTGCAAGCGCTGATGGGAAGGGAAGTGCGCTCGGAGACGGAGTGATTGGCTGCAGGTAATGCTCGATTCATTTCAGCTGAGCGATCTCGCCACCGATCACATGACGACCTGTCGGCAACGTAGCTGCTATGTGGCGCGAAAATAGCCGGTCTCTCAACCGCATGAAAGGACGTTCAACGACAATGTTCAGGGCATAAGCACCAGCGACTGAGCCCGCGATGCAGAGCACAAACATGAGCGTACTGTTGGGCGCAATGTGCAGGGCCTTCGCCGCGCCTTGAAGTAGATGAATGATGATCTTGTGGATTAAATAGATCGAATACGACAGAACGGCTATCCGCTTTGTGATGGCAGACGGGCGGTTGAGGAATGAATCGTGGCTAACCGAGGCGATCACGATCAGCCCGAATCCCATTGCGACCAGGGGAAACTTGAAAATCGTGGAGGCAAATTCATTTTGACGTTCATCCAGGGTGTAAGCGGCATAGACCAGCGCCAAACCGGCAAAAAGCCATACATAGCTGCGTCGCTCCAACCATGACCATTGCTGCGGGCAAAACGCTGAAATTGCTGCTACAGCAACGCCTACGATCAGCCCATCGAGGTGGGAATACGTGGGGTAGTAAATCAGCTCCGACCAGCTACCGTCACCGGCCATTACCCTTGTCAAACAATACGCTCTGGCAGCGCCCCCGAGGATCACAAGAAGGCCGCCAAAGTAGACCGCTCCTTTCCCCCATCTTCTCGCGGAAAAAATGACGATGAGACAGGGTAAAACGAGGTAGAAGTGCTCCTCGATGCACAACGACCAGGCGTGCGAAAACGCTCCATACACTCGATTGTCGAGCCCGAAGTTTTGGGTGAACGTGAGAAAGCGCCACAGCGGCGGCAGCTGACCGCGTTCAATCACTGCCGGTATCGCGAAATAAAGTGCGAGAACCACCCAATATGCGGGCATGATCCTCAAGAATCGTTGAACATAGAAGTCTTTTATGGAAATTTCCCGGCCGCCGGCAACCCGACCTAACAGTTGCCCCCCTATCAGGTAGCCGCTCAGCACAAAAAAGAGGTCTACACCGGACCAACCAAAGTCGGCCCAGGGCCCGAACCAGGCGGGATGCTTGAACAACTCTGCGTAGTGATAGATGAAAACGTAGGAGATCGCCAATGCTCGGAGATGGTCAAGTCCGTTGACACGATGTGTAAGCCTCACCGGCACACTAGTACGATCTTTCCCAAGCCACCTCTTTGCGCCAATGCGTGCGCCTCGCCCGCATCGCGAAGGGGCATCCGGCGACTGATTGGCAATAGAAATTTCCCGTCCCGGACGTCATCGGCAAACTCGCGGACCTTCGAGGCATCGGGACGCCCGAGCACCCGGGTGACAGTGACCGTCGGATTCAGTTTGGATATCCCGTCTGGGAACACCGAGGCATAGCCGAAGTTTCCACCATTCTTCACTCTGCCAAATAGTTTCGCGGCCGTTTCGCCCCCAACCGTATCGGCGACGCCGTCCACCATCGCAAGCCCCGCAATTGCGGAATCGTCGTCGATGGCTACAGTATCGGAAACACCCAGCGTCCGCGCTTCCGCCAACTGCCGAGCGCGGACGCCCGCAATCACGTTGACGCCGAGTTTCTTGGCGGTGTGCACGGCGGCCCGCCCGACGCTTCCCACCGCCCCGGTCACGAGAAGCGTCTGGCCACGTTGCGCCCGAGCTGCCAGCCGCACGAGCTGATCACCCGTCAACACTACAAGCGGACTGCTTTCATTTCACCCTCCAAATCCGAGCAGGCTCTCGGGTGCCGCGCAAGGGCGGGAGTCGTTCAGTCTACAGAGAGACTCCAACGGTCGCGACCCACTCCTGCCCGTCGAGAAAGGCTGTTGTCGGTCCAACGAGATTCCGCAGGTCATTGATTTACCGATACTTAGCCTCGAAAGCGAGCGCGGCATAGCCAGGCGATTTGTGTCACAGTGGCCCTCAGCTTTACCATGGGCGATGAAAATCCCTAAGGGCCTGCAGCCGCTCATCGACGACGGCATGGTCGACTCGGTCCTGCGCCGCCTAAAGAGCGGCAAAGAGGCATCGGTATATATCGTGGTCTGCGGCGACGAATACCGATGCGCCAAAGTCTATAAAGAGGCGGAGCAACGCGGCTTTCACAAGCTCGCGCAATACCAAGAAGGGCGCAGGACGCGCAGCAGCCGCGATGCGCGCGCGGTGGGAAGGCGCGGCCGCCACGGCCGCCGAGTGCAAGAAGCGGAATGGAAGAACGCCGAAGTCGATGCCTTGTATCGGCTGGCCGGCATGGGCGTGCGCGTGCCCGTTCCTCATCTGGTCCACGAGGGCGTGCTCCTGATGGAGCTCGTCCAGGACAAGGACGGCAATCCGGCACCGCGACTCAATGATCTGCACATGACAGCGGATCAGGCGCGCGAATGGCATGCCTTCATGATCCTGCAAGTCGTAAGAATGCTATGCGCGGGGCTGATCCACGGCGACCTTTCCGACTTCAACATTCTGTTGGATATCAACGGGCCGGTCATTATCGACCTTCCCCAGGCGGTGAACGCCGCCGGCAACAACAGCGCTTTCGCCCTGCTGGAGCGTGACATCAATAATATGCGCACGACTTTCGGTCGCGCGGCACCCGAGTTGCTCGAGACGGAGTACGCGCGTGAAATCTGGAATCTTTACGAAGCCGGTAAATTGACCCCGGACTCGCCACTCTCCGGGCGCCTCCTTCGCGATGATTCGACGCCGAATGTGGACGCTGTGCTGCGACAGATCGAAGATGAGCGCCGCGAAGCGGAGGCGCGGGAGCGCCGCCGACAAGAGGCCGGCATCGCCTAGACGATCTGTCGGTGACAGTGGAGTAGGCAGCCAGTCAATGAGTCTCGGCAATCGACTCTGCCCTGATCTCGAGTGCGCGATTCATGTCCTGCCGTTCGAGGCCCGATGGATGAAAACGGCAACGATTGACGCCCCCGCAGCCGCTATGAATGCCACGGAGTAGTTATAGGCCGCGAGTAGGCCAGCCACAGGACCACCTACTGCCACACCGAGATCCCAAGCCGAAATGACCACACCAAGCGCTGTCGTCCTTTCGCTCCCGTCCGCCGCCTCCGTGACAAGGGCGACGTAGCAGGGGTAAATGACGGCGAGACCCGAGCCTGCCACTGCGGTCATCAGTAAACTGCCGGCGGTCGAGTTCGTCAGCGCCAGACCGCCCAGGCCAAACGCCTCGACCAGCAACGATCCCGTCAGCATGATCGATGGGCCGAACCTATCGACGAGAGGGCTGCCGAGAAATCGTGCTGTGAGAAACGCCGAACCGAAGACGGCGAGGGCGATGTCATTCCTCGGTAGATTGAGGGCTGCCATCCGGGACACGAGGCACGCAGCGACGACGCCGTAGCCGGTGCTCGCAAAAATGTACGACGCAGCCGGCCCCCACGCCGCCCGCGGCAGCCAAGCGCGGGTTCCGGCGTTTCGGAATTCGATGCGTTGGTTCCGATGACGCGCCGCGCAGAATACCAGGAAGCCCAAGGCCGGTAAGACGCTCGCCGCGATCCATACGGCCCGAAAGCCACCCAATCTCACAAGCGCGGCGCCCAGAATCGGGCCGCCGGTGAGGCCGCCCCACATCGACAACCCGAACCGACCGGCAATTCGTCCGCGGCGCTTTGCCTCCGCGGAGGCTAGGACCCATCCGATGGAAGCGGTGAACATAGTGCCTTCGCCCGCGCCGAGCAGGAGTCGCGCAACGACGAGCGATGCAAAGTTGGGGGCGAGAAGGTGCCCCAAGCCTCCAGCTGCCGCCAATACTGCTCCGAACTGCACGACCGCCCGCGCGCCTCGCTGGTCTGCGATCCTTCCAGCCACGGGACGAGCGAGCATTGTGGCGAGGAATCCGATGGTGACCGCGAAGCCCGCCTCAAAGGGAGTCCCTGAAAACTGGTGGCGGACGTAGTCCGGCATCACCTGAATCGTCGCGCCGATGGCCAGGTACCCCAAGAAGGCCGTCAGCCAGAGCGGCCAGAACGGCACGTCGGCATCATCGGCCGTTGGGTCCAGGCGGCGGGAGGCCTGATGCGCGCTCACGTATTCTGAGCAGCGAGAAAGGCGACTAGTGATTGCAGGTCGGTGCCTGTTCCGAGCGGCGATGCGTCTAGTTCCTCGGCCACACTCCCGAGCCGATTCAGCCAGTACGTTGGGTAGCCGAACCATACTGCCCCGGCAACATCCCACCCCGCAAATGCAACAAAGAGTATTTCATTTCGTTCGAGTCCCAAGGCATCCACACCCAGTTGATAAGCAGGCCGAGCGGGCTTGTAGGACCGAACCCGGTCCGTGCTGAGGACATGGGAAAACGAACTGCGCAGCTTTGCCTTGGCCAGGCCCGACTCCAGCATGGAGCCGGTAAGGTTCGAGAGAATGCCCAACTTCACGCCCAGACGCTCAATCATTGGCAGCGTTTCCGCTACGTCAGGCCACACGGCGAGGTCAGAGTATGGAGCCATCAGTTGCTTTTGATGCTCCGTTGTCAGCGTAAGTCCCACCTGCCGCGCTGCGAAGGCCAGGCTGTCCTCTGTGGCCTGCCAAAAATCGACGTAGCGATCGCCAAGCGCGCGCAGCCACTGGTATTCGAACTGCCGAGTTCGCCAAGCCTGCACAAGCATCGCGCCTTTCTCGGGGTCGACCCGCTCCGCGACTGCCAGCACCGGCCGCGGGTCAAACAGCGGGAACGCGTCGAAGAGAACTGCTCTGATCGGCCGGCGAGTCTGCGCATTAGCGGCCGTGGCGGTCACGCCTGTCCCGGCTAAGACACCGCCCACGGAGCCTGCAATGAATGCACGTCGATCAAGTCTCACGGGGAATCCCGGTCCTGATACGCAAATCGCTCGCCCTGGATTGCATACGCCTCCGAAATAAATTCGTCTCGCTGTTTAAACATGTCCCCTTCCGGCAGCTTGCACACGTCGAGAAGACGGGATTCCAACGTTCTGTGATCTTCAAGCGAGCCGTCAGCATGGATATGGGCTATCTCGAGACCTGCCTCATGAAGTTTGCGCGCAACCAGCAAGGTTCGATGGCATTCCAGCGGATCTTTTTCCGCGCACATTAGAGCGATGCAGTGCTGCTCTATGCCCTTGGTGACACGATTTATTCCCTCGGCAAATTGGGGCTGTCTTGCCAACCGGTCGTATTGGACTTTGCCTTGTTTGTAACACTCCGGGTTTTCGCTCCTGGCGCCCAACTCCCTGCCCAGGAAGACATATGCAATACCCATCCGTGCCAAAGCAGCTTTCAGCGGGTCGCGGGAATATTGCGGGGCATAGCGGCTATAAGGATGCGAGCGCACGTCGCCGACGGCAGTAACGCCATGTCGTTGAAGAAGCCCAATGAATGCATCTATTGGGTGATTCGAATGACCGATAGTGAAAAGCATGGGTCAGACCGGTGCTTGGCCGACGAATTCCAGCTGCCGCCAGACTTCGTAGGCAACCAGCGCGACGGCATTGGATAAATTGATGCTGCGGCTTTGTGGTTGCATGGGAATGGACACGCAGTTCTTGCGCCCGATTCGAGTCAGCACGGCGTCCGGCAGGCCGCGGGTTTCGGGACCAAATAGGAAGGCATCGCCGGCGCGGTATTGGACATCGCTGTACCTGCGCTCACCACCGGTCTCCACTGCAAAAAGCCGTGCGTTGGCGAGCTCACTCAAACCAGCGTCGAGATTTCCATGAACTTTCACGGTTGCAAGATCGTGATAGTCGAGGCCGGACCGTTGCAGGCTCTTGTCATCCAGACGAAATCCCAATGGCTTGATCAGATGCAGAGTAGCACCGGTGTTGGCGCATAGACGAATGACATTGCCGGCATTACCCGGAATCTCCGGCTCGAACAGCACGATATGAAACATTTACGGCATCATTTATCGACAGCCGGCGGCGGCTGCTCGAGAATCACGCGCTGTGTCGGATAGTCGAAGTCGACGCCCGAACGGCGAAACTCGTCGATGATGCGGAAATTCACGGCCTGCTGCAGATCGAGCAATGGATTGAGACTGGGTTGCTTCGCGAAGTAGGACAGCTCGAAGTGCAGGGCTGAATCGCCGAGAGTCTTCAAATGACAGCGGTCGAAACGCGCATTCGGCTGGTCGCGGACGATACCTTCGAGAAGCTTGGGGATGGCCCGAAGCGTGTCGGTCGGCGTGTCGTAGTTCACGCGGATAGTCGCCAGCGTGCGCTGCTCCAGGGCGCGGCCATAGTTGCGCACGCGGCTTTTGAGAATGTCTGCATTCGAAAGAATGATCTGTTCGCCGCTGTCGCTGCGCAGCCGCGTGGTCTTGATGCCGATGTGCTCCACTTTACCGGCATACGTATCGATTTCCAGGCGGTCGCCTGTGACGAAGGGCTTGTCCAAGGCAATCGACAGTGAGGCGAACAAATCACCCAGCACATTCTGCAGAGCCAGCGCCACGGCCACGCCGCCGACCCCGAGGCCGGCGAGCAGGGCCGTGATGTTCACGCCAAGATTGTCGAGCGCCACCAGAACCAACAGCGACCAGATCAGTATGCGCGCGACGAAATTGATGATGTCCAGCGAACCGGCGAACACCTTATCCGGGCCCCGCTCCAGCTCCTTCGTTTCCAGGTAGAAGCGCACGGCCCGGCCGGCCCACAGTCCGACCTGCAGCAGAATCAGGATCAATACGATGTTGGTAACGGCGCGCTGAACCCTCTCCGGCAGGGTGAGACTGGCTTGCGCGGCATCGAGCGCGATGGCGATGAACAAGAACTGCCTGGTATTGCCGATGAGATAGGCCATCAGGCGGATCGGCATCCGGTTCTGGGCCGCCGCATATTTCTTGTAGCGCGACGCCACCAAGCGTCGCACGATCCACAAGCCCGCCCACACCGCCACGGCGACGATTCCGGCGATGAGCCAATCGGTCAACGAGTTGCTGTGCAGCAGCTCGCGAACCGCGTCGATTTTATGCGTAAGATAATCGCTGATCATTGCGCCGATTATACCGGTGCCACATCAAGACGAGGACTAGGCGACATCCTCCATGCCGAGCTCCTTCATCTTTCGCGTCAGCGTATTGCGCCCCCAGCCTAGGAGTTTGGCAGCGTCTTGCTTCAGGCCGTCGGCCTTGCGAAGCGCTACGCGGATCAGGATGCGCTCGACCTCGGGCACGGCCTGGTCCAGCAGTCTCTGTGTGCCGGCCGCCAACTCCTGTTCGGCCCAATGCGAAAGTTTCGCCATCCAGTCATGACTCGCGGACTGTCCGGCCGCCGCGCCGCCGAGATCGGGCGGAATGTCCTCGGCGCGAATCTCGCTTCCCGGTGCGGTCACGGTCAGGCGCCGGCAGGCATTGACGAGCTGGCGCACATTGCCCGGCCAATCGAAGGTCACCAGCGTGCTCTCCGCCGGTGCGGTCAGCAGCTTCGGTTCAACCCCGAGTTCCTGTCCGGCAACCGCGAGATAATGGCGCAATAATTCCGGGATATCCTCGCGCCGTTCGCGCAAGGGCGGAATTTCGATGCGTATCACGTTGAGCCTGTGCAGCAGGTCTTCGCGAAAGTGGCCGGATTTCACCCGCGCCTCGAGATCCTGGTGAGTCGCGGCGATGACGCGCACTTCGACCTTGACGGGCGTTTGTCCACCAACGCGGTAAAATTCGCCTTCGGCCAGCACTCGCAGCAGCCGTGTCTGCAAGGCTGGAGACATGTCGCCTATCTCGTCGAGAAACAAGGTGCCGCCGTCGGCTTGTTCGAAGCGGCCGCGGCGCAGGGCATCGGCGCCGGTGAAGGCCCCCTTCTCATGGCCGAAGAGTTCCGATTCCAAGAGATCCGCGGTGAAGGCCGCCGTATTGAGGGCAATGAAGGCCTTGCTGGAGCGCGGGCTGTGGCGATGCAGAGCGCGGGCCACGAGTTCCTTGCCCGTGCCCGATTCGCCGGTGATCAGCACCGTCATGCTCGAGCGGGACAATCTGCCCACCGCGCGAAACACCTGCTGCATGGCCGCGGCCTGCCCGAGCAGCTCCGGGATGCCGCGCCGCGCAGCCTCGGCATCGATGGACACGGTTGCCTGCTGCGCGGCACGGCGCACCAGGTCCACTGCCTTGTCGATATCGAAGGGTTTGGGCAGGTACTCGAAGGCACCGCCTTGATAGGCGGCCACCGCGGCGTCCAGGTCGGAGTGCGCGGTCATGACGATGACCGGCAACCCGGGGCGCGACACTTGAATTTCCTTGAGCAGGTCGAGGCCGCTGCGCCCGGGCATGCGGACGTCGGTCATCAATACGTCGGGCGCACCGGAGCGCAGAGCCTCTATGACATTGTCGGCCTGATCGAAACACTTGGCGGTCATGCCGCCGCCCTTCAGGGCCTTCTCCAGTACCCAGCGGATGGAGGCATCGTCGTCGACCAACCAAACTTGTAACGGCTTGGAATTCATAGAGTCGATTCCATCGGTAGCGAAATGACGAATATGGTTCTACCCGGCGAACTGTCGAACTCGATCAGGCCGCCGTGCCGGCTGACGAGATCCTGGGCTATCCCCAAGCCCAGGCCCGTGCCATCCGAACGCCCGGATACCAGCGGATAGAAGATCGTGTCGCGGATTTCGGAGGGCACACCGGGACCGTTGTCTTCGAATTGAATCGAGGCAACGAGCCGGTGGCGCTGCGCGCCGACGCTCACATTGTTCGCCGCGCGGGTGCGCAGAATCAGCCGCGGCGAGTGTACGTGAGCGCTCGAGAGCGCCTGGACGGCGTTGCGGCCCAGGTTCAGCATGGCCTGAATGATATGGTTTGGATCCACCGTGAGCGGCGGCAGGCTGGGATCGTAGTCGCGATCGACGGTGACGCCGTCGGGCGCTTCGCTTCGCAGTAAATGGTAGACGCGCTCCAGCAGTTCATGCACGTTGATCAACTGCTTCGCAGGCGGCCGCCCGGGCCCGAGCATGGAATCGAGAAGATTGGTCAAACGGTCCGCTTCGCTGATGATGACGCGCGTGTATTCGCGCAACGACGGATCCAGGAGTTCCCGTTCGAGCAGCTGCGCGGCCCCGCGCAAGCCGCCGAGAGGGTTTTTGATTTCGTGCGCGAGCTGGCGGACCATCAAGCGGCTTCCTCCCAGTTGCGCCAGCAGCGCGTTCTCGCGAGTCAGGCGCCGATGCTGCGTGATGTCTTCGATTTCCAGCAGCAGCCGGGCTTGGTCCGGTCCGAGAGTGATCTGAGTAACGGCGCAGTCGAGAATACGATCGACTCCGCCCGGCGCCGGCCACGCCAGTTCGCGCTGTACCACCGGCTCGCCTCCCTGCCGCGCGCGGTCGAACAGCGGCAGCAAGGTCTCGGCGCCGCGCGTCAATTCCGTGATGCTCCGGCCGAGTGCCTGGTTGGGACCCAAACCCAGCAGGGTTTGCGCGGCGGCATTCAAATAGCCGACGTGCAGACTCTGATCGAGCAGAAACACGCTGGTCACCAACCCGTCGAGCAGTTCGGTGCCCTCGATGTGAATGACGTGCTGCTTGAGTTCAGCGGCCAATCGGGGCATCCGGTTGGCCGAAATCGTACGCTACGGCGAGTGGTGTTGCGGCGACAGCTCGGAGGGCTGCCGAACGTAGAAGGTGACCTCGTTGGTGCTCCGTGACTCGCCCGTGGCGGGGTCCGTGACGGTAGCGCCAATGCTGTAGGTGCCGCGATCCAAGTGCGGCAGGGTGATCGCCGTTGCGGCTCCCTGACCCCCGACCTCGGTGCCGTTCAAATGCCATGTAACGATCTGGCCCGCCTTCAGGCCGGGACTCAAGGCCAGACTCGCATTGATGGGGTCGTCGCCGAAGAAGGTCTGCTCGGGGGATGGCGAAGTGATGGAAAACTCGGCGTAGTCGAGAGCCCCGGATTTTTTCTCGGTATCCGCCGGCGAACCCGCGTTTTGGCCCGTCGGACCCGATACCGCCGTGTTGCTCGCGCCCGTGTATATCTTCTGAGCTCCCGGCACCGGCTGGTCGGAAAAGTGGACTACCCCCTCGGAATCGGTCCATTTGTATACAACGGCGGCCTGTCCCGCGAACGAGGCGAGGGCGGCCAGCACTATCCATGGTTTCCAAGGGTGCATAAGCCCAGAGCATAGTCTCATCGCCTCCCGGCCACAAAACGAGGTGACGGCGCCGTGAACGCCGTCACCTTAAGGCTCGCGCCCATTGACTTCACAGGCTGTAGTACATCTCCACTTCGATCGGATGCGTGGTCATACGGACGCGGGTCACTTCCTTCATTTTCAGTTCGATATAGGCATCGATGAGGTCGTCGGTGAAGACTCCTCCGGCCTTGAGGAACCCACGATCGTTGTCCAGATACTCGAGTGCCTGGTCCAGGGAGTGGCAGACCGTCGGTATCTTCTTGTCTTCTTCCGGTTCCAGATCGTACAGATCCTTGTCGCCGGGATCGCCCGGATGGATCTTGTTCTGGATGCCGTCGATTCCCGCCAGCAGCATCGCGGCGAACGCAAAGTACGGATTGGCGGTCGCGTCCGGAAAGCGTACCTCGATGCGGCGGCCCTTGGGATTGGAAATCCAAGGAATGCGGATGGATGCGGAGCGGTTGCGTGCTGAATACGCCAGCTTCACCGGCGCTTCGAAGCCCGGCACGAGACGCTTGTAGCTATTGGTGCTCGCGTTGGTGAAGGCATTGAGGGCGCGGGCGTGCTTGATGATGCCGCCGATGTAGTAGAGCGCGATGTCCGACAGGCCGCCGTACTTGTCGCCGGCAAACAGCGCCTTACCTTCCTTCTGCAGCGATTGATGCACATGCATGCCGCTGCCGTTGTCGCCGACGATGGGCTTCGGCATGAAAGTCAGGGTTTTTCCATAGCCGTGCGCCACGTTCTGCAGCGCATATTTGAGAATCTGCACCTCATCGGCTTTCTTGGTCAGGGTGTTCGCGGCGACGTTGATTTCGCCCTGTCCGGCGGTGCCCACTTCATGATGGTGCACCTCGAACTTCAAGCCCATCTCTTCGCAGGCCATGGACATGGCGGTACGGATGTCCTGCTGCGAGTCGACCGGCGGTACCGGAAAGTAGCCGCCCTTGACGGCGGGCCGATGGCCCTTGTTGCCGTCCTCGTAGGTTTTGCCGGAATTCCAGGCACCCTCGTAGGAATCCACTTCGTAGGAACAGCCATGCATGCTGGAACTGACGGTGACATTGTCGAAAATAAAGAATTCGTTCTCGGGGCCGAACAGCGCAGAGTCGGCGACACCCGAAGATTTCAGATACGCCTCCGCGCGCTTCGCCAAGGACCGCGGGTCGCGCTCGTAGCCCTGCATGGTCATGGGCTCGATGACGTCGCAGCGCAAATCCACCGTCGTCTCTTCGTAGAAAGGATCGATGACGGCGGTCGCTGGGTCCGGCATCAAAATCATGTCCGATTCATTGATGCCCTTCCAGCCGGCGATGGAAGAACCGTCGAACATCTTGCCGTCCTTGAAAAAGCCCTCATCCACGAGGCGTGTCGGGATGGTGACGTGGTGCTCCTTGCCAATCGTGTCGGTAAAGCGCAGATCAGCGAATTTCGCGTCTTTTTCCTTGATTAATTTCAGAACATCGGCGGGGGTCATGTGCGTCCTCGCGGGGTTGAGTACTTGGCCCGGGCCAGACCGGGTTCCCAGACAATGCACCTAATGTGCCATGATGGTGCGCATACGGATCAAGCACTTGCGGTCGGTCAGCAGGCGCCCATGCATCATAATGGATCGAAGCACGAAAATCCGCGCTCCTTCTTGGTGCATCGCGGCCAAATTGCCGGTGCATTCAGTGCATCCCTTGGAAATCCCAGGCGCTGTGATCGATTTGAGTGCGCGGCAAAGCCTAAGACACATCAGAGTGGCGTCGCTATACTCGCGGCCTTTGCCTTCGTCGCGAGCAACCGATGGCCCCCCGGATCCAGCCACCCCGCACTTTCCAAGACCTCATTTTTGCGTTGCAGAAATATTGGTCGGAGCAGGGCTGCATCGTTCTGCAGCCCTACGACATGGAGATGGGCGCCGGAACATTCCACACCGCGACGTTTCTGCGGGCCGTGGGCCCTGAGCCGTGGAGCGCCGCCTATGTGCAGCCCTCGCGCCGGCCCACCGATGGCCGCTACGGCAACAATCCGTTTCGGCTGCAGCACTACTACCAGTTTCAGGTCTGCATCAAGCCCTCGCCGGACGACTTTCAAGAACTTTACCTCGGTTCGCTCAAGTCCTTGGGCTTCGACCCGCTGACTCACGACATCCGCTTCGTCGAGGACAATTGGGAATCGCCGACTTTGGGCGCCTGGGGATTGGGGTGGGAGGTGTGGCTGAACGGCATGGAAGTCTCGCAATTCACTTACTTCCAGCAAGTGGGGGGACTGGATTGCCGCCCCGTCATGGGCGAGATCACCTACGGTCTCGAACGCTTAGGGATGTACATCCAAGGCAAGGAAAGCATCTTCGACATCGTTTGGACCGAAGGCCCGTTCGGCACGGTCACCTACGGCGATGTGTTTCACCAGAACGAGGTGGAGCAGTCGGCCTACAATTTTGAAAAGGCCGACACCGCGGTGCTGTCGGTGCAATTCGATGCGCATGAAAGCGCTTGCCGGCGATTGCTCGAGGACAAGTTGGTGCTGCCCGCCTATGAACAGATGGTCAAGGCTTCGCACACCTTCAATTTGCTCGACGCCCGGCACGCAGTGTCCGTGACCGAGCGGCAGCGGTTCATTCTGCGCGTGCGTACGTTGGCGCGCGGGGTGGCCGAGGGGTACCGCGCCAGCCGTGAAGCGCTGGGCTTTCCGCTGCTGAAGAACGCCGCGGAGCGCGCAGCCTGATGAGCGCACACGACCTGCTGTTCGAGCTGCTCACGGAGGAGCTGCCGCCGCGCACATTGGCGGCTTTGTCGCTTGCCCTGACCGCGGGCTTGGCCAAGGGTCTCGACACCGCGGGCATTCCGCATGGCGAGGTTCGGGGCTTCGCGACACCGCGGCGCCTCGCGGTGCAGGTGAAAAAACTGGCCGAGCATCAGCCCGATAAACAGGTGGAACGCCGCGGGCCACCGCTCGCGAATTCGTTCGATGCGCAGGGCGCGCCGACCCAGGCCGCCGCCGCCTTCGCCAAGAATTGCGGCGTGCCGGTGTCCGAATTGGCGCAGCTCAAGACGGACAAGGGCGCGTGGCTCGTG
>Ga0208193_1000814_pt1 | contig 14781 bp, 10 predicted proteins | sample June2015DPH_17_2_FD_184716 | JGI IMG/M metagenome (GOLD analysis project Ga0208193, IMG submission 184716) | Peatland microbial communities from SPRUCE experiment site at the Marcell Experimental Forest, Minnesota, USA - June2015DPH_17_10... | ecosystem: Environmental > Terrestrial > Soil >... | reverse complement strand
CGCTCGGCCAGCCCCTATTACATGGCTGCTCTGAAGATCGCGGCGAAACTGCCGTCACTGGCACCCGGGTGGCAAGAGGAGTTGCGCCGCGTGGAGGTGGTTTCGCGCGGGATCGCCGGCGAGTTCGAGGCACATCTGCTCGCGGCGATTCCTGCCTCGGAGGCCTACAAGCCCGGGAACGGGCGATTCGCACATGCCGTCGATCTACTGCTGGGCAAGCGCCAGATCTATCCTCAGCGGCCGAAATTTTTCTACTACCCCGAGCTGCCCCAAGTCCAGTTCTTCGACCGGCAGGCGTTTCCCTGGGTCGGTGCCATCGAGCGGCAGTTCGACGCCATCCGCGCGGAGGCGCGCGCCATGCTCGATGCGGATTCGCGCTTCGTGCCCTACATCCAGCGCGAGCCGAACCGGCCGGCGTTCAATGAGCGCGGCCTGCTGGACAATCCGGATTGGGGCGCCTTTTTTCTGATCAAGGATGGGGTGACGGTGGAAGCGAACGCGGCACTGTGTCCGCGGACGTTCGCGGCAATTTCCGAAATACCCCTGTGCCGGATCGACCAACGCACGCCATCGGTGCTGTTCTCGCTGTTGCGGCCGGGCGCACGCATTCCTCCGCACCATGGCTTCACGAATGCAAGGCTGATCTGTCATTTGCCGCTGATCGTGCCGCCCCAGTGCGCGCTGCGGGTGGGCAACGAGACCCGCAGCTGGAACGAGGGCGAGGTGGTGCTGTTCGACGACAGCATCGAGCACGAGGCATGGAATTCGAGCAACGAGCCGCGCATCGTGATGATCTTCGATGTCTGGCGGCCGGAACTCTCCGCTGAGGAACGAGATCTCGTGGCTGCTGCGCTGACGGCGGTCGATTCCTTCGAGGGGCCGCGCCGCCGGTGGACGGAATAGCGACGATCAGAGCTTTGCGGCGCCGTCGGCAAATCCAATTGCATCCCGCACGGGCGCGAATTCCGCGGCGGCATGCTCGAGCCATGCCAGTCCCCGCCTGATCTCCGCGCCATGAGTGGCGCGCGCTTCGTTCAATACCTCGCTGCGCAGCCCGGCATCGTAGGCATGCTCCGGCGCCTTGGAATAGCGGTGCATGTGCGGTCCGCGAAGCATGGTCTCGGCCTGGTCCGGAGTCGCGTCGATGCCGAGATGGCGTAGCGCGGTGAGCAGAATGAACGGCGGCTGCGCCAGGAATCGCTCGAAGTCCACGCCCAGAATGGCGTCGTCCGCGCCGCGCTTCGCCTGCGCAAGGGCCGCTGTTTCGCACGCCCAGCCGAGCGCCAGCGTCTCGCCTTCGCTCAGCGACTCGGGTCGCCAGACCTCCCGGCCGATGCGCCGATGAAGCCGGTGCAAGCGGCTGGGGAGCAGCATTTTCGCCTCCTGCCGTGAATTCGGGCCGCCGAGAATGGTGGCGAGATAGCTTTCCGGCGAAACGCACATCATCACGGCTCTCGGCGCCGAGGCGCGCGACATGAGGTCTGCGGCGAGCTCGGACACGAAGCTGGTTGCCTTGATGACCGCGCGCTGTTGCGCGTCGAAAGTGCGCGACAGGAGTTTGAGGCAGGCGCTCAGGCGGGCGTCGACGTGGCTCCCTGCCCATCCCGGCGGCCACAGAGCGGGTTCGCCGCGCAGCTGCGCGAAGACACGCAGGATCATCGGCTCGCGCAGCGCGAACGCTCCGGGATGGCTGCCGATCAAGCGCGACAGCAGGGTCGAGCCGACGTGGCCGATATGAAATATGTAGGTGCAGCGCTCCGCGAGTTGCGCGGCTTCGACCGCGGCGGCGACTTCCCGCCAGGGCAGGGTTTGCACCGGCGTCTGCGGGGTCAGAATGCGGGCGTCGAGGAAGCTCGCTCGCTCATAGTCCGGCCGCTCGAGGCGGATGAACGAGAAGCTGTCGTTGCGTACGTCGAGCGTGTGGGGGAATAGCACGGGAGAGCGTGCCAACGATTGCGCCAACTCAGCCATCGAGCCCTTCCCGTCCCGTGCGGCGTGCGCCGCCGTGCGCACCATGCTCACGTTCCTAGGGCAGTGTAGCTCAAATAAAGCGGTGATCTGACTGTGGGGCGTCCGCGTGCGGCTGCGGTCTGCCGGATGCGCGGGTATAATCACCCGATGTTCCTTCAGATCGAAGACTTCCTTACGGCAGCCGAAGTACAGTCCGTCGCCGAGATCGCGCGTCAGGCGAAATTCATCGAGGGCAGGCGCTCCAATCCCCACAATCTCACGAAGGACAGCATGATCGCGGACCCCAACGATCCGCTGGGGCAGAAGGCGTCGCAAATCGCCATTGCCGCGTTTCAGCGCAGTGAGCAGGCGAGAAACTTCGTCGTGCCGCAACGGCTGGCGGCGCCGTCCTTGTGCCGCTACGAGGCGGGGATGAAGTATGGCGCGCATATCGATGCCGCGTATCTGCCGATCGGTCCGCAACCCCTGCGCTCGGATGTCTCCTGCACCATCTTCATCAGCGGTCCCGGCGATTATCAGGGCGGCGAACTCGTGGCCCATCTAGGATCGGAGATCGTACGCGTCAAGGGCAATGCAGGGTCCGCCGTATTCTATCCGTCCACGACCGTGCATCAGGTCGTGCCGGTGAGTTCGGGCGAGCGCCTGGTCATCATCACCTTCATCGAGAGCCAGATCCCCGATCAACTGCAGCGGGACATGCTGTATTCGCTCGGCGAGGTTCGGGCGCTCGAAGCGCTCAAAATGGACTGGCGCAACCGGGTTCAGCTCGACTATGTGATCCAGAACCTGCACCGGATGTGGTCGAAATAGCCCGCGATCTCGAAGCCGATCGTGCAACCCTGCGTACCGTGCACGAGGCGCTGCGGGCGGCCAACCACACCCAGGCGGGCTTGCTGGCGAACGCCGCGCTCGCGGACGGTTTAGAGCACCCGCTGCTTTTGAATGTGGCGGCTCTCGAACTGGAACGCCAGGGACGCGTGCCTGAGGCCGTGCGGCTGCTCGAGCAAGCCGTACGCATCGCTCCCGACGATCAGGGATCGCGCAACGCGCTCGGCCTATGCTTGCTGCAGCTCGAGCGGCCTGCCGAAGCGCTCGTGCAGTTCGAGGTCCTGCTCAAATTGAACCCCGCTTTGCCGTACGGGCACACCAGCCGCGGCAACGCCTTGCTCGCGCTGGGAAATATCGCCGGGGCGGAGCAGAGTTACCGGCGCGCGATCGAGCTCGATGCCAATCAAGGCCTCGCCCTGGCGGGCCTCGCCCATATCGCCAGCAGCCGCGGCTCCTACCCCGCGGCGCGCCAATGGGCCGAGCGAGCGCTCGCCGTCGTGCCGGGATATCCGAGTGCAGTGATGAGCCTCGCCGCCGCGGAATTGGGCGAGCGGCGGATGCTCAAGTCTGAGACGCGAATTCGCGGCCTGCTGGAGGACAACCGCCTCACCGGCCTCGAGCGCGCGCATGCAAACGGGCTGCTCGGCGACATTCTCGATGCCCAGAACCGGCAGGAGGAAGCCTTCGAGGCCTACACCGCGTGCAACGAGGAATTGCGGCGGCAATATGCGGACCTCTACACGGGCCAGGACCGGGCGCTGCTCTATGTGCAATCGATGTTGCGCTACTTCGAGCGCCAAGGCGCCCCGCGCTGGAAATCACGGCCCCCGCCGGCCCCGAATTTCTCCGGCGTGCGAGAGCATGTGTTTCTTCTCGGTTTCCCGAGATCTGGCACGACACTGCTCGAGGTCATTCTGGAGGGGCATCCCGAGGTGGTCAGCCTCGAGGAGCATGAGCTGTTGATCGACCCGGTACAGGAGTTCATGCGGCGGCCCGACGATCTCGAAGTTCTGCTGCAGGCGAGTCCGGCGATGCTCGAGGCGTCGCGCGCCGCCTATTGGCGGCGCGTCGCACAGCATGGCGCCGTGGTCGCGGGCAAGGTGTTCGTCGACAAGTATCCGCTCAATACGCTCAAGCTACCGTTGATCGCGCGGCTGTTTCCGGACGCCAAAATCCTGATCGCAGGCCGCGATCCGCGCGACATCGTGCTGTCGTGCTTTCGCCATCGGTTTCGAATGAGCGCGCCGATCTACGAACTCTTGACGATCGAGAGTGCGGCGCGGTACTACGACGCCGTCATGCAGCTGCTCATCCGCCTGATGGGTTCATTGTCGGTGGACACATGCCTGGTTCGGCACGAAGACCTGGTGACTGAGTTCGAGCGCGAGATGAAGCGCATCTGCAAGTTTCTGAATCTGGAATGGGTGCCCGCCATGGGAGACTTCGCCCTGCGCACCCAGAAGCGCGAGGTGCTCACCCCAAGCACCGCGCAGCTGGTGCGCGGCCTGAATACCGAGGGTCTGGGTCAGTGGCGCCGTTACCGAACCCGGCTGGCTCCCGTTCTGTCCCTGCTGGACCCCTGGATCAGGCGCTTCTATTACGATCCGTGAGCGACGCGGCTTGAACGACGCTGCGTCGCTCACGGCGCGTCGGGAAGCGTGAACCAGCAGTTGAATGCAATGGTGATGCGCTCGCCCTGACCCTCGAAGGGCTTGACGTCGTGCAGAACCCACGATGGGAAAATGACGAGCTGTCCGGCTTCCAGCATGATGCCGGCGACCTGATAGGCGTATGGCAGTTGCATGTGCGCCATGCCGGCATCCATGTGCATGGCACTGGTGATCATCGGATTGATGAAGCTCAGGCGGCCGCTGTCCTTGGCGCCGGCATCGCCGTGCCCGGGATCCACGCAGTACACTCCGCTCCACGAGGCGTTGGGATGATTGTGAACGCCGAAAAAGCCGCCGCGCCGCGTGACGTGGTACCAACAATCGTTGTAGATCTGCAGACGATGCAGCGTTTGCAGATCGTAGCGGTTCAGCGTGCCGATGACCGCGAGCAGCTGATCCCAGCAGAACGTCTTCAGCTCCTGAATGGCGGGGTCGGTGTCGCGGAACAGATTGAAGTGACTCTCGAATACCGCCGCGTTGCGTTGGGTGAGCGGCCGCGGGTTCGCCGCCGCCGCGTCCTTCTCCGATGCAAGAATGTAGCGTTTGAGCGCCGCATTCAAGCGTTCATGGTCAGGGCAACGGCTGAAGGAGAATGGCACGGCGAACATGTTGATGATTTCCGGTCTCGGCATGCTCGCTCCTCGGGATCTTGAAGCGGTATACTTTAGCAATGAATGTGCGGATAGCGGGAGCTGCGGCCGAAGAACACGAGCGCGCGCGGCGTCTCGCGCTCGGCGGCGATGCGGCGGGCGCGCGGGTGATTCTCGAACGGCTGGTGGCGCAGGAGCCGAATCATCTGCCATTCTGGCTGAGCCTGGCCGCGGCGCTGCGGGCGCTGGCGCTGCGCGAAGAAGAGTTCCAGGCGCTCGAGCGCGCGCTCGCGCTCGATCCCACGCACTTGGTCGTGCTGCTGCAGAAGGCGGCGCTTCTCGATCTCATGAACAAGCCTCGGTCGGCCGCCGCCGTGTACGGTCATGCGTTGGAGACACTGGCGCCGGGTACGGCGCTGCCGCCGGCGGTCGAGGCGCATGTCAGGCACGCGGGGAAGCGGATACAGGAAAATGCCGCCATTCTGACCGGCGTCATCGACGGCCGGCTCGGCCGGCTGGCGAGTGCCGAGCCCGCTCCCGGTTCGCGTCTGCGCTTCGATCGCTACCTGGATGGGACGCTGGGACGGCGGCGCATTTACAGGCCCGAGCCCACCTCCACGTTGTTCCCCTACCTTCGGAACTACGAGTTTTTCGACCGCGATCTGTTCCCCTGGCTGCCGGGTGTGGAAGCAGCGGCCGAGTCCATACGCGAAGAGCTGCTCGGCGTGCTCGGCGAAGACCGGCAGGGAATCGAGCCCTATATCGCGTTCAAGGAGGCGCTGCCGCTGAGGCAGTGGCGGGAACTCAACCATTCGAGGCGCTGGAGCGCCTACTTCTTGTGGAATCAGAGCCGGCGCGAGGAGCCGCACCTGGCGCGCTGCCCGCGGACGGCGGCGGCGCTTGCCGCCGTTCCGCAGGTCGAGATTCCAGGCCGGGGGCCGACGGCTTTCTTCTCGATATTGGATGCGCATACGCATATTCCTGCGCATAGCGGCGTGACGAATACGCGCCTGACCGTTCACTTGCCGCTGATCGTACCGCCGAAGTGCAGATTTCGGGTGGGCGGCGAAATCCGCGAGTGGCGTGCGGGAACCGCGTGGGTGTTCGACGATACCATCGAGCACGAGGCGTGGAACGATTCGGACGAGGCGCGCGCGATTCTGATATTCGATATATGGAACCCCGAGCTGACGGCGCTCGAACGGGATTTGCTGCGCGAGACGATTGCTGTGCTGGCGGAATATTACGCCCTCGAAGGAGAGGTGCCGGGAGTCGTGATTTGATGAAGATGCCCTGTAGAAGACTATTGCCCGCGGTGCTTGCCGGTTTGCTGTGCACGGCGGCTTGCCCGGCTTCCGAGCCGCTGGCGCCCATACTGGCGTGCCGTGCGCTTGCCGATCCGCCGGCACGGCTCGCGTGTTTCGACCGCGAGTCGGCCAAACTCGTGCCGGCCGCTGCCACGCCGCCGGCGTCAGCGCGGTCTGCACCTGCACTTGCACCTGCGACCGCGACCGCGCCGGCTGCCGCCGTATCAGCGGCATCAGCCGCGTCTATCCCCGCGGCCGCGCCAACGTCAGCCGCGCCGGTGCCCGCGGAATCGCCCCTGCGGGCAGCTGCCGCGCCCGCGGCGATACCGGCATCGAATGCGAAAGAGAACTTCGGTTTGTCCGAGGGGGCGGTGGCCAAGAAAGAAGTGGATGCGGGAGCGCGGCCGAAGGAGCTCTCGAGCATCGATGCACACATCGTGGCGGTTTCTGTCGCGGGCACGGGGCTGACCACGTTCACGCTCGACAACGGTCAGGTCTGGCGGCAGCTCTCGGCGGAAGGGGATCTGCTTGCCAAACCGGGCGAACCCGTCACCGTGTCGCGCGGCGTTTTTCGATCGTACTGGCTGCAGACCAAGTCCGGACGCGGCTGCAAGGTTACGCGCATCGCCTGATCAGTCGATTTGAATTCCGGCCGCTTCGAGGCGCGCGCGCAGCGGGGCGAGCTCATCCGAGTAGTGCCGCCATTGATGGAGCGAGGAGTCGTACAGCGGCTCACGTACCTGCACGGCGCTGGCGGTGTTGGTCATCGGCGCAGGATTCAAGTGAAAGTCGAGACAGGCCGGCTCGAACGGCAACTCCAGGTATTCGAGAAGACGCCGCGTCGCCGCGTCCTGCGTGCCGACGATGTCCTCGTAGGCGATGTCCAGAATTCGGCCCGGCAGTACCCGGTGCCAGTGCTGCATGAGCCGTCTGTAGCCGATGTAGAAATCACCCAGTTCGTCCAAGTCGTAGGCGAAGGGGAAGCCCGCTTCGAAGCGGGTTTTGTAAATTGCATAACAAGCGGCCAGCGGGTGGCGCGTCAGATGGACGATGTGCGCGCCGGGAAACGCACGCAGTATCAGCGCGCAGTAGAAGAAATTGGTCGGCTGCTTGTCGGAAAAGCGCGCTTTATTGCCGCGCTGCGGCTCCGACAGTGCCAGATATTCGCGGGCGATCGGCTCGCCGTCCAGCCGGCCGAGGCGCGCCGCGAATTCCTGCCAGTTTTGCGCTTGACCCTGCGCCGCGCCGTTGACGGCGCAGCCGATCGCCTGGGATAGGGCGGGCAACTCGCCCGCGGAATGCACCTGGGAATGGCTGCCGAGGATGCGTTCCACCAGCGTGGTGCCGGTTCGTGGCAGTCCGACGATGAAAATTGGCCGTTCGCGCGTGGTGTCCGGGTGCCTGGGCTCGACCTCGGCAAATCCGGCAATGATCTCATCGATGACCCTGCGGTCGGTCTCGGCGTTGTAGTCGCCGCGGGCGCGCTCGAGGCGGTTGGCCGCGGTGAGGTGCCGCCAGCTCGGGGCGTAATTGCCCAGGTCCTCCTGGGATTTCGCCAGGGCAAAATGCAGGACGGCGGCATCGACCGATGCGGGCGGCGCCGCGGCGAGCGCCGTCTCCAACGCAGCGACGTAATTACGTTGCGGCGATTGCGGCTCGAGATCGACGAGACACTTGAGCGCGTCCGGATGGAGCGGCGAGAGGGTCAGAATGGTTTCATAGTCGCGGGCAGCCAGAGCGAAATTGCCGAGCAAGCGGTGCAGGACCGCCCGCCGGATGAGTGGCGGCATGCTTTGGGGTGCCGCGGCGACAGCTCGATCATAGATCTCGAGCGTCAGGGGGTACTCGCGGGCATTGACCAGGAACTGCCCGATCGCATCGAACGCCGCGAAGTCCGCGCGTGGACTCGCACTGGCTGCTGTGACGGCCGCCAGCGCTTCGCTTCTGCGCCCCAGAGCCATCAAACATTCCGCCTGCTGCAGCAGGTATTGCACGTCGGCGGGATCGGCGGCCAGGCACCGTTCGATCAGTGCGAGTGCGGCTGCCTTTTTCCCGGCGCATAGCGCCGCAAAACTGCCGAGAAGCCAGACCCCTCTATTGGCAGGGAACGCCGCCAGGCAGGCTGCCGCCGCCGCATCGGCGCCGACACCATCGCCCCGGGCCATGCGCGCGCCAATTTCGAACTCGAATTCCGCCAGCGTGGGAGTGGGCATCAGCTGTCTGCAATGACGAAGATCGACTCATCATACGTGATTGCGCAGAGGGACCAAGCGTAGGGGTTTTCCCTAGTTGTTGCGTATGAGCAACGTGCGTTTGAGGGTGCAACGACTGATGCGCGGATGCGACGACTGAAAAATTTACACAGACTTTGCTAGGCCAGGCTGCTTGTTGTATGCCGTAACGACTGTGTTATATTTCTGCCATCGGTGAACGTACGAAGCGACGACAATCCGACGGGGTGAGGGCTGTAGCGATTACGCGACGCGAACGGACATGAGTTCCGCAGCTCGCCGGGGTCGTGGCTTCCCCCAGGGATTTCCATTTCGTCGCAGAAGTTGCGCTTCACCACGTGTCTGCCAACTGAAGTATCGATATAGGGAGCAATTCATGCTTGAGAAAGAGTCCACGAATCCAGCGCTGCGGTTGGCAATCCGCGCCGCGCTTACAGGAAGTTCGCTAGTTGCATCGTTGGGTGTAGCCAATGCGCAGCAGATGGCGGCCAATACGGCGGCCCCGGCGGCGGACAGTTCGCTCGAAGAGGTAGTCGTCACCGGATCGCGCATTGCGGTGCCGAATCAGACCTCGATCAACCCGGTTACCTTCGTCTCGGCGATCGATATCCAGCGCACGGGCGTGACCCGCGTCGAGGATATGCTCAATCAGTTGCCGCAGATATTCGCCGATCAGACCGCCGGTGCATCGAACGGCTCGGACGGCACCGCGGACATCAATCTGCGCGGCTTGGGTGCCAAGCGCACCCTGGTTCTCGTCAATGGCCAGCGTCTGGGTCCCGGTGATCCGACCACCGGCGGCCAGGCTGACATCAACATGATCCCGGTCGAGATGATCGACAGCATCGAAGTGCTGACCGGCGGCGCATCCTCGGTGTACGGCGCGGACGCCGCCGCCGGCGTCGTCAATTTCAAGCTGAACGATCACTTCGAGGGCGTGAAGGTCGTTGCGGATGCCGGCATTTACCAGAATCACAACACCAACGTCGAAGGCGTCGAGAATGCCATTGCCGAGGCGGGCGACGCGCAGGCGCCGAACAATACCTGGGCCGGTGCCCAGAAATCTCTGGCCATCATCGCGGGCTTGAATTCGCCCGATGGCAATGGCAATGCGACGTTCTACGCCACCTACCGCAATGTGCTTCCGGCGGTGGGGTCGCAGTACTCCTACGGCGCGTGCTCCTTGGGCTCCGGATACTTGGGGACGAAGGGTGGACCCAACGGTTCAGGCGGCATCAATGGCAGGTTCGATTGCCTCGGGTCCGCGACCGCCTTTCCGGCCAACTTGTTGAATGGTACAACGGGACAGGTGGGCTCGATACCGGGCGGGACGTTCGGCACGATAGGGCCGGGCGGTAATGTGGTCCCCGGCCCTGTGACCTATAACTTCGGCGCTCTCAATTTCTTCCAGCGCCCGGACGAGCGCTACACCGCCGGTGCATTCATGCACTACGAGTTCAACGAGCATGCGACGGTGTACATGAACACCATGTTCATGGATGACCAGACGGTGGCGCAGATTGCGCCCGGTGGAGACTTCGCCACCAACGGGGTTTTCAACTGCTCGAATCCCTTCCTGAGCTCCAGCGAGAACCTCGCATTCGGTTGCGGCGGAAGCACCGCGGGGATGACGAATCCCGGAATCCTGATTCTACGCCGTGACGTCGAGGGCGGTGACCGCGTGAGCGACCTCGAGCACATGGATTTTCACGAAGTCATCGGCATCAAGGGCAAGATCGACGATGTGTGGAGCTACGATGCGACGTGGAACTACAGCCTCGTCAACCTCGATAGTCAAATCGGCGGCTATTTTTCTTCGAACAAGCTGACCAACGCTCTGAACGTAACGGGGACTGCGGCCAATCCGGTGTGCGTGAGCGGTCCGCCTTGCGTCCCTTACAACATCTTCCAGCCGGGCGGGGTTACGGCGGCGGCGCTCAACTATCTGAACACGCCGGGCATCGAAACAGGCCGCATAACGCAGACCGACGTGATGGTGAACTTCACGGGAGATCTGGGTAAGTACGGATTGAAGCTGCCGACGGCCGATACCGGACTGCAGCTGAACGTCGGCGTGGAATATCGCGACGAGACGGACACGTTGAACCCCGACGAGGAGAGCCAGCTCGGCGACTTGTCCGGGACCGGCGGTGCGACCTTGCCCGTGAGCGGCGGTGTGATCGCCCGCGAGGCCTTTTTCGAGGCGCGCCTGCCCATCATGGCTGACCAACCCTTCGCGAAGTCGGCGAACTTGGACACCTCCTACCGCTACTCCGACTACAACCTGGGATTCAAGACCAACACGTACAATATCGGCCTCGATTGGCAGCCCGTTCAGGATATCCGGATCCGCGGCAGCTTTTCGCGCGCAGTGCGTGCGCCGAACGTCGTAGAACTGTTCGGGCCCGCGTCGGTCGGTCTGGACGGCAGCTATACCTCTGACCCCTGTGCAACCGCGACTCCGGTGTACTCGGCTGCGCAATGTGCGAAGACGGGTGTCACAGCGGCCCAATACGGCAAGATCGCTGCGAACCCCGCAGGCCAGTACAACGGCTTGTTGGGCGGCAACCCGGATCTGAAGCCGGAAACGGCGATCACCAAATCGGTCGGCATCGGCTTCACGCCGTCGTTCCTGCCTAATTTCCGCGCACAGATCGATTGGTACAACATCAATATCCAGAACACGATCCAGTCCGTTGGCGGCAGCGTCATTCTGTCGCAGTGCGCCACTCAGGGTCTTCTCTGTAACGATATCACCCGCGGTCCCGGCGGCTCGCTGTGGACCGAACCCTCCGGGTTCGTGTCCGATACTCTGGTGAATGTCGGTGACCTCGAAGAGGATGGAGTCGATCTCGATATGTCCTACAGCTACGATTTGGGGGCCGGCGGCAAGCTGGTCTCGAATATCGTGGGCACGTACATCGACAAGTACGAAATCGAACCGGTCGCTCTCAGTCCGGGAACGGCATTCAATTGCGCGGGCCTCATGGGTCCGACCTGCAGCAGCCCGACCAACGGTGCCGGTACGCCGGTATTCAGGTGGCGCCATCGGTTCAGCACGACCTGGGAAACGCCCTGGGCCGGTGCCGATCTGACGCTGGCGTGGCGGTTCTACTCGGCGGTGACGTTGGAGTCGTTGAACGGCAACCCGAATCTGGCGGCGCTCGGCGGGGCCACCATTGCGAACGGCGGCATTTCCACCACCGATTCGCGCTTCCCGACGTACAGCTACTTCGACCTGACTGCTTCGATCAAGCTGGCCGACAAGATAGGGCTGCGCCTCGGCGTCAACAACCTCCTCGACAAGGCTCCGCCTCTGGTGGGTTCGACGAACATCGCCGCACCGCCCACCGGCAACAACAACACTTATCCCGGCACTTATGACTCCCTGGGCCGGTTCATATTTGCGGAGATTACTGCGACGTTCTAACGAGACTCGAGAAGATTCAGGCGGCAGGCCGAAAGGTCTGCCGCCTTTTTTATTGGCGCTGCGTTTGCGTTTCGTCGCATCTGGGTCCGGCGAGCGCTCAGGCTTGCCCCGGCCCCTCGATCGGGAGATCCCACCGATTGGTGGCGGCTACATCTTTTCCTCCGATCGGTACCAGCGGAAGCCGGGTCGAGTTCGGCTTCGGCCGAAATTCTCGGTGCAGAAACAGGGAAGTCGTGCAGCGGAAATGATGCCCTGGCCGGAAGTCGTGAAAATCCACCTGGATCAGATCGGCCTCGCGCAATAGGTGCGCCGCATTGGGATACCAGTCCGAGTTGTCCAGAATGACGAAGCCGCCCGCGCGCAGCATGCAGATTGCGCTTTTGGCCAGTTGAAAACGGTTGGCTGCGGCATCGATGACGATGGCATCGAAGCTTCGCGCCAGTGCGGCCATATCGTTTGCCAGCGTCTCGGGTGTCGAGAGTCTGACGTCGAGGTTCGGCACGGAATGGGATTGCATCAGCTTCATCCACTCCGGACTGGTTTCGAGCGTGAGTACCGATCGGGTTCGGCCGGCCCAGAACTGCGTCGAGCTGCCGCCGCCGAGCTCGAGCAAGTCGAAGGCGGACAGATCGAGCCCGAGCAGATATTCGATGAGACCGTAGGACATCATCGGAATCGGCCGTCCATCGCCGAGCACGGAGGCGCGCTGCTCGAGCGAGGTTTGATATCCCAGGCCGGCCGCGAGGATGTTCATCGCGGAGGCCAGAAATATGGCAGTGTCCGGCGCTTCGATGACCTCGAAACTGCGCCTGACTTGCTCGGCATTCATTTGCGCCGTCGGAAGGGCTTTGGTCCAGAACATCGGCTCTCCTTGCGTGCGGGTTCGCTGAAGGCGTCGAAGTCTACCGAAAGAGCGGGGGACTCACGCAAATCCGCAATAAAAACAACTCCACAATAAAAAGCCCCCCGAGCGCCGAAGCACTCGGGGGGCTGCCATCCATCACCCAGGATTGGCCCGGGATTGGAGCGGTGTAGCGCTAGTGCTGCGTCGTGTCCTTCTTTTTCGCGGCGTCCGTCGACTCGGTGGTCGCGTCCTCGGGGACCACTTTGAGGTGGGCCGGTGCATTGGTCACCACGAAGGCGACACGGCGGTTCTGAGCCCGGCCGTCTGCCGTGGCGTTGCTGGCGATCGGATCCGCCTTGCCAAAGCCCTTGGCCGTGAGCACCGACTCATTGACGCCCTTGCTGACGAGGTAGGCCTTCACGGCTTCCGCCCGTTTGCGCGACAGATTGAGGTTGTAGGCATCGGCACCGATCGAGTCGGTATAGCCTTGGATCTCGATTTGCAGCTCGGGTTGGTTTAGCAGTGCGTGGTCGATGTCGTCCAGCGACTCCTGCGCCGGACCCGTCAACCGCGTCGAGTTGAACTCGAAGTCCACCGCCCTGACGATCACCTTCTGCTCGATGATGTGGCAGTTGGCGTCCATCTGGAAGCCGGCCGGTGCGTGGCACGGCGGGGGAGGCGGCGGCGGCGGCGGGGGAGGCGGCGCGGCAGCCTCGGGAGGAGGAGGAGGCGGCGGCGGCGGTGGGGGCGGCGGCGGTACCGGCGCGCCGAACATGATGTTCAGGCCCAAGCCGAAGACGACGTCGTTCGGCTTATTTGGGATATCGCCGATGTCTTGAATGAAGCTGTGCCGATACTTCACTTCCGTGCGAAGCTGCCATCGCACCGACCCGGTCTGATTACCGAGCGCGGTCAACGCTCCGACTCCGCCTTCGGCCAGTGCACCCTGAGCCGTCGGGGAATGTCCGCCGATTCTGTCCTGCATCAGGCCGCTGCCCGCGAGCAGGTAGGGCCGAAATGGCGCGGTCGGCGCCAGAAATTTGTACAGGAAATCCAGGGAGATAGGGTTGAGCTTTTCGCTGGCGCCCGACCCGTTGATGGAAAAGCTGCCGGTGCTCACGGCGATTTCCGCGGCGAAATGCGGCGCGAAATCATTGCCGAGCGCGATCTGATAGCCCGGGCCGTTCTTCGAGACGCGATCCTTGTCCAGCAAGGTGTACTGCGCCATCGGGCTGATGTACCACGCACCGGTGTCGTCACCCAGGACGTCCGCAGCGTAGGCGCTGCCGCTCGCCGCGCCAGTCGCGACCACCAATCCACATAAAACCACTTGCTTCATACCGTTAACTCCGTGTTTGTGTGCGCAATACCAACATTCCAGTGAGGGTTGGCTGCGTCGCGAATATCGGCAATTTCGGGGAAAAACAACAAGCGCCGAGATTGATGTAATATTCTTGTGGCATTTGTACCACATACATTGAGGATGTCTGTAGGTACAGACCGCACTGTGGTGTAGGAGTTAACTTAAGGCTGTAAGGTTGACTTTAGGGGGCGCCTGATGCGCGCGTCAGCGGTCCGCGTGAGTCATTTCATTGCCTGGGCGCAGCCGAATCTCGAACAGTTTGGGCCAATTCTTGCCGGTGACGAACAGGCGGTCGCCCTTGGCATCGTAGGCAATGCCGTTGAGCACGTCTGTCTGCCCTTCGACGATATCCGAGGGCTTCAGAAGACCGGCGAGGTTGATCAGGCCGACGACCCGGCCGCTGCCGGGATCGATGCGGACGATCCAGTTGGTCTGCCACACATTGGCGTAGATCTCTCCTTTGACCCATTCCAGTTCGTTGACATTGTGCAGGGGCTTGCCCTCGAGGGTGACCTGGATCCTGCCGGTTTCCGCCAATGTTTTAGGA
>Ga0208193_1000811_pt1 | contig 14800 bp, 1 predicted proteins | sample June2015DPH_17_2_FD_184716 | JGI IMG/M metagenome (GOLD analysis project Ga0208193, IMG submission 184716) | Peatland microbial communities from SPRUCE experiment site at the Marcell Experimental Forest, Minnesota, USA - June2015DPH_17_10... | ecosystem: Environmental > Terrestrial > Soil >... | reverse complement strand
CGCCGCCGAGAGGTCCGGGATCGCCCGGGTACAGATCGAGAGCGTTGAGCACATCGCGGAAGACGAGTCCGGCGACCTCGACCGCGATTTCGACCTGCCCGGGTCCCGGCCGCCGCCGCTGCGCGGGCTGAAGCGTCAGGGAGTCGAGGGCGCCTCGCGCTTCGATGGAAAGCCGCAACGGCCGGCGCGCCTCCAACTCCGCGCCGGCGCAGGCAAGATGGAAAGCGAATCGCGAGCCGGCGCGGAAAGCGACTTGCGGCTCTTCGGATTCAGACCGGATTTCGTCGAACAGAAGGGCTGCGTCGGTGGCGCCTGCCGCGGGGTCAAGATCGATCGTCACGCAGCGAAATTCGGGGTGCTCCAAGACCAGACTTCGCGTCATGCCCCAAAGAGGGGCCTGCGCGACGGCGAGCGTGTCCTGCTCCGGCGCCACTGGCTGCGCGCCGCGCGTCGCCAGCCACAGTCTCGGCGGGTGGCTGTTCGCCCGTCCCGCCAGCACCTGGACCAATTCGAGCAGGCCGCCGCAGAGCGATGCTTGCGCGCCGTTTAAGCGCTCGACGTTCAAGCCGTCAAAGCCGGCGGCATCCAAACTCCAAAGATAGACGACGCCCTCCCACTCCCGACGCTTGCCGAACTCGGCCCGCATCTCCTGTGGCGACCTTGCGATGGTGCAGCTTTTCCCATGCTCCCGCAGACGCTTGGCTAAAGCGGCGCCCAACCCGATCGAGTCGGCGAGAATCAGCCAGCTATCGGGAACGGTCTGCGCCGCTTGCGGCTTGCTCCTGTTTGCACGAGGCTGGGCGATCCACTCGGGCCGGAACAGGTGCTGGCTGTCGTCGATACTTCGCAAGCGCTCGAATCTATTGGCGTCGGCTCTCCGCAGCGTAAGCCCACGAATCTGGCCGACGAGCTGTCCGTCGGGCGAGAGGAGCAAGACATCGCCGACGATAATGCCCGCCGCTGCTATTCCATTCGGACGGATACGGGCGTGCGACCAAATTTTTCCGGACAGCGCTTGCGGAAGCTGCAAGCTTTCCACGCCGATGGGGAGATACAGCCCGCCATCCGCCGTGTCCATTGCCGCCGCGATGGTCTGCAAGCATGCGTCCAACAAGGCCGGGTGAACACGGTAGCCGCGGTCTTCGACGACCGAAAAATCGTCCGATGAGATCCGCGCGAGCGCCTCGCCGGGAGCTGTCCATATCCCGCTGACGTTGCGGAACGCCGGTCCAAAATCCATGCCGCGCCCGCGCAGCGAATCGTAGAAGGCCGTCACGGAGCGTTCGCCGCGGATGCGCTGCCGCAGCGACGCGAGCTCTTCCGGCTGCGTGGTTGGCGCCGTAGCCGCGGGCTTGGCGGCGGCGTGCAACATCCAGGCGTCCCCGCGCCGGCTGTAGATCTCGATCGACCCATCGCGGGCAGTAACCTGAACCGCTCGCGTCTCGGCAGGGGACAGAACGAGCGGCTCTCCGATATTGACTTCGTACGGCGGTGCGGCGGCGGAGAGCTGTGAAGCAGCGCTCGAGACCATCTCAAGGAAGGCGGTCATCGGCACGACGACGGATCCCTGCACGCAATGGTCGGCCAGATACGGAAGTCTCTCGATGCCGATTTCCGTCTGCCATACCGAACTGGCCGGGCTGCCCGCCAATTCCATGCGCTTGCCGAGCAGCGGGTGTCCTCCGGTTTCGGTCCGCCGCGCCGGCCGCGCATCCAGCCAATAGCGCTGGCGCTCGAACGGGTACGTGGGCAGCGACACGCGCCGCCGCTCGTACGGCTTGTCGAACCCCGCCCAATCCACCTCCGTGCCCCGTACATACAGCGCCCCCAAACTCTCCAGCATCGGACCCCAATCGCTTGCCCCTCGCCGCAGCGACGCCAGCCACTCTCCCTCGCGCCCGTCCAAACATCGCCGTCCCAGCCCCAATAACGTGGTCCCAGGGCCGATCTCCAGATACATCCGATGCCCGGCCTCCCCCAGCGTCTCCATCCCTCGCCGGAATTGCACCGTCTCCCGCACCTGCCGCCGCCAGTATCCCGCTTCCTGCAACTCCTCGCGTCCGACCGCCTGCCCCGTCACGCTCGAGATTACCGCCACCCGCGCCGCGCGATACTCCATCCCCGCCGCGCGCCGCGCGAACTCCTCTACCATCGCATCCATCTGCGCCGAGTGGAACGCGTGCGACACCGCCAGCTGTTGCACTCCCACGCCCCGCTGCCGCAGCTGCCCGCTCACCGCTTCCACCGCGTCGCGCTCGCCCGAGATCACTACATTCTTCGGCGCATTCACGGCCGCGACGGACACCTGCTCTTGCCAGCCGCGCATCGCCTCGCGCACCACCTCTTCTTCCGCCAGTACCGCCGCCATCGCGCCCGCGCCCGGCAATTGCTGCATCAGCCGGCCGCGCTCGGCGATCAGCCCCAAGCCTTCTTCCAGGCTCATCACCCCAGCCACGCACAATGCCGCATACTCGCCCACGCTGTGCCCCAACACGGCCGCCGGCCGGATTCCCCAACTCTTCCACAACTCCGCCAGCGCGTACTCGATGGCGAACAGTGCCGGCTGGGTGTACGCCGTTTGATCGAGGAGATGCCCGGCCGATCCGTAGAGCGCTTCCAGAAGCGGCTGCTCCAGCGCGGGGCGCAGCAAGCGGTCGCACTCTTCCATGACGGCGCGGAATACCGGCTGGGTCTCAAACAACTCGCGCCCCATGCCCGCGTATTGCGCGCCCTGTCCGGTGAAGAGGAAGACGACCTTCGTGCTGGCCGGCTGGTCCAGGCCAGCTGCGTCGCGTGCTTTCAGCGCCGCGACCATTTCGACGGTCGAGGAAGCCACCAGTGCGATACGGCGATCGAAGTGCGCACGGCCGGTGTTAGCCGTAAAGCAGATATCCGCCAGCGGCTCGGCGGATTTCTGAAGCCTCGCCGTGTAGCGAGCAACCACGTTCGCAAGGGCGTCGCGGGTATGGGCCGATAGCGCCAGCACGTGCAGCGGGCGGTCGGGATCCTCTCGCCGGAGAGCTGGCGGCGGCGCCTCTTCCACGATCAGGTGCGCGTTGGTACCGCTGAAGCCGAACCCGCTGATGCCGGCCACCCGTTTGCGCGAACTGGCAGGCCACGGTTGGGCTTCCCTCGGGATCTCGACGGGCGCGCCCTTCCAATCGATATCGGGATTCCACTGGTGGAAATGCAGATGGGGAGGCAAGTACTCGTGCTGCAATGAGACGATGAGCTTTAGCAGTCCCGCGACTCCGGCGGCGGATTCCAAGTGCCCGATGTTGGTCTTTACCGAACCGAGCCATAGGGGATTATCGGGAGCTCGTCCCTTTCCATAGACGGCGCCAAGCGCCTGCGCCTCGATCGGATCGCCGAGCGAAGTGCCGGTGCCGTGCGCTTCCACGTACGAGATGTCCTGAGTCTCCGCGCGTGCATTCGCCAGCGCCAATCGAATCACCGCTTCTTGAGCCGGCCCGTTTGGCACGGTAAGCCCGCTACTGCGACCATCCTGATTGACGGCGGACCCGCGGATGACGGCTAGTATACGGTCACCGGCGGCGATCGCACCGCTGAGCCGCTTGAGGACTACGAGTCCACAGCCTTCACCACGCACGAAGCCGTTCGCGGCGGCGTCGAAGGTCTTGCAGCGGCCGTCCGGCGCCATCATCCCCCACTTCGAAAAGCAGATAAAAGGGTCCGGCGTGAGCAGCGCATTCACGCCGCCTGCGAGCGCCATTGCGCACTCATTCAATCGCAAGCTCTGGCAGGCCAAATGGATCGCTACGAGCGAAGAGGAGCAGGCCGTATCGATGGCGACGCTCGGTCCCTGAAGCCCCAAGAAATACGAGAGACGGCCGGCTGCCGCATTATGGGCGTTGCCGGTAGCTGTGTAGAGGTCGGGCTCCGACGCACTGTGGTCGTGAATCATGTCGCCATAGTCGTGCGTGGTGATCCCGACGAAGACGCCGGTGCGACTGCCGGTGAGGCGGTCCGGCGCCTGCCCGGCGGATTCCAAAGCCTCCCACCCGACCTCGAGCACCAGCCTGTGCTGCGGATCCAACGTACTCGCTTCGCGGGCGGACATGCGGAAAAACCCTGGGTCAAACCGGTCCAGCGGTTCCGACAGGAGGCCGGCATACCATGGCGTGGGCGTCGCGGGAGGGTCGGCTTGCCAGCGGCTGCGTGGAATAACGTCAACAGCGTCGCGACCCTCGATCAGCAACTGCCAGTATGAATCCAGATCGACGACGCCCCCAGGGAAACGGCACCCGGCTCCCACAATTGCGATAGGTTCGTGCGCCGCAGATTCCACGGCCTGCACCCTCGTCTTCATCTCCTCGACGGAGCGCAGAGCTTGCGCAAGCAGAGCGCGACGGTCGTTCGCTTGGTTCTTCTCGCCGGCCGGCGTCATTGGAGTGTCTCGATCGCGGCGGCTAGCAGCATCGCCAGTTCGTCCTCCGATCGCTCGTCGGCGGCGGGCGGCGGTCCAGGTTCGCGGGATTCTTCCTTCGCGGGCAATTGGGGCGAGGCCAGCCGATCGAGGAGGTACGACGAGAGGGCGCACACGCTGGGATAGTTGAACGTCAGAGTGGACGGCAACGAGATACCGGCAGCTTTCTGAAGCCGGCCTTTGAGTTCTACGGACATCAGCGAATCCATTCCCATTTCAAACAGCCCCCTATTGACGTCGACTTCATCGGGCTTCACCCCGAGCACCGCAGCTGCGAGTGCGCGCACGCTGGCGATCGCGATTTCCCGGTGCTCGGAAGGCGGCGAACCGGCGATTTCGGCGGCGAGTTCAGCCTTCCCGACGGGTTCTGGCGGCGCGGTTTTTCGCCGGGCGGCGGTCGAGAGCCCGGCTAGAAACGGCCGGCGGCGGCGCGCTTCGTAAATGGGGCGGAGCGCATCCCAATCGATTTCGGCCACCATCGCCTCCGCGTCGCGGGAGTTCAGAAGGCGTCCGAGCGCGTCGAGGGCCGCGCTGGAGCGCATGGGGTACAAACCAGCGCGAAGATATTCGGCGCGTTGCTCCGCGGAGGTATCGCCCATTTCATCCCAGACGCCCCAATGGACCGTTAGGGCGGGTAGCTTTTGCGCTCGACGGTAGTGCGCCATGGCATTCAGGAACTGGTTGGCCGCAGCGTAGTGCGCCAGGTTGTGGCTGCCTAGCAAAGTTGTCGTGGATGAAAACATCACGAAGAAATCCAGGTTCATCGACTTCGACCATTCATGCAGCGCCCAGGTCCCGGCGACTTTCGGATGCATTACCGAGGCGAAAGCTCCGGGCGTCATGGCTTCCAGCGAAGACCAGTCGAAGACCGCGGCTGCGTGGACGATGCCGCGCAAGTCACCGGGCGCGAATGTCCGGCCGAGATCGCTCAACTGGTTGGCATCGGCGACATCCAGGGCAGCCACACGCACGGTTGCCCCGAGCGCTTCGATCTCCCGAATGGCGCGGCGAGATTTATCGGACGAAGCGCTGCGCCCAATCAGCACGAGCTTGCGAGCGCCATTTTCGACCATCCAGCAAGCGACCGTGAGGCCGAGGCTGCCCAGTCCGCCAGTGATCAGGTACGACCCATCCGGCAAGAAGCGGACAGGCTGCGAAGCCGGCGGCGGCCGGCGCTTCAGCCGCGGCACGTAGCGGTCTCCGGACCGGAAAACAATCTGATCTTCACCGTCCGGATGCAGAATGGCATCGAGGACTCGGGCGGCGCATTCGGCAGCTGAAAATTCGGGATCCAAATCGATGGCGCCGCCCCAGAATTTGGGGTGCTCGAGGGCCACGGTTCTGGCCAAGCCCCAAACCGGGGCTTGTTCAAGGGCGACGGCCGACCTATCCGCGGCAAGAGGTTGAGCGCCGCGCGTCGCCAACCATAAGCGCGCCGGCTTTCCACCGGTCTTAGCAAGGGATTGCACCAGAGCGACGATGTCCCAACAGATCGTTCCCTTGTCGCCCGGCGGCGCCAGGCTTGCCAGGTGCACGACGTAATCGTATGCATCCGCCGCTAGAATTTCCGATGTGCAGGCCGCGGACGCAAGCATCTCGACGGATCCGCCCGATCGCTCAATGCTTGCCGCAAGGGATGCAGCCACGCCATGAGCGTCGGGGACCAGCAGCCAACGGCCGGCATCGGCGGGCGTCGCGGGGATGCCGGCAAACAGCAATACCTGCGGCGCGTCGGGTACGGGTTCCACAGCGGCGGGATCGTGGAAGCCGAGATCGCTCAGCAATTCGAGCCACTTCCTCTTGGACAAGAGCGGATGATCGGGCCGCAGGCCGGTATCGGTGAATTTCCACCAGCCGCCCGTCATGCCGAAAGTAAGATCCACCCATCGCTCGGCCCGCGTGCCCTCAACGACGGCCAGCATCCCGCCAGGTGCGATCAGTCTTTTCGCGTGGGCGACGGTACGGCGCAAGTCGGCGGTCGCGTGCAAGACATTGGCGGCGATCACGATGTCGAATTGCGATTCGGCGAAGCCCTGCGACGCGGGGTCGTTCTCAATGTCGAGAAGCCGGTAGTGCAGGAACGGATACGCGGAGAACTTTTCGCGCGCGCGAACGAGGAAGAACGGCGAGAGGTCGCTGAAAACGTACTCCGTGCGAGCGGACGCGAACTGCGGCGCGAGATAGGTTGTGCTGCCCCCGGTTCCGGCGCCAATCTCGAGCACGCGCACGGGCCGGTCCGCAGGGAGTTTGTCGACGAAGTGGCGGACCGCCCGGCCCAAGAGCTCATTCATCACGCGCGCGGATGGAGATTCGATGTACAGTTTCTCGAGAGCTGCAAACGAACCGCCGGGGAACAATAGGTCCAACGGAGAGACCTTGCCTTGGAGGACGTTGGCGAGTTCCGAAGTGCAGCGCCTGGTGACATCCAGTTCCGCCCCAAACGCTGGAAAATCCTGTTCGATAGCTTGCCACAGTTCGGGCAAACATTCGCAATCCGGGGTACGCGCCACCTTCCATCCGCCGGAATCGCGTTGCAGGATTCCATCCTCACGGAGAATTTCTAACATCCTCGCGAGGAGGGCGCGATGAGATTCCAAAATGCCGTAACGAGCCAGGTCCACTTCGAAAACCCGGTCATGGACAGAAAGCGGAAATCCAAGATGGCGCAGGGCGTCGACAATGTGGAGGGCGGCGATGGCATCCAACCGGGGACGAAGCAGAGCATAGCGGTCGTAGCGCTCGCGCACGCTGAGCGCGGCGGCTTCCAGATCCAAGCTGCGCGCGACCTCGGCGGAAAATAGTTGAGGGCTCGCTACCGAGGCTGCTTCCGATTGCCCGGCGCGTTGCCACTCGACGGTATAGAACCAGTCGTCGGGGGCCGTATCGGGTGGCGAATCGATAGGGCGAAGACTGACGCCGTTCGACTCCGCCACGATGTTGCCCGCGCTGTCGAACACTTTTAGATCTCCCAGGAACGCGCCGGATTCACCGTCCGGAGAGACCGCGGCATGGACGGTGAGACGGCCTTGCAACGTGGCGAAGAATCGGAACCCCGCGACCGCGGATGTGACATACGTCCGTTCGGACGAGGACCGGTCATCGAACAGAAGCGCCGCGCCGAGCGCCTGGAAACAACCGTCCAGCAAAGGCGGGAACGCGTGATAGGCGGCGGTCTCCGCGGGCAGCGACGGTTCGATCTCCACCTCCGCGACCGCCCGCCCCTTGCCGCACCACAGTTCCCGGATCACGCGGCCGTGGGGGCCGGGGTCGAATCCCCGCGCTCGCAACATCTCGTAAAAGGCGGCAGGGCTCACTTGCCCGGCAGGCTCGGCGGCTTGGGAGGTGGATTGGCTCCGTGGTGCGTCGCCGGAGGACCCCAGGCGCCCGGTGGCCTGCAATGTCCAGGGGGCTTGTGCATCTTCCGAATCGGGGCGAGCGAATATCTGGAAATGCGCTTCTGACTGCGAGGGTAGAGACAACACGATTTGGGCCCGGTGAGGCTGGTCCGTTAGCCGCAGGGGCTCGCGCAGGGTGAGGTCATAGACGGCGCCCGCCTGCACTCCCGCGGTTTCGGCGGCCACCGCAAGCGCCAATTCAATATAGGCTGCCGCTGGCACGACTGCTACTCCTACGACGCGATGCCCGGCGAGCGATGGGCAGGAGTCATCGGTGAAGCGACCTTCATAAATCGGAATCGCGGCGGGCGTCCGGATCTCCAAGAGCGGATGCTGTAGGTTACGGGGGCGGTGCATAGAGGTTGCGACCGGCCGCGCATCCAGCCAATAGCGCTGGCGCTCGAACGGGTACGTGGGCAGCGACACGCGCCGCCGCTCGTACGGCTTGTCGAACCCCGCCCAGTCCACCTCCGCGCCCCGTACATACAGTGCCCCCAAGCTCTCCAGCATCGGACGCCAATCGCTTTGCCCTCTCCGCAGCGACGCCAGCCACTCTCCCTCGCGCCCGTCCAAACATCGCCGCCCCAACCCCAGCAGCGTCGTCCCCGGGCCAATCTCCAGATACATCCGATGTCCGGCCTCCCCCAGCGTCTCCATCCCACGCCGGAATTGCACCGTCTCCCGCACCTGCCGCCGCCAGTATCCCGCCTCCTGCAACTCCTCCCTTCCGACCGCCTGCCCTGTCACGCTCGAAATCACCGCCACCCGCGCCGCCCGATACTCCATCCCCGCCGCTCGCCGCGCGAATTCCTCTACCATCGGATCCATCTGCGCCGAGTGGAACGCGTGCGACACCGCCAGCTGTTGCACTCCTACGCCCCGCTGCCGCAGTTGCCCGCTCATCGCTTCCACCGCGTCGCGCTCGCCCGAGATCACTACATTCTGCGGCGCATTCACGGCCGCGATGGACACCTGCTCTTGCCAGCCGCGCATCGCCTCGCGCACCACCTCTTCTTCCGCCAGCGCCGCCGCCATCGCGCCCGCGCCGGGCAATTGCTGCATAAGGCGGCCGCGCTCGGCGATCAGCCCCAAGCCTTCTTCCAGGCTCACCACCCCCGCCACGCACAATGCCGCATACTCGCCCACGCTGTGTCCCAACACCGCCGTCGGCCGGATTCCCCAACTCTTCCACAACTCCGCCAGCGCGTACTCGATGGCGAACAGCGCCGGCTGGGTGTATGCCGTTTGATCGAGGAGGTTCCCCGCCGACCCGTAGAGCGCTTCCAGAAGCGGCTGCTCCAGCGCAGGGCGCAGCAGGCGGTCGCATTCTTCCATGACCGCGCGGAATACCGGCTGCGTCTGGTATAGCTCGCGCCCCATACCCGCGTATTGCGCGCCCTGTCCGGTGAAGAGGAAGACTGGACTTACTCCGTCACGCTCGGTCACTTTCGTTCCGGAGACGCCGCCAGCCAATTTCCCGCGCAGGTCCGCGAGGGAGTTCGTGGATACCAGCAGACGGTAGTCAAAGTGCGACCGGCCCGCATTGGCAGTGAAGCAAATGTCGGCCAGCGGCTCCGTCGCGCTCTCGAGGTAGTCGGCGTAAGCCCCCGTTAGAGCCCGCAATGCGCTTTGGGACCGCGCCGAAAGGGCGAAGGCGTGCATCGTCCGCTCGAGCGTCAGACGCCGCAGAGGCTCTTGGGGGGATTCTTCCAGAACCACGTTCGCATTCGTGCCACTGAATCCGAACGAACTGACCGCGGCGAATCGAGGACGGCTTCGTCTTGGCCACAATTGCTCCCGCACGGGAATTTCGACCGGCACGCTACCCAATTGGATGTGCGGGTTCATTCGCTCGAAGTGCAGGTTCGCCGGGATTTTCCCGTGCTGCAGGCACAGCGCGGCCTTGATGAGTCCAGCGACTCCCGAGGCGGCTTCAAGGTGGCCGATGTTGGTCTTCACGGCCCCGATCACGAGCGGGTTATCGGAGGTTCGCCCCTCACCGAGCGCCGCCGCCAGCGCGTGGGCTTCAATGGGATCGCCCAGCGCGGTACCGGTCCCGTGCGTCTCGACGTAGGAGATCTCGAGCGGATCGACATGCGCGTTGGCAAGCGCGGCGCGAATCACCGCCTGCTGCGCGCCGCCATTCGGAATGGTGAGACCTCCGCTGCGGCCGTCCTGATTGATGGCCGATCCGCGAATCACGGCCATAACGCGATCGCCGTCGCGCAGGGCGTCCGACAGGCTCTTCAGAACCAAGATGCCGCAGCCTTCGCCGCGCACGAACCCGTCGGCCCGCGCATCGAAGGCCTTGCAACGTCCATCGCTCGCGAGCATGTGCGATTTGGAGAACGACATGGTCATCTCAGGAGAGAGCACCGCGTTGACGCCGCCCGCCAAGGCGGTCCGGCATTCCCCCGCGCGCAGCGAAAGGCACGCGAGGTGGACCGCCACCAGGGACGAGGAGCAAGCGGTGTCGACGCAGAGGTTCGGCCCCTGGAATCCCAAGATGTACGAGATCCGGCCGGCAGCGACGCTGCGGGCGACGCCGGAGGCGTAGTACGCGTTGAACTCGGAAAGATCGCCCGCACGGTGGAACAACGTCTCGTACTCGGCGCCCGTCATGCCGACGAACACGCCCGTGCGCTCACTGGCAAGCGTTTGCGGATTGTACCCGGCGTTCTCGATCGCCTCCCAAGCCACTTCCAGGAGCAGCCTCTGCTGCGGATCCATGGACCGCGCTTCGCGGGGAGAAATGCCGAAAAACTCGGCGTCAAACCGGTCCACCTGGTCGAGCAGGCCGGCCCACCTGGTTGCCATTTTGGAAGGCGCGTCGGGGTCGGGATCGTAGTATTCCCCGGCCGGCCAGCGTGTGTCCGGAATGTCGACGACCGCATCCACTCCGTCCGCAAGAAGACGCCAGAATGAGGCTGGGTTTTCCGCCTTGGGAAACCGGCAACCCATGCCAACGATCGCGACCGGCGCGGTGCGGCCGCCCTCGGCTTTGTCCAAGCGGGCCTGCATTTCCTCGAGCGCAAGCAACGCCTGCTTGAGCGGAGAAAGATTCGGAAACCGCGTCGAGATGGGCTCCGGTTTCATAGGGACTGGAGCCTCACGCGCAGGAGCGCTTCCACTTCTTCGTCGGCCAGGTCCTCGATCTCCCCGGCTCGCGAGGCCATCCCATCCGCCGAATCTGCCGGCGCGGCCTCATCCGATGAGTGCAACAAATCGTACCAGAGATGATGGGCGATCGCCTCGGGAGTCGGATAATCGAAGACCAAGGTTGCCGGGAGCGGCTCTCGCAACCCAAGAGCATTGACAATCCGATCCCGCAGTTCGACCGCCATGAGAGAATCCAACCCCAGATCGATCAGCTTGCGCTTTCTGGGGACGCGGTCCAGCGAATCCATCCTTAACAGTTCCGAAATATGAAGGCGCACCAGGCGCACCACGTCCTCGTATTGCTCCGGGACCGCCGTTTGGCGTAGCCGGTCCGCATCGTCCACTGCCGGCGCGGCTGAGGTTTCGGGTGCGGCTTGCCGCCGGACAACCGTTTGAGCGGAGCGCGCGCCGTAACCGGAAACCTGCGCGACGATGACGTGTTGTCCCAGCTCTTGAGCCGGCGACCCCTCGCCAGGGAATGCTTCGCAGCTCTGGAAGCCGGCGGCGAGTAGCGCCTTCTGCCAATCTGCGGCGGACAATAAAGGATGACGGTCCCGCAAGCCATCGTCGAAAGCCTGCCAGCCCTCGATGAGGGCGGTGGTGACGTCGAACCAGGGAAGATAGGTGGTCGCTTCCCCGAGGACGAAAATTCCACCGGGCGCAAGCAGCGAACGAACGTTGCAAAGCGCGGTCCGGACGTCTCCGGTGGCGTGGATGGCGTTTGTCGCCAGGACCACGTCGTAAGAGCTATCCGCGTAGCCCTGTCCGGCGCCGGAGCGTCCCACATCGAAGATGCCGAATCGAACGAAGGGATAGGCCCGAAATTTCCGGGCGCCATGGTCGAGGAATCGCTGCGAAACATCGGTGAAGGCGTAGCTGGCGGTTGCGGGGTCGAGCACCGGCAGCACGGCGGTGGTGGTGGCGCCGGTTCCCGCGCCGATTTCGAGGACATGCAGCGGCGTGTCCCGGTGGGACCGCGCAAAGCCATCGACTGCGGCGCGCGCGATCGCGCTGAAATACCGGGATAGCGGAGCGCGTTCGTAAAGGTCCTCGGCAGGCGCAAAGTCTCCGCCCGGAAATAACGTTTCGAGCGCGCTGGCACGGCCTGTGAGGATGGTTTGCAGCCGGTCTCCACACCTGACCACGTAGTCGAGGAAAGCGCAATCGGCCGCGAAGGTCCGTCTGGCTTCGGCAAGTAGAGCGCGGAGGTCATATCCCGGAAGCGGCGAAGCGGCCCCATACTCGCCGCCGATGCGCTCGACCAAACCGGCCGCCGATAGACGAGCGAGCCAACGCTCCATCAGCTTGAGATAGACATCCGAAATCCCAAGCTTTCGAATTAGCGATGCGGCCGAGTGGCGTTCGGCGGGTTGCGCGAAAACTCCGAACCCACGCAGCGTTTCCACGATGTATGCCTGCGCCAGTCGATCCAGCATGCGCCAGCGCTCCGCATACGTCCAAACCTGCAAATCCATAGGACATTGTTGGCTTTGCCGGCCGGCGAATTCCAGGACGGATTTCCAAGTGGGAGGAGCGCCGCCAACGGAGGGTTGCGGGTCCGCGAGCCAATGGCGGCGGCGTTCAAATGGATACGTGGGCAGCGCCACTTTTCGTCGTATATACGGCGCGTCGAATCCTGCCCAATCGACGTTGGCGCCCGTTACATAAAGGCGGCCGAGACTGTCGAGGATCTGCCGCCATGCGTCCTGGTGTCCGAGAAACGATGGCAGCCAGACGAGCCGCTCGTCGCGCATGCATTGCCTACCCAGTTCGAGGAGCGTCGCGCCGGGTCCGATCTCGAGAAAGATCCGCTGATTCGTGCGCGGAAGGGATCGCAATGCCTCTTTTACGCGGACGGTTTCCGTCGCCTGCCGCAACCAATATTGCGGATTCGAAATTTCGCCCGGGGACGTTATTCCGCCAGTGACGCTCGACGCGACAGTCACCTGCGGCTCGCTGTATTGAATCTCGGCTGCCGCTGCGGCGAACGCCGCCATTGCGCTTTGCCCCGAGGGTTCCGCCATCAGTCCGGCTCTCGCGGTGAGCAGGCGGAGGCCGTCGGCCAGACTCCACACTCCGGCAACCGTGGCGGCGGCGTACTCCCCGGCCCCGTGTCCTAAGACCGCATCCGGCCGGATGCCCCAGCTTGTCCACAGTTGAAACAGCGCATATTCGATGGCGAATATCGCCGGCTGCGCGTATTCGGTTCGATGGAGCAAATGCGTGGCGCGGCCCCACAGCACATCGGCCAGCGGTTCTTTCAGTCCGCCGGAGAAGTGCGCCGCGCATTCGTCGAGCGCCCGCCGGAAAACCGGTTGCGTGTCATAGAACTCTTTACCCATTCCGGCGTATTGCGCACCCTCTCCCGGGAAGAGAAACGCGATATCCGGTTGGGTTTGAACCGTTCCGCGAAGGGTCGCGCCGCCCAGCATTTCGGCCGCGGATGCTCCCAGGTAGACGGCTCGCTCCTGAAAATGCGCCCTGCCGGAATTGGCCGTGTAACAAATGTCGGCGAGGTCCGAATCCGAGCGGGTAAGCCGATTTGCGTAGCTGTCGCGCAGAGCGTTCAGAGCCGCTTCGCTGCGGGCGGAGAGCGCCAGAATATGCAGCGGGCGCTCGCTTTGAGGGGCCGTGCTCGCGCGCTGCGGCGCCTCCTCGACAATCACGTGCGCATTGGCGCCGCAGAAACCGAAAGAGCTGACGCCCGCCACTCGCGCCAGCGGCCCCGCCGGCCATGGACGGGAGTTGACCGGAATCTCGACAGGCGTTCCGCTCCAATCGATGTGCGGGTTCAGCTTTTTAAAATGCAGGTTCCCCGGTATCTCGCCGTGCTGAAGCGCGAGCACTACCTTGATGAGACCGGCCACGCCGGCGGCGGCTTCCAGGTGTCCCACGTTGGTCTTGACCGACCCGATTATGAGCGGATTGCCGGCGCTTCTGTTTGCGCCGAGAGCCTCCACCAGCGCATGGGCTTCGATGGGATCCCCGAGCGAAGTGCCGGTGCCATGCGCCTCGACGTATCCGACGCGCTGCGGTTCCATGCGCGCATGGGACAGCGCGGCGCGAATTACGGCGACTTGCGCCGGCCCCTTCGGCACGGTCAAGCCTCCGCTGCGGCCAGACTGGTTGACGGCCGAACCGCGAATGACGGCGAGGATCCGATCGCGGCCGGCCTCGGCATCCGACAGGCGCTTCAGCACCAGCAGGCCGCAGCCCTCGCCGCGTCCGTAACCGTCGGCCGCTATGTCGAAGGTCTTGCATCGGCCGTCGCGGGCTAACATGCGCGATTTCGAAAAGTTGATATTGACCTCGGGCGAAAGAATCAGGTTGACGCCGCCCGCCAATGCCAGCCCGCACTCGCCCGCCCGCAGACTCTGGCAGGCCAGATGGATCGCGACCAGCGAGCCGGAACATGCCGTATCGAGCGCCACGCTCGGGCCCTCAAATCCAAGCGTGTAAGAGATTCTGCCCGCCGCCACGCTGAAGAGGTTGCCACTGCTGGTGTAGGCGTCGATGTCCGCGACGCGGCCAAAGGCCATCCGGTCATAGTCGCTGTTTCCCAGCGCGAGGAAGACGCCAGCGTCGGTTTGCGCCAAGCCGGCCGGGTTATAGCCGGCGTTCTCCAGAGCCTCCCAAGCCACTTCCAGTGCGAGGCGGTGCTGAGGATCGAGCGAAGCCGCTTCGCGCGGCGAGATTCCGAAGAAGTCGGCATCGAACAGCGCGGGGTCCGCGACGAAGGAGCCGTGACGAGTGTACATCTTGCCCGGTGCGTCGGGATCGGAATCGTAGAACATCTCCG
>Ga0208193_1000810_pt1 | contig 14819 bp, 14 predicted proteins | sample June2015DPH_17_2_FD_184716 | JGI IMG/M metagenome (GOLD analysis project Ga0208193, IMG submission 184716) | Peatland microbial communities from SPRUCE experiment site at the Marcell Experimental Forest, Minnesota, USA - June2015DPH_17_10... | ecosystem: Environmental > Terrestrial > Soil >... | reverse complement strand
CCGCCGTGAAGGGAGGGCGGCTTGCCGAGGCTGCTGCGCCGGCGGAGCAGATGACGGTTTTTGTGTCGGATGTGCCGGAGGGAGAGCTGGATGCGCTTTCGTCCGGGCCGACGATGCCTGACCGCAGTACGGTGGAGGATGTTTATCGGATTGCCGAGGAGTATGAGCTTGCGGCTAAGGTTCCGGGTTTCGTTGCTGAGATGCTAAGGGATCGGACGCTTCTTGAGACTCCGAAGTTGGGCGATGGAGCCTTTGCGCGTTCGCGATGGAGCGTGCTGCTGAGTAGCGTTTCGCTGGAAGAGGTTGCTGCTGCGCGTGCGCGGGAGCTGGGATGGCAGGTGGAGATCGACGATCGGTGTGATGACTGGAGTGCTGAGCACGCGGCGGAGTATTTGCTGAAACGTGTGCAGACGTTGCGGCGGGGGCGGGCGCGGATTTGCTTGCTGTCTGCGGGCGAGGTGACGGTGCAGGTGCCGCCGGGCACTGTTGGAAGAGGGGGGAGAAACCAGCACTTTGCTCTGTTGTGCAGCGAGGCGATTGCTGGAAGTGAGATTACTGTGCTCAGTGCGGGGAGCGATGGGATCGATGGGAATAGTCCGGCTGCTGGTGGGATAGTTGATGGCTCGACGATGGCAAGGGCTGCGGCTGGCGGGTATTCGGTTGGTGCGGCGCTGGCTGCGTTCGATGCTTATTGGCTGCTTGCATCGCTAGGGGATGCGATCGTGACTGGGCCGACGGGGAATAACCTGCGTGATCTTCGGATTTTGCTTGCGCCTTAGTTGTTAGTGAAGGGCGAGCTTCGTTAAGGCTGGCCAGTATGCCATCAACGAGACCAGAAGGCCGACGAGGCAGGCGAGAGCTACGCTGTGGAGGAAGACGAATCGGAGGATGCTGCCTTCGGTGCCGTAGCTTTCAGTGGCTGTGGTGGCGACGACGATGCTTTGTGGGGCGACCATCTTGCCCATGACGCCACCGGCTGAGTTAGCCGAGGCCATGAGATAGGGCGAGAGGTTGAGTTGCTGGGCGGTGAGCTTTTGCAGGCTTCCGAAGAGTACGTTCGATGAGGTATCGGATCCGGTGGAGGCGGTACCGAGCCAGCCGATGAGGGTTCCAAAGAAGGGATAGAAGACGCCGGTGCGAGCGAAGGCGAGGCCGAGGGTTGCGTCCATGCCGCAGTAGCGCGTGATGAAGCCGATGGCCATGAGTGCAGCGATGGTGATGAGGGTGAAGCGGACGGTGACCATGGTTTCGAGGAAGACGCGGAAGATCGCGCGAGGCTTCATGCCCATAAGGAGACCGGCGAGAATGGCAGCGAAGAAGATGCCGGTGCCGGTGGCAGAGAGCCAGTTGAAGTTGAAGACTGCAGCTTCGGCTGTTGGGGTGGGGACGGCGGGCGGCATTCGCAGTACCACTTGATGCAGACCGTTGATCGGGATCTTGAAGCTGGTGGCTGCATCGATGGCCTGCGAGAAGCGCGGCATGCCCCAGAGGACGACGCAGAGAGTGAGAATGATCCACGGAAGAGCGGCGCGGAGGATGATTTTGCCGCTGTTGCGGCTGATGGAACGGGATTCGCTGGTTACGTCTTTGCAGGAGGGGTTGAGGATTCGCTTTGGCTTCCAGACACGGAGGAAGGCTATGAGAGCGGCCATGCTGACGACCGAGGCGGAGATATCAGCCAGCCAGGGGCCGTGGAAGGTCGAGACCAGAAGGAGGGTTGTGCCGTAGGTGGCTCCGGCGACGAGGATGGCCGGCCAGATCTCGAGCATGGCACCGAATCCAGCGAAGGCCCAGATGAGCCAGAAAGGAACGAGCACGCAAAAGGGCGCGAGCATTCGGCCGATGACGCGTGCGAGAAGGAGGGTGTCGAGTCCGGTCACGCCGTGAAGTGCGATGATGGGGGTTCCGATGGCTCCGAAGGCGACTGGCGCAGTGTTTGCGAGCAACCCAAGGCCCGCAGCCTGGAGCGGCGGAAAGCCGAGGCCGATAAGGATGGTTGCACAGACGGCGACGGGAGTTCCGAAGCCTGCTGCGCCCTCGAAGAATGCTCCGAAGGCAAAGGCGATCAGGAGAAGTTGCAGGCGGCCGTCGGGTGTTACGCCCACGAGGCAGTCCTGGAGTTGTGCGAATCTGCCGGAGCGAACGGTGAGTTGATAGAGGAAAAGGACTGGGACGACGATCCAGCAGATGGGAAAGAGGCCGTAGGCGGCGCCGAGTCCGGTTGCAAGCAGCGCGAGGCGTGACGGCATGTGAAAGGCGATGAGAGCAACAGCGAGCGCGGTTGCGAGGCCAGCTAAAGCGGCGATGTGACCCTTGATGCGGAGGCCGGCCATTGCAGTCAGGAGCACGAGAAGCGGCAGGGCGGCGAGCGCAGCGGAGAGAAGCCAAGCGTGGGCGGGGTCGTAGCTTTGCGGCCAGGGAGCGGCAAGGCGGGGGGCTTGTTTGAAGGCTACCGCGGTAATTACCAGAAGAGCGGTTGCAACGAGGATCGTAGTGGATTTTCGTCTGGGTGGACGATGCTGCTCCGGAGGAGAGAAGACAGGCTCTTCGGTCAGCACAGGAGCAGCAGATGCCGACTGTACGGAGTGGTCGTGGCGGCTGGGATCGTCTGGATTGCCGGGAGCGGAGACAAAGTCGTTGATGTTGGCCTCGTCAAATAACTTTGATGGCTAACAGTATGAGTGGAGGGAGAGACTTCTGTAAATGAGATGAGCGAGGTGTGTCCTGAATCTAATTTTGAGGTGTTGTTTCGGTGAGGAAAGCATGCATTTCGCCGCGATGGGCTTTACCATGGAGGCATGATTGAGGTCGAGGGTCAGGCAGCTCAGGGACCGGTGGGGCACTCGTCGAAGTACACGCGGAATGACCCGTATCTCTCTACGGTTCGAGTGAATGAGCTGCTGACGGCTCAAGGGTCGGAGAAAGAGACGCGACATATTGAGCTGACGCTGGATGAGGGAATGATCTACATGCCGGGCGATGCGGTGGGGATTATTCCGGAGAACCGGGCTGAGGCCGTTAGCGATACCTTGGCGGCGCTGCGGTTCAAAGGCGACGAGCGTGTGCTGGATCACTACAAGGTCGAGATCAGCCTAGAAGAGGCGTTGCGGACACGACTGGGGATCGGCAAACTGGTGCGTGGGAGCGTTAAGCAGTATGCCAAATTGGCGTCGGCAGTTGAGGGGCTGAACGCGTTGGTGGGGCCCGAGAATAAGGCTCGTGCTGAGGATTATTGCTGGGGACGGGAGTTTGTCGACCTGGTGACGGATTTTCCTGGGGTGGTGACGGAGCCGCAACAGTTGTTCCATGTGTTGCAGCGATTGGTGCCGAGGATGTACTCGATTGCGTCGAGCCAGAAGATGCATAAGGACAATGTGCAGACGACGGTGCGGGTGATCCGGTATGAATCGCATGGAAGGAGCCGGCAAGGTGTGACGAGTGGGCACCTTGGGGATCGTGCGGCTGTTGGAACGACAATGCCGATCTTTCTGCATTCGAATGCGAGCTTCCGAATGCCGGAGGATACGTCGGCGCCGGTGATCATGATTGGGCCGGGGACTGGGATTGCACCGTTTCGCGCATTTTTGGAAGAGCGGCAGGCGACCGGACAGAAGGGTGACAACTGGCTGTTTTTCGGAGAGCAGCGTGAGAAGCTGGATTTTTTGTATCGGGACCAGTTTCAGGCGATGCATAAGGACGGTGTGCTAACCAGGATGGATACGGCGTTTTCTCGTGACCAGGCGCAGAAGGTATATGTGCAGGACCGGATGCAGGAGCGCGCTAAGGAGCTGTTTGAGTGGCTGGAGCGCGGAGCTTATTTTTATGTGTGCGGTGATGCGACGCGGATGGCCAAGGATGTGGAGCTGGCGTTGCTGGATGTGATTGCGAGAGGTTCGCAAGGAACGCTGGACCATGCAACGGAGTATCTGGCTGCAATGAAGCAGCAGAAGCGTTACCAGAGGGATGTATATTAGCGAGCTTTGAGTTATGCGCTTTGAGGTTTGAGAGGCTGGCATTGCTGCGCCGCCCCCCTTCCTTTTGTGGCTAGACGCGGTGGTAGTCGCCACGCCAGTTGATGATGCTTTGTTTGATGGCTTTGGGCTCGAGGTTCTGGGTGAGGGTTTTGTGGACGAGTGCGGGGAGCTCATCATCGGAGGCGAAGCGGAGGGCGATGAGTTGCTTGCCGCTGAGATCGTTGATGTGGGCCCGCTCTTCGGGGGGAAGAAGCGCATGGAGTCGGAGACGCTCTTCAAGGCGGATGATGCGGTCCTGAACGACAAGGGCGCGGTCGCGGGAGCGACCGGCCATGACGAAGAGGACGAGAGACATGGCGATCCACCAGAGGAAAAGAATCCGGTGCTCGGGCCAGTGATGGATGGTGACATAGATGGAGAAGATGAGGTTGAGTAGAAGCATGGGCAGGATGAAAAAGTGAAAAGCCGGATCGAAGCGGCCGTGGTTCTTGAGGTTTTGTGGGGCGGGCATTGGAGTCCTTTCGCGAGTGGGTTGTGCCGACGGGCCTCAGCATACCATCTGCGATAGGCTTGAGAGATGGCGAATGCGGTGAAGAAGCGGATTGGGGTTCATGTTGGGACGGCGGGCGGAGTGTGGACCGCGGTGGACAGGGCAGTGGCGTCGGGGGCGAATACGTTTCAGATCTTTTCGGCGAGTCCGAGGATGTGGAAGGCTTCGCCAGTGAAGGCCGCGGATGCGACGAAGCTGCGCGATCTGCGCGCGAAGCACGATGTGGGGCCGGTGGCGGTGCATGCGAGCTATCTGATCAATCTATGCAGTCAGACGGAGAGCGTGCGTGCGAATTCGGTGGCAGCGTTTCGCGGTGAGGTGGAGCGGGCGTTGGCGCTGGGGGCGGAGTATCTCGTGCTGCATCCGGGGAGTTGGAAGGGTTTGACACGGGAGAAAGGGCTGCGGCTGGCGGCGGAGTCGATTGAGAAGGCTATCGATGGAGTGGCCTGGCAGGGGAAAGACTTCAGGATTTTGATTGAGAACACGGCGGGGGCAGAGTTTTCACTTGGCGGCAAACTGGAGCAGGTGGCGGAGTTGGTGGAGAAGTTGAAGGCTTGTGCTCCGGTTGGAGTGTGCCTGGATACTTGCCACGTGCATGTGGCGGGATATGACATTGTCTCTCCGGATGGGTATATGGAGACGATGATGCTTGTGCGAGATACGGTGGGGTTCGATGCGGTAAGGGTGTGGCACTGCAATGATGCGAAGGCGGCGATGGGATCGAAGCTGGATCGGCATGAGCATATTGGAGAAGGAACGATTGGTGCAGAGGCCTTCCGGCGGTTGCTGCATGATGAGCGGTTTTCGCATGTGGCTTTCATCGCGGAGACGCCGGTCGATGCTCCCGGGGATGAGACGAGGAATGTTGGTGTATTACGAGCCTTGTCTGCGGGGTGATGGGTGCGGCGTAACGAGGAGGCTGGCGCACAGGGCTATAATCCGATGCACAAATGGCCGCGACCGCTGGCGCGAAACTCGGACCCCTTCCAGTGAGGGCTATTGCTGAGGAGGGTGCATGAAGACGAGGACGAACGGGAACGGGACAGGGGTGATGACGAGGGCTCAGGCTGAGGCGATCCTGATCTCGGTGAAGTCACGATTCCTTGAAGGACTGGGTTCGGGTGAGACAAGCGCGATAATGGCGGCAGCGTCGAGGAAGCGGTATGCTGCGGATTCCGTAATTACGAGTGAGGGAGATCTTGCCAAGCAGGTGTTTTTGTTGCTGGAGGGAGTTGCGCGTCACTACACCGTGTCTCCAGAGGGAGAGAAAGTTGTTGTTCGCTGGGTTTCGCCTGGCGAGGTATTTGGTGGGGCGGCCTTATTGTCGGAGCCCGTGGAATATGTTTTGAGTACGGAGGCGGCGGAGAATAGTTCTGCGCTGGTGTGGGATCGTGCTGCGATCAGGGGGCTTGCGGCGATATATCCGGGGTTATTGGAGAATGCGCTGCTGCTGGCCTATGACTACGTGGTTCTCTACCGCACTCTGCATGTTGCGGCGAGTTGCCAGTCGGCTCCGCAGCGGGTGGCGCAGGTGCTGGGGAGTTTGGCCAAAGGGATGGGGCGGAGGGTTGATGGGGGCGTGGAGCTGCATGTAAGGAATGAGGAGTTGGCGAATGAGGCGAATGTGACGATTTTTACGGTTAGCCGCCTGATGGGGGAGTGGCAACGGAAGGGCCTGTTGGTAAAGAGTCGAGGCAAAGTAGTGGTGCGGCTGCCGGAAGAGTTGATCCGGATGAAAGCCTGAGCTTTGTGCGGCCATTTTCGCATGGGTGATTTCTCTTATTGCGCTGGAGCAACGATTTATGAGGAGGGAGGCGTCAGTCTTGGAGTTGGGAGTTCCGCACCGTCAATCGTCGCTGTGGACTTGAGATTGATTTGGCGGAGGCACCAGCAGGTGGCATCAGCTCGTATCGTTGTAGTGGATGATTTTGAGACGTGGCGGCGTTCTATTGTTTCGATTCTCTCTAAAGATCCGGCGTTAGAGATCATTCGTGAAGCGTCGGATGGTTTAGAGGCAGTTCAGATATGTTGGGAACTGCAACCTGACCTGGTGGTGCTCGATGTTGGACTTCCCAAGCTCAATGGTTTGGAGGCTGCCCATCGAATCCGCAAAGTGTCGCCGGGAACGAAAATATTGTTCCTGAGCGCGATTCCCAGCAGAGACCTACTACGAGAGGCTCTTCGGATTGGCGCGGTAGGATATATCTCGAAGGCGGATGCTCTGCGCGATCTATTATCGGCGGTGAGGGCGGTTCTGTTGAATGAAGAGTTTCTCCGCTTCACAATATTGCCCGGCACCGAGGAGCTTCCTGAGGAGTAGTCGGGAGCGTCTGTTGGGTGTGTTTGACGGCGCACAAGATCTGTTGCTTGACAGAGACGACTGGAAGCATGTTTGGTGGGCTCGGACGACGGACGTTACAATCGAAGAAGTATGTCCAAGACACCTTCGAGCGAAAAAGGCGGGAAAACCGCGAATCCTGATGAAAATTTCTCTACTGCCGAGTTGAATCAACCGCAGCGGTACAACCCGGCGGAGATTGAAACGAAGTGGCAGACGCGGTGGGATGCAGATGCGTCGCTGTATGCGGCGGAGGGGCATGACTCGGGCAAGCCGAAGTACTACTGCCTGGAGATGCTGCCGTATCCGAGCGGGCAGTTGCACATGGGGCATGTGCGGAACTATGCGATTGGCGATGCGCTGGCTCGGCATATGTGGATGCGCGGGTACAACGTGCTGCATCCGATGGGGTGGGATGCGTTTGGATTGCCGGCGGAGAATGCGGCGCTGAAGAATGGGGTGCCTCCGCGCGAGTGGACGTTGGGGAACATTGCCGCGATGAAGAAGCAGATGCGGCGGATGGGGTTGAGCTATGACTGGTCGACCGAGGTGACGACTTGTCTGCCGGATTATTACCGGTGGAACCAGTGGTTCTTTTTGAAGATGTATGAGAAGGGGTTGGCGTTCCGCAAGAAGAGCAAGGTGAACTGGTGTCCGGAGTGCTGCACGGTGCTGGCGAATGAGCAGGTGATCGGCGGGCGCTGCTGGCGGCATGAGGATACCGTGGTTGAACTGCGGGATTTGACGCAGTGGTTTTTCCGGATCACGAAGTATGCGGATGAATTACTGGAGGGGCTCGGCAAGTTGGAGGGATGGCCGGAGAAGGTTCGGACCATGCAGCGGAATTGGATTGGGCGGAGTGAGGGAGCCCACGTCGATTTTGGTGTTGATGGCTCGCCCGAGAAGATCACGGTGTTTACGACTCGTGTGGATACGATCTTTGGGGCGACTTCAGTGCAGTTGGCTCCTGAGCACGCGGTGGCGAAGGCGTTTGCGCTGGAGGATGACGCGCTTCGTGTTCAGATTGAGGGATTGCTGGCGGAACAGCAGAAAGCTCGCGAGACAGATGCCCTGGGTGCGATTGAGAAGCATGGCGTGAATACAGGGCGATTTGCGGTGAATCCGTTCAATGGCGAGCGGTTGCCGATCTGGGTGGCGAACTACATTCTCGCTGACTACGGGACGGGCGCGATCATGAGTGTGCCGGCGCATGATGAGCGAGACTTTGAGTTTGCGCAGAAGTACGGACTGTCGCTGCGGCGGGTGATTGCTCCTGCAATTGGTGTGGAGGAGCCGGCTTTGCCCTATACCGCGGAGGAGGATGCGGTAGTGATCGCCTCAGGGGAGTGGACCAGGTTGAGTTGCGTGGCAGCACAGGAGAAGATGGCTGCGTTTGCCAAGGCGAAGGGATTTGGCACTCCTACGGTTACATACAGGTTGAAGGACTGGGGAGTGAGTCGGCAGAGGTATTGGGGGACGCCGATACCGATGGTGTACTGCGATGCATGTTCGTTGGGGGAACCGATTCCGGCGGCGGAGAGTGAGCTGCCGATTCTGCTGCCGGAGCAGATTGATATTACGCAGACGAACGGATCACCGCTCGGGCGGGTGGCAGAGTTTGTGAATGCGAAGTGTCCGAAGTGCGGAGGGAAGGCGCGGCGAGAGACGGACACGATGGATACGTTCGTCGATTCCAGCTGGTACTTCTACCGGTATACGGATGCGAAGAATTCGGCTGCGCCGTTTGATTCGGATAAGGCGAACTACTGGTTTCCGATTGACCAGTATATCGGTGGAGTAGAACATGCGATTCTGCATTTGATCTACTCGCGGTTCTGGACGAAGGTGATGCGCGATCTGGGGATGGTCAAGAATGATGAGCCCGCGGAGCGTCTGTTTACGCAGGGAATGGTGATCAAGGACGGCGCGAAAATGTCCAAGTCGAAGGGCAACGTGGTGTCGCCCGACGAAATGATCGCGCGGTATGGCGCGGATGCGACGAGGATGTATGCGTTGTTTGCGGCTCCCCCGGATAGGGATCTGGAGTGGCAGGAGGAAGGTGTTGCGGGGATCAGCCGGTTTTTGAGCCGGGTGTATCGACTGGTAACTAAGTACTCGGAGATTGCGGGTTCTGTTGATGCTGGCAAAATTCCGGCACCGGCGGGCCGGGCACTGTTGCGGAGACTGCATCAGACGATTGCCAAGATCACCCAGGATTTTGATGGGCGATGGCACTTTAATACGTCGATTTCATCGATCATGATTTTGGTAAACGAGATCACGGCGCAGGAAGCGGCGATGGACTCCGGCGAGATTTCCCCCGTGACGATTTCGGAGGTTTTTCGTGGATTGATATTGCTGCTGGCGCCGTTTGCACCATTTGTCGCACAGGAGTTATGGCAGCAGCTAGGCGGCGAGAATGTTGTGTTTCGTGCAGCGTGGCCATTGGCAGACGAGGATCTTGCTCGAGAGGATGAGATTGAGATCCCGGTGCAGGTGAATGGGAAGCTGGTGAATGTGGTGAAGGTTCCTGTGGATAGCGATGAGACTGTAGTGAAGGCTTCGGCTATGGTTGACGAAAAAGTGAAGGCGCGTGTGGATGGGAAGATAGTGGTGAAGGTGATCGTGGTTCCGGGCAAGCTTGTGAATTTTGTGGTGAAGTAAGTGGGGCAAATGCCTGATGGACTGGTACCGCAGGATGGTGTGGTAATCGCTGGTGGGACTGTGCGCGGGACGCAGTCTTTTGTGCATACGCTTTCAGAGTGCTGGCGGCGGCCTTCGCTGACGGCGCTCGAGGTGTTGTGGCGGTGGGCTTATGGGATTCCGATGTTGCTCGTGCTTTGGTATGAGGGGACAAAGATTCTGCATGAGACGCGCATCGATTTTGCGGCGTTGCGGAATATGACTGTGCTTGACCCGATGGGGTCTGCAGCGACTCTTGCGAAGGCAATGGAGGCGCTACAGCCGCCGGTGTTGAGGGTCGTGGTGTGGTTGGCTCCTGTGCTGGTGGTCGCCTGGGTGGTGGTCTCGGCGGTGGGGCGGACGATGGTGTTGCGACGTGCGGATGGGATGTTGCACCGGAGGGTCGGAGCGCTGATTGTGCTGCAAGCGGTGCGAGTGGTGGCGCTTGTGGGGAGCTTTGCGGTGTGGTTCTGGTGTATGGAGCGGGTGGCGGATTGGACAGTGACGGGGCCGACCGCTGCCGGTGGAGAGCCGAATCTAGTGGGGTATTTTACGTTGGTCATTATCGCGACGCTGGGTCTGTTTACATTATGGGCGGTGTTGAGTTGGGCTTTGTCGGTGGCCCCGTTGCTGGCTATGCTGCGTGGGCTCGGGCCTGGAGAGAGTTTGGCGGAGGCTTTTCGGCTGGGACCGTTGAAGTCGAAGCTGGTTGAGATCAACCTAGTGATGGGGATTGTCAAGATCGCGCTGATTGTATTGGCGATGGTGTTTTCCGCGACTCCGTTGCCGTTTGAGAACGTGACGACGCCGGAATTCTTGATGTGGTGGTGGGTTGGGGTGACGGTACTTTATTTTCTTGCGTCTGATTTTTTTCATGTGGCGCGACAGGTGGCTTATCTGCAGCTTTGGCGAGCGTATGCAGGGCTAGACGATTTGCCTCGCGGGTAGCGCGAATTTTGCACCTCATGAGGAGCCCGAGATTGTGTCGGAGATTGGCCATGTCCTTTGGAATTTTATGCGGTTGGGTATCTGATTCTGATTGCAGGTGTGGCTTATCTGGCTCATCTGATGCCATATTCCACAGCGTTACATCGTGGCGATCGCGTTGATTATGCTCGGAATTGGAGTAGATCCTAGCGAGAAAGCATTGCCGCGAAGGTAAAACCGCTGAAAGGGCGAGCCCGAGCAATCTGAACGTCATGGAGCCTGGATTTTTCTCGCTTCTGGCGAAAATCCTGCATCTCAATTGTCAGGGCCCCAATCTCTCTCGGAGGACAATTATGGCCTCTGCGCTTTATGCCGTTGGATATCTCCTTCTGGTTGGAGTTGTCTCGTATCTGGCGTATCTCAGCCATATTCCTGAGTCCTATATCTTCGCGATTGTGTTAATCATGCTTGGCATTGGCGTGGCGACGGGCTTAGAGAATGCGCGTCAGAAGGATTCGAACTACTAAGGAGTTGTCCGCCGCCGCATTTACACTGGGTAGGTGGACACCTCTACGATCGTCATTCTGGATTTTGGGTCGCAGTATACGCAGCTGATTGCGCGGCGTATTCGCGAGTTCAATGTTTTTTCTGTCGTACTGCCGTGTACTGCTCCGCTGGAGCGGGTGCGGGAGTTGCAGCCTAAGGGCGTGATTCTGTCGGGCGGGCCTTGTTCGGTTTACGATGCCAATGCTCCGGCGGCGGATCAAGGTGTTCTGGAACTCGGCGTGCCTGTTTTGGGGATTTGTTATGGGCTGCAGTTTATCGTGCATCACCTGGGTGGGAAGGTGGTGGGGGCTGCGGCGCGGGAGTATGGACATGCCGAGGTTACGGTGGTGGCGGAGACGCCGCTGTTTCGCGGACTGCCGGGGACTCTGAATGTATGGATGTCGCATGGAGACCATGCGGAGACGCTGCCTGCGGGGTTTGAGCTGACGGCGAAGACGGCCAACGCTGTCGCGGGGATTGCGAATGAGGCACGGAGGATCTGGGCGGTTCAGTTTCATCCAGAGGTTGCGCATACGCGGCAGGGGATGGAACTGCTGAAGAACTTCTGCCTCGATATCTGCGGGGCGAAGCAGGATTGGACTCCTGAGCACTTTATCCAGTCGACTGTGGAGCGCGTGAAGGCTCAAGTTGGCAATGGACATGCGATTTGTGGATTGAGCGGAGGGGTGGATTCGTCGGTTGCGGCTGTTCTGGTTGCGCGAGCGATTGGGGATCGGCTGACTTGCATCTTCGTGAATAACGGCGTGCTGCGGAAGGACGAGTTTGCGAAGGTGCAAACGACGATGCGTGAGCAGCTTAGGCTTAATGTCGTTGCGGTGGATGCAAGCGAGAGGTTTCTGGAGAAGCTTGCGGGTGTGACTGATCCAGAGAAGAAGCGGAAGGTGATTGGGAACGAGTTTATTGCCGTCTTTGATGATGAGGCGGCGAAGATCTTTAAAGCTGAGAAGGGTGCTGGGGCTGAGGTCGCGTGGCTGGTGCAGGGGACTCTGTATCCGGATGTGATTGAGTCGTCGAGCGTGCATGGTCCCAGTCATACGATCAAGAGCCACCATAATGTTGGTGGGCTGCCGGCGGATATGAAGTTGAAGTTGATTGAGCCGCTGCGGGATTTGTTTAAAGATGAGGTTCGGCGGATCGGGCGGGACCTGGGGATGCCGGGGGATATTCTTGAGCGGCAGCCGTTCCCGGGGCCGGGACTTGCAGTGAGGATTCTGGGTGAGGTGACAGCAGAGCGGGTGGCGATGCTGCAGGAGGCCGACGCGATTGTGGTGGAGGAGATCAAGCGGGCTGGGTTGTATCGCAAGGTTTGGCAGAGCTTTGCGGTGTTGTTGCCGGTGAAGTCAGTTGGGGTGATGGGCGACCAGCGGACGTATGCGAATACGTGTGCGGTTCGGGCGGTTGAGAGCGAGGATGGCATGACGGCGGATTGGGCTCTGCTGCCGTATGAGGTGCTGCGAACGATCTCGAGCCGGATTGTGAGTGAGGTGCGGGGGATCAATCGCGTGGTGTATGACATTACTTCGAAGCCTCCGGGGACGATTGAGTGGGAATAGCGGTTTTAACAATTTATCGTTCAGGTCATTCGGTCGTTTGCCAAGTCGGTCGGAAGGTTTCAATGGCACGAATACACCTCAAAAGACTTGGAGCATATTTACTTGCTTCCATATGGTCCCAATGCCTGATGACAAACTCACCTAAGCATTGGTTGTAATCCGGCCCCTGTTTGGCCGTGCTTCCTGGTTTCGGGACTATTCGAGAGCGCGTTGCCGTTCGTCGAGAACGGGCAGCAAGGCTAACAAGAGTCTCTTTTGCATCTTCTAATATCTCGGGTTGGGCCGGAAATATAGTGGAACTAATTCCAAGAAATTTCCCGAAGTTCCTTGCATCTGCCAATATCCAAGCTTCGACTTCACGGACCGCGATCCTAAAAAGAAAATTTGGATGCTTCGGTTGAGTAAGCCAATCGGTCACCAATGCTGTTGGGCAATTGTGTTTATCCAAGTCAGTTAGCAAAAGAAACGGTGTTCCCCTAGCAGCATTATTGAATCCCGGAGCGGTTTTTCTTAGATAACCGAATCCACCATGATTAAAAACTGTCCCCACGCAATATTCTTTCTTCGACCGATCAAGGAGCGTCCTCAAGACGATTTCGCTCAACAAGTCTTCTACGGCTAACTGTATCGGTATTTCGCTCATGAAAACAGTTCAAATTGTTCCAGACTGCTTGGAACGGTATAGGGGAGTGCAGCCTCCCCAATGCTCAGGCCAGCTTCGAGAAGTGCCCTGATTTCCTTCCGCGCCGAAGCAACCTGGGCACGCGTCCCTTCAGGCGATGGGGTCAGGAGGATTACCTCCTCGGCGCCGACGCCTTTATCCGACAACAGCTCCCAGGAATGCGTGGTGACGAAAACTTGGCTGCTTCTCTTTCGGTGCAGTTGATAAAAGAGTGCGGGAAGTCTTTTGACAATGGCTGCATTAAGAGAGAGTTCAGGCTCTTCAAGTAGCAAAGGGGAATCGCCATCCAGGAGTGCCCAAAAAAGGCCGATGAGTCTCAGAGTCCCGTCTGAGAATTGGTCTTCTTGTTGTCTCCCAGCCTTAGGTCTCCAGTGCTCATAAAGAACTTCGAGATGCGGAATTCCCGCTTCATCTTTTGTGTCTGTCAGGTCGCGCATCTGAGGCACTGCTTGTCGCAATGCTGCTTCTATCTTCTTTAGGCGCGAACGTCTGGTTTTTTCCGGAGTTCGAGCAACTAATTCGAGAAAGTTCCTCCCATACGGATCATCTGGTACCGCAGGACTCTTGTATATCTCCGAACTTCTAAGAAGCTGAGGGACCAAGTGGAGATATCGAATAGATTCAAGAAACTTTGCAACTTCCCGAAATTCAGCGTTCGAGTTAATTTGCTCGAGGTGCGTTTGGGTTAGTCTAAGTTCATCCTTTCTGTCGGCGGAATCCGGGCGATCGAGGATTAGTTTTCCGTCTTTCCATACTTTTTCGTACTTAAGAATCGGGAACCGATTGCCACGGACCTGCTGTTCTAGACCGATAGCGTAACGCCAAACTATATCGGTTGCCGGTTCAGAAATTTCTACTTCAATCTCCACGTCAGGATCCTTACGTGCCGATAGGCATCGCACCTTGGAAAGTCCACCCCGCTGGGAAAGACTGCTTTGAAGTCCGCCGCCAGGTTTGGCAATTTCGCGCAAAAAACGTAACGCATCCAGAAAATTAGATTTTCCGGATGCGTTCGCTCCTACAATAAATACCCTGTCGGAGAGTGCGACGTCGATAGCCCGAAAATTACGCCAATTTTTTAAGACGATCCGGGATATCAGCATCTTCGCATTCTAGTCGAGTTCTTTGAAATTGTTACTTCGTTTCGACTTTGTCGTGCCAGGAGTGGGCGCCTTTCAGGGCCTGGTTGACGTTGTTGATGTTTTCTACGCCGGTGGTGTTGAGCCAGTCTTCGAAGGCCTTGGCGCCCTGCTTGGCGTAGATGGCGATGCCGTCCTTCCAGGTGGCGCGGCCGCAGAGGACTCCGTTGAAGGTGGTGCCGGATTCTACGGCGAGCTCGAGGGTCTCGATGAAGACGGGGTTGGAGACGCCGGCTGAGAGATAGATGAAGGGCTTGTGGGTCATGGTGGCGGCGTCGCGGAAGTGCTGCAGGGCTTCCTTGCGGGTGTAGGCCTTTTCGCCCTTGAAGGCTTTGGTGCCTTCGACGAAGGACATCTCGACGGGGACTTCGACCTTGAGGACGTCGACGTTGTAACGGGCTTTGCCG
>Ga0208193_1000809_pt1 | contig 14823 bp, 15 predicted proteins | sample June2015DPH_17_2_FD_184716 | JGI IMG/M metagenome (GOLD analysis project Ga0208193, IMG submission 184716) | Peatland microbial communities from SPRUCE experiment site at the Marcell Experimental Forest, Minnesota, USA - June2015DPH_17_10... | ecosystem: Environmental > Terrestrial > Soil >... | reverse complement strand
GCTGCTCTACCTTGAGAACAATCGTGCAGCGGGTGCCTTCGTACCGGACCGGATTACCGTGCTGAAGTTGCTCGCATCCCAGGCCGCGACATCGCTCGAAAATAGCCACCTGTACCGCGAGCTCACTGAGAGTGAAGCGAAGTTCCGCCGGCTGGTGGACTCCAATATCGTCGGAATCAGTATTTGGGGTCTCGATGGTCGCGTTCTGGAAGCCAATGAAGCGTTTCTGCGCATAGTGGGATACGAGCGTGATGATCTGCTGTCAGGTCGCCTCCGCTGGACGGATTTTGCGCCTTCCCAAGCATCTGACGGGGATCGTGAAGAACAGGTAGCGCTGCTCCAGAGCGGAGAGAGCTTGCCGCCTTTCGAACGGGAGTTCATCCGTAAGGACGGCAGTCGCGTGCCCGTAGTGACCGGCGCTGCCCTGCTTGAGGGTAAGAGCCAAGGGGTCGGCTTCGCACTCGACTTGACCGCGCACAAGGGCGCAGAGCAGGCTCTGAGGCAAAATGAGGCCTATCTCGCTGAAGCGCAGCGGCTGACTCACACAGGCAGCTGGGCCTTCAACCCTGTCACGGGTGAGGTGACTTACTGGTCCGACGAAATGTTCCGTATCTACGGAATGGGTGCCCGCCGGGACCGTCCGCCAACCCGTGACGAGCAAATTCGGCTCACGCACCCAGAAGATCGCGCCCGCAATGCCGAAGCTATTGGGATAGCAATCCGCGACAAAATCGGATTTGCACTGGATTACAGGCACATGATGGCCGATGGAACGGTCAGGCACCTGCATTCGGTCGGGCATCCGGTTCTCGACAAGACCGGGGCGCTGGTCGAGTTCGTGGGAACACTCGTCGATGTCACCAAGCGCAGGCGCGCCGAGCACCGCTTGCTCGTGCAATACCGCGTGACGCGCATCCTGGCGGACGCCGTGACGGTTGCGGACGCGATGCCAAAGATCCTTCAGACGATGTGTGAATGCCTCGGATGGGACCTCGGTGCGGTGTGGCGCATCGATCCGCAAGCCGGCGTACTGCGCTGCGCGGAGTTGTGGCGCACATCCTCGGTCGAGGCCGCGCAGTTCGAGGTTGTCGCCTGGAAGAGCATATTCCGCTCAGGAAGCGGACTGCCCGGCCGTGTCTGGGAAACCGGTGCGCCCGCGTACATTCCCGATGTAAGGCATGACGTGGCGTTTCGCGGAGCGTACATCGCCGCACGCCAGGTGCTACGCGCGGCCATTGCCTTTCCGATCTTGCTGGGGTCCGACGTCATCGGCGTCATCGGTTTCATCAGCCGCGACCTTTCGCCGCCCGATCAGGAACTGCTCGTCGTGCTCGCCAACCTCGGCAGCCAGATCGGGGAATTTGCAAAGCGCACCGCGGCGGTTGATGAGCTGCAACTACGAGTTAGCATGCTGCAAAACATTCCCGTCGCGGCTTGGTCGGTGATGCCGGATGGGACTCCAGACATCGTGAATCAGCTTTGGTACGAATACACCGGCCAGACACCCGAATACGTCAATTCACACCCCGAGGCGTGGATGGCTACTCTTCACCCTGAGGACCGGGATAGAGCATCCCAGAGCTACTGGGACGGCATACACTCCGGGCGCGGCTTTACGATGGAAGCCCGGTTCCTTCGCGCCCGCGACGGAACATACCGCTGGCATCTGAATCGTGCGGTGCCGGTACGGGACGCAGAGGGGAATCTACTGAGACTCGTCGGCACTTCAACCGACGTGCACGATTGGCGGCAAGCTCAGGAAGCCCTGCGTAACAAGCAGACCGAGTTTGCGCACATGACGCGCGTGATGACGATGGGGGAGCTCACCGCGTCGATCGCGCATGAGGTGAATCAGCCGCTCGGCGCCATTGTCACGAGTGCCGCCGCGGGCGCACGCTGGCTGGCGACCAAGCCTCCGCAAATGGACAAGGCGCGGCGGGCGCTGGAACGCATCGCAAACGATGCGAACACGCGCGCCGTTGGGAGGATGCCGCAACCTTGTATCGATTCGGAATCGAGATCGACTCGCTCAACGAGGGATTGTATCGAGGCTTGATGCTCTGCCACCAGGAGCTCGGAGATCACAGCGAGGCGCTGCTGGCCTACGGGCGCTGCCGCGAGTTGCTGACGCGCTTCCTCGGCATACCGCCCAACGCCAAGACGCAAGCCCTCTATCACAGCGTGCGCGAGCGCGCAGCTTACGCCACGGTCGGAGGCGCGCTGTGAGCGCGTGCACTTAGGCGGTGATGATGCCGTCATGCGGTGAGCGAGCCGTGAGTCGCGACGTCCTCGAGTTCGGTGACTCCTTCCTCAATGGCGTCATGCCGTGTCTGTCTCCAGGAAGAGGGCGTCTCGCCGACGATGCGCCGGAACGAACGGGTGAAATGCGACTGATCACTCATGCCGCAGCTCAACGCAATCTCACTTAGGGAGGCGTCCGTCGTTAGCATGAGACCTTGAGCGAGTTCGATGCGCTGCTGTCTGATCCAAATGCGAGCAGACATACCGAAGGTGCGCTTGAACGCGCGACAGAAGTGACTGACGCTGATTTCGAGTGACGCCGCAAGGTCTTTGATGACGATCTTGCCGGCGAGGTTGGCATTGACATGCGCCGTGAGCCGTCGCGACTGCCATGCCGCGAAACCTCCGCGCGGGATCCGTGTTGGGCCCCGGTCGCTGGTTTTCCTGGTGATTCTGGGTCCCGGATGTCCGTCCAGTAGCGCCACGGCACGGGCGATATGTGCTCTGGTGCCGTGGCTGTCGCCGTCCCTGGCGCGACACGCGGCCTCGATGAGCTGAGCGGTCACGACCAATAGATCGCGAGAACTCTGCTCCTGCATCGATGCGTGGGCAGTCGCAGTACGAAACGCAGGTTCGCTATGGAACGTATTCACGCCCGCAGTGTGCGCGGCTGCCCTGTGCCGCGGAATACCCCGTCCGGGGGGCAAGCGCGTCGGGCAACGCGCCGCGGAGTCTCGAGACTTATATTGACCTAAGCCCCCCATTGGGGGGATTGGGGAGCGCGTGGGACTTCCACAGTATTCCTACGCATGTCTAACCGCGCCAGTGGATACCGATGGAGTCCGTGATGCACGCCGCCAGCCCCGATCGGATATCCCCGGAGATCACCAGAACACGCAGCGCATCGGGAATGTGGCTGCGGGCAATTTCGATGACGAGTGTCGCGATGTTGCTGGCGTCATGCAACGAGGGTGTGCTCGATCCGCACGGTCCCGTTGGCAAGGCAGAGCGAGTCATTCTCTATGATTCGACCGCAATCATGCTGGCCATCGTCATTCCGGTGATCGTGCTCACGCTGCTGTTTGCATGGTGGTTTCGCGCCAGAAATAAACGGGCGCGTTACCGACCAGATTGGGAATATTCCGGTCGGATCGAGATGATTATCTGGTGCATTCCAGCCCTCATCATCCTATTTCTCGGCGGCATTGCGTGGACCGGGTCACATGACCTCGATCCTCCGGCGCCGCTGGCAGACCGTACGGCACCGCTCGATATCGAAGTCATCTCCCTCGACTGGCGCTGGCTTTTTATCTATCCGCATGAGGGGATCGCGAGCTTGAACCGTCTGGTAGTCCCCGCAGGGGTGCCGCTTCGATTTCGCCTGACCTCAACGACGGTTATGAACAGCTTTTTCGTGCCTCAGTTGGGCAGTCAAATCTATACGATGCCGAACATGGTCACCCGGCTCAATTTGAAGGCTGACCAGCCCGGCACTTTCGAGGGACTCTCCGCGCAGTTCAGCGGCGACGGCTTCTCCGACATGCGCTTTGATCTTGTGTCGACCGAGCCGGAGGCCTTCCAGGACTGGGTCAATGCTACCAAGACGCAGGGTGGCGTGCTCGATGCGAAGACATTCGAGGAACTGGACAGGCCCGCCAAGGCCGACGGCGCGCAGACCTACGCGCAGGTGAGCGAGGGTCTGTTCGATAGGATTTCCACGAGTCATATGGCGGCCGTCTCGCCGCAACGAGGGCAGTAATATCATGGGTAGGCTCACCTGGGCGGCAATTCCCTTCGACCAGCCGGTCGTCATGATCGCGTCCGGCACGGTCGGTTTCGTCATCTTTTGCGTGTTGGCGCTGGTGACGCTCAAAGGCTGGTGGCCCTACTTGTGGCGAGAATGGATCACAAGCGTCGATCACAAGCGCATCGGCGTGATGTACATAGGCTTGGCGCTCCTGATGCTGGTGCGCGGTTTCTCGGATGCCATGTTGATGCGCAGCCAACTAGCCCTTGCCGCCGGCCACGCTCAGGGGTATCTGCCGCCGGAACATTACGACCAGATCTTCTCGGCGCATGGAACCATCATGATCTTCTTCGTGGCCATGCCGTTCGTCATCGGGCTCATGAACTTCGTCTTGCCGCTACAGCTGGGCGTGCGCGATGTGGCCTTTCCGGTCCTCAACTCCGTCGGCTTCTGGCTGTCCGCGGCGGGAGTGCTCTTGGTCAACGTGTCGCTCGTGGTGGGCGAGTTTGCCCGCACCGGCTGGCTTGCCTATCCGCCGTTGAGCGAAGTCGCGTACTCGCCAGGGGTCGGCGTCGACTATTACCTGTGGTCCTTGCAGATTTCGGGTTTAGGAACCTTGCTATCAGGCATTAATCTCACGACCACCATCTTGAAGTTGCGGGCGCCGGGTATGGGTTACCGCCAAATGCCGATCTTTTGTTGGACCGCGCTCGCCTCAAATCTACTGATCGTCTCGGCTTTTCCGATCTTGACCGCGACGTTTGCGATGCTTCTGCTCGATCGTTATTGCGGCTTTCATTTCTTTACCAACGATCTCGGCGGCAATCCGATGATGTACATCAATCTCATCTGGAGCTGGGGCCACCCGGAGGTTTACATCTTGATACTGCCCGCGTTCGGGGTGTTCTCGGAGGTGGTCGCGACTTTTTCGGGCAAGCCGTTGTTCGGCCGCCGCTCGATGGTGATGGCAACGATGGTGATCTGCGTGCTGTCCTTCCTGGTATGGCTGCATCATTTCTTTACCATGGGTGCCGGCGCGGACGTCAACGCATTTTTCGGCGTCATGACGATGCTCATCGCAGTGCCGACGGGCGTGAAGATATTCAATTGGCTGTTCACTCTCTACGGTGGCCGCATCCGCTTCACGGTGCCCATTTATTGGGCGCTCGGGTTCATGGTGACCTTCGTCATCGGGGGCATGACGGGTGTCCTCATGGCGATCCCACCAGCCGACTTCGTTCTACACAACAGTCTTTTTTTGATCGCGCACTTTCACAATGTGGTGATTGGTGGCGTTGTCTTCGGTGTCATGGCGGGCATCACTTATTGGTTTCCCAAGGCCTTTGGCTTCACGCTGAATGAGCGGCTTGGTAAGGCGGTGTTCTGGTGCTGGTTCTTCGGCTTCTACCTGGCCTTCATGCCGCTCTACGTGCTGGGACTCATGGGTGCGACGCGGCGCATGCAGCACTATTCGAATATGCATTGGCAACCGCTCATGCTCGTCGCCCTCGCGGGCGCGATACTGATTCTGCTGGGGATAGCACTGACTGGCGTGCAACTCGCCGTGAGTATTCGCCAGCGCAAACGGAATCGCGATGTGACGGGGGATCCGTGGAACGGTCGTACGCTCGAGTGGTCGACTCCGTCCCCGCCGCCGGCGTGGAACTTCTCCCATTTGCCGCAAGTGGACCGTACGGACGCGTTCTGGGCCATGAAGCAGCAGCGAGGGAGCGCGCAGGGTCGCAATGGCAAGCAGACCTACGAAACGATCCATGTCCCCCGGAATAATCCAACAGGTTTCTTCCTCGCGTTCTGCGCGGTATTGCTGGGATTCTCCCTCATTTGGCACATCTGGTGGGGCGCCGGATTGGGCCTTTTAGGCGCAATCGTGGTTTGACTCAGGCAGGCGTGGCGAACCGATGGCGAGATCGACATACCCGCGGAGAAGGTCGCCGCGTTTGAGCGGCTCCATGGGCTGAAGGAGAGCACGGTATGAGCGCAGCGGAGCAAGCTCTCGTGAGCGGTGATGCGGTGCCCATGTCGCTTCGGGGCCCCGCGCCAACGCGCGTGGTCGCGGGCTACGGTTTTTGGTTGTTCCTGCTATCCGACATCATTATTTTCGCCGCGCTTTTTGCCGCGTACGCGGTGCTCTCGGGCGAGACCGCTGGCGGGCCGACGGCCGCCGACCTGTTCGATAAGAGGCATGTGTTGATCGAGACCGCATGCCTTTTGGCCTCGAGCGTCACCTGCGGCTTTGGTTCGCTCGCGGTGCAGAGCGGAGACAGAAACTCCACTTATTTTTGGATGACGATCACCTTTATTTTAGGGGTCACGTTTCTGAGCCTCGAAGTGAGCGAGTTCAGTCACATGCTCAGCATAGGCGCGGGGCCGTCCCGCAGTGCCTTTCTCTCGGCCTTCTTTACCTTGGTGGGCACCCATGGACTGCATGTGACCCTCGGCCTGTGCTGGCTGATCGTCATGCTATTGCAGGTGGCAACGCTCGGATTCCAACCGATGGTCAGCCGACGCTTCTTCTGCTTTGGCCTGTTCTGGCACGCGCTCGACATCGTTTGGATCGGCGTATTTACCATCGTGTACTTGGGAGCTCACTTATGAGTACCGAAATCGAAGCTCAAGGCGTGTCTCCGGGTGTCAACGTGCACACGCACGGCACGCGCCGAAGTTACCTGATCGGGTTGGGGTATGCGGTCGTTTTGACACTGGCCGCCTTTTGGGCTTCGTCAACCGATGTGATCTATCCGCCCGGCGTCCCCATTCTGTTGGGGGTCCTCGCAATTGCTCAGATGGGGGTTCACTTGGTGTTCTTCCTGCATATCTCGAGCGCGCCGGACCAGACCAACAACATTCTCGCGCTCGCCTTTGGCATTTTCGTCGTGGGTCTCCTGGTATTCGGATCAATGATCATCATGGCTCATCTGAACCACAACATGATGCCCATGGATCGACTGATGCAGATGCAACGGTAGCGTTGCAGCCGAAACCAATCATCCACCGCGCATGGCGATCGCCCCTCATGATTCGCTGATAACCGCACTGTCCCAGCCAGGGTGGCGTGATTTCATGGAGCTCACGAAACCCAAAGTGAGCTCGTTGATCGTGTTCACAGCGATCGTCGGGATGGTTCTGGCCTCACCCGGAATGGTACCGGTGCCGGCGTTGGTGTTCGGCACGCTTGGGATGGGTGGCCGTGACTCACTCCATCGATGCGCAGGCGTTGGTGCTGTTCTTGATCATCTTTACGTGGACACCGCCGCATTTCTGGTCGCTCGCGATTTCGCGGTGCAAAGAGTACGCGAAGGCGGGCGTCCCCATGCTGCCGGTGACCCACGGAATTCCGTATACGCGCCGACAGATTCTGCTCTACACGGTCTTGCTCGTTCTATGCACGCTGATTCCGGTAGTCATTGGCATGAGTGGATTGATCTATCTGGCGGCTGCGCTCGTGCTCGATGCGCGCTTTCTTTACCTGGCCTTGGCTCTTCACCGAGGCGTTCGGCCCGACCTTCCCATTAGAACCTTTCGTTTCTCCATCACCTACCTGATGGTTCTGTTCGGTGCATTGATCGCCGATCATTATTGCAGGCTGCCCGTGTAAGGATGCAGCTTGACGTCATCCCTGGGTACCTCGGGAGTACCCCAAACAGGGGATTCCGTGGGCCGCAGGGATGTCGATACCCTCATTTTCATTAATAGGTTGATTTCAAATTTCGTCGTACTAGGAGTTCCGATGGTCAAGTCAAGCGGCTTCTGCCGAATCAGCTCATGGCAAACTCGATTACTTTCAACTGCGATGGTGGCTATTGCGAGCGCGGGCATTCTTCTGCCTGCAAGCCGCGCTTTGGGCGATCCTGCGCAACCGATCGTCAATGAGAAATTCAGCGACTTCGCCCCGGTGATCGCCGAGCTGCGGCAGGAGGCAGGCCAGGACCGGCGCAACATCGTCAGGGCCAACATGCTGCTGACCGAAACCGAGAGCGCGCGATTCTGGCCGCTCTATGATGAATATCGTGCCGAGCGGCACAAAATCGGGGACCGTAGGGTGCGGTTGATCACTGACTTCTTGGCGCACAAAGACTCAATGACCGAGGACGAAGCGAGAACTTTGGCGAAGGAGGATTTTGCGATCGAAAAGGATACCAGCGAACTGAAGGCCAAATGGTATGAGAAGATGACCAAAGTGCTGTCAGAGCGAACGATTGCCCGCTTTTTTCATATTGACGGGAAGCTTGACGCCGTTGCCGACCTCGAGCTTGCGGCCAATATCCCACTTATCCACTGACCCCCATGGCGGATCTGTCTTTCACCCATTGGGGGGATGGGACTGCCGCATACCCTGCGTCAATCTCAGCGTCGCGGGCCCACCAATCGCCCCCCTCTCAACGTAGCGGAGATCGCAATGAGTAAGAAAGTAGCGCAAGTCATTGTCGAGACATTGCAATCGGCCGGTGTCAAGAATTGCTACGGTATCGTGGGGGACACGCTGAACACGTTTGCCACCAGCCTGAGTCGCAGTGAAATTAAGTTCGTTCACATGCGCCATGAGGAGGCGGGTGCCTATGCGGCACAGGGCGAAGCGCTTTTGATGGACCGCCTGACCGCCATGGCCGGCAGCTGTGGACCGGGCAGCTTGCATTTCATCAACGGGTTGTATGAGGCGAACCGCAATCGTGCGCCGGTCATCCTGATCGCGAGCCAAGTGGTGCGACGCGAGCTTGGATTCAATTTCATTCAAGAAGTGGATTTCCAAGAGGTCTATCGGGGCTGCAGCGTATTTTGCGAAATGATCTTGACGCCGGAGCAGGCGCTGCGAAAGACAGTCATGGCGTGCCAGGCCGCAATCTCCAAGCGGGGGGTGGCAGTTCTCATTGTGCCCGTCGACATCGCGGATTCGGATGCGGTCACTGAGCCCCCGTTTCGAGTCCATGTCAACAGGCCCGTCATCCGGCCGAGTGACGAGGATTTGGATAAGATCGCCGACATGCTGGCGGAGGGCACGAACATCACGATTTACGCAGGCGCCGGTTGTGTGAACGCCCACGACGAGGTCGTCGAGCTTGCGCAGCGCCTCAAAGCGCCGGTCGCGCATACCTCGCGCGGTAAGGACCAGATCGAATACGACAATCCGAATAATGTGGGTATGACGGGTGTGATTGGGACGGAGTCCGGATATCACGCCATCTTGAACTGTGACACCTTGCTGCTTCTCGGTACCGACTTTGCGTGGCGCCAATTCTACCCAGACCATGCCAAGATCATCCAAGTCGATATCGATTCGACACACGTCGGCCGTCGCCATCCGGTCGATCTTGGCGTGGTGGGAAATATCAAGGACACGCTTCAGGCGCTGCTGCCGCGCGTTGCGCAGCGCGAAGATGCCGCATTCCTCAATACGTATGTGGAACGTCATAAGAAGGCGCTCAAAGCGCAGGCAGGCAGAGCCACGCCCGGTCCCCGCGGCAAGATACCTGGCCAATATTTGACGTCGATCATCAATCGGCTCGCCAACCAGGATGCTTTGTTTACAGCCGATGACGGGACGCCGCTCGTGTGGATGTTGCGAATGGTGGAGGCGAACGGTAAACGGCGCATGTTCGGCAGCCTCCTGCATGGGACCATGGCGACCTCGATCGGGAATGCCATCGGATTGCAGCAGGCGCAGCCGGGTCGGCAGGTCATCGCCTTGGCCGGCGACGGCGGCTTCAGTATGTTGCTCGGTGATGTGCTCACCACGATTCAACAGAAGCTTCCGATCAAGATAGCGGTTTACGACAACGGTAAATTGGGATTCGTGGAGCTCGAGCAGAAGGGCGAAGGATTGTTACCGGTCTATACGGATCTTGTTAATCCAGATTTTGGCAAAGTTGCGGAAGCCATGGGCCTGTGGGGAAGGACCGTCAGCAAGGCAGATGAACTCGAAGGCGCCGTGGCCGAGTGGCTTGGGCAGCCCGGCCCGGCGTTGCTCAATGTCAAGGTCGAGCCGATGGAACTCGTGATGCCGCCGCATACGGCACCCGAGAACGTTTATGGGATGGCCATGTATTCAATCAAGGCCGTCATGCATGGAAAGGCGGGTGATGTTTTCGAAATGATCAGCGAGAATATCTAAGCGAGAGGTCAATCGGCGCGCGGCGCTCACATCGTCCAGAGGGTGACGTCCGCTCCCGCCTGGAGGGTCGGGCGATGCGTGTTGGGAGTCCTGATTTGTGGGCCGAGCGGCGCCAGTGAACCCGATACTCATCTGTCGCGATTGCGACACCGTGTATCGTGCCATTCCCTTACGCCGGGGCGATGTGGCCCTCTGCCGACGCTGTGATGCGGTCCTGGCGCGCCATTTTGGCGCGAATGCGGAGAGTGGATTGGCACTCGTCTGCGCCGCGGCGATCTTTTTCGCCATCGCCAATCTCACGCCGATCCTGAGCATCGACATTGCTGGGATTGAGACCAAGGCCAATATCTGGTTTGCCGTACGCTCGTTGCAGCAGGGCTGGATTGCAGTCGCTGCTTTGGGGCTTGCGTTCACGACCTTTCTCGTCCCGGCGGTGCAAATAGCGCTCCTTCTCTGGGTGCTGCTGTTCGCGCGCGTCGGACACCGGCCGCCCGGCTTTGGACCGATCATGAGGCTGCTCCACCGGATGCGTCCCTGGAGCATGACCGAGGTTTTTTTGCTCGGCGCTTTGGTCGCAATCGTGAAACTCGCGAATTGGGTCCCCATTACCGCGGGTGCCGGCATCTGGGCGATCGCGGCTTTGACAATGGTGCTAGCCCTGCTCGGGCGCTGTGACCCGGCGTCTTGGTGGTCGATTGCCCCCACGGACAAGACATGACGCCGTTGAAGCAATCACTCGAACTCGGGCTGGTCCTTTGCAGAACCTGCGGTCTTGCAGTGTCCCGCGCGTCTCTCGGGATGGAGCGGCGCTGTCCGCGCTGCCGAAGTCGAATCGAGCATCGCATACCCTTCAGCACCGAGATGACGCTTGCCTGGCTGATTGCAGGCATCGTCTTTTACATTCCCGCGAACCTGCTGCCCGTGATGCACACGAGCGGATTGCTGGGCGACGCGGACAGCACCATTCTCGGCGGGATTCTCGAGTTCTGGCGCGCGGGGGACTGGGATATCGCCTTGTTGATATTCATCGCCAGTGTTGCGGTGCCCTTCACGAAGTTCATCGCCATCGGTTTGCTGCTCCTCACCGTACGCAAGAAAAGTCGATGGCAGCAACATCAGCGGACCGTCCTCTACCGGATCGTGGAGTTCATCGGCTATTGGTCGATGCTCGATGTCATCGTGGTCGCGTTGACTGCGGCGCTGATGCAGTTTCAGGTGCTGGGCGCCGCCGAACCGCGCGCCGGCATCGCCTTCTTTTGCGCCGTCGTGGTCGTGACCATGTTGTCGGCATTGAGCTTCGACCCCCGCTTGATCTGGGATCGACGAGTATGAGCGCGGCGCCCACGCCACCTTCCGAAGAGGAGCTTCCTACGCCGGCGGTGCAGAACCGACGTTGGATTCCGCGATTGGTGTGGGTGGTGCCGATAGTGGCCGCCGTCATCGGTATTTCACTGCTCATCAGGAATTGGCAGAACACGGGTCCGCGGATTACGATCAGCTTCTTGAGCGGCGAGGGGGTCCAAGTGGGCAAGACGCTGGTCAAGTATCGGGACGTCGCGGTTGGGCGTGTATCGGCCGTCGCCCTAAGTACGGATCACCAAACAGTCGTGGTGAGCGCCGATTTGTCGAAAGACGCGGCGAGCTTGCTGAAGGCGGACGCTCAATTCTGGATCGTTCGGCCGCGCATCGGCGTAGGCTCAGTGTCGGGGCTCGATACCTTGCTATCGGGGGTGTATATCGGCATGAAGACCGGCACCGCCACGGTCCGAGAGCGTCACTTTGTCGGGTTGGAGGATCCGCCCGCTCTTTCACACGGTCCGCGCGGGCGCGAGCTTCAGTTGCACGCCCCTCGCGCCGGTTCGCTCGCGATCGGTGCGCCGGTGTATTTCCGGCAATTCCAGGTCGGTCGCGTGATCGATGAGAATCTGCTGCCCGACGGCAGCACGCGAGTGACCGTGTTCGTCGATGCACCTTACGATGGCTTCGTGAAGCCCGTGACGCGCTTCTGGAATGCCAGCGGAATCGACGTCAAGCTCGGCGCAGATGGCCTGAGCGTGCAAACCGAATCGTTGGCGGCGGTACTTGCCGGAGGCCTCGCCTTCGACGACGGCCCCACCGAAATCGTTCCGGTAGCGGCCGGCATACTGGGTGATTTCACGCTGTACAAAAACGAAACCGAGGCCATGGCGCCGCCCGATGGGGACCCGCACTACGTCCGGATGCGGTTCTCACAAGCACTGCGCGGCCTCGAGGTGGGCGCGCCGGTCGAATTCGTTGGGGTAAACATTGGCTCTGTCGTCGCCGTGGACTTAGGCTACGAGCCTCGAGATAGATCCTTTCCGGTCATTGTGACCGCCAAACTCTATCCCCGCCGTATGGGGCAAGCCTATGAGGCACTCGCCGCGCAGGGGAAGACCGAGAGTGTTGAGACGCTCGCAGCGTTCGTGGGAACCCTGGTGAACCGAGGCCTGCGCGCACAGCCGCGATCGGCAAGCCTGCTGACCGGGAAGCTCTATATTGCGCTCGATTTCCTGCCCGCGAGCCCTCGAACCGCCTTTGATGCGTCAATTCGGCCGCTCGAACTGCCGACGGTGAATGGGACTTTTCAACAACTGGAAGCAAGCGTCGGCCAGCTGGTAAAGAAGGTGAATGATTTACCGCTCGAGCAAATCGCGGCGGATTTGCATACGGACCTTAACGACCTTCACGAAACCTTGGGCGAACTGCACACCCGGGTGCTGCCGAACGCCGACGATACACTGTCGGCCCTGCATGGCACGCTCGATTCCGCCGAGCGGACTTTGGACGTGGATTCGCCCCTGCAACGCGGTCTCACCGAGACCCTATCGGAGAGCCGCATCACCTTGCAGGCCGTGCGTGAATTGGCCGACTACCTCGATCGTCATCCAGATGCGCTTTTGCGGGGGAGGCGACCGCAGAAGATCCCGCAGAAGCCTGCGCCGTCATCCTCGGACGCCAAACCGTGAACGGCCTCTACCTGCGGTTCGCTGTTGCCTGGCTCGTGAGCGTCGGCGTCGGCTGTACGTCGGCGCCGGTTCGTTACTACACCTTGACTCCGACGCCCGACAAGACCTTGCCGGCCTCGGAGACAACCCTCACCATCGATGTGCGAGTCGTCCATATCCCGCCGCAACTCAATCGCGCCGAGCTGATGGTTCGTACCGGGCCGACTGAGGTGACGCTTCTCGATAATGAGCGTTGGGCATCGCCGGTGAACGATGAAATCAAGGATGCGCTGCGCCTCCAGCTACAAGGCCGGCTGGGCCGCATGACCGGATTGCGCCCGGCGTTTGCCAAGCTGACGCTAGACATCGACGTGCAACATCTCGAGGCGGAATTCGGGCGGTACGCACTGATCGAAGCGTCTTGGAGTGCAACCTTATCCGCCACGGGTCAGCGATCCAATGACGCGCGGGTGACAACCTGTACATTCCAGGCCGACGAAAAGATCGATGCCGGCTACGCGGGAATAGTCGAGGGGTATCAACGAGAGATCGCGGCGCTCGCCGACGCCATCGTAGCCGTGTTGACGAGCCCCGCGAACGGTATCGATGCGCCGTGCCAAAAAACGATCGAAGATTCGGCCGGCGGATCCGCCCCGAAGGACCACTAGTTTCACCAATGCGAGGTCAAACATGTTTCGCCGAGTACACCGAGTCAAATCAATTCTTCAGTTTCTGCGTGAGCGCGCACCGCATTACGGCCCGCTCGCCAGAGATGATCTACACAAGTTCCGCGACGAGATAGTCAAGGCTTCCGTGGGCGCGAGCATCTCTGCAGCCGCAGGCCTCATTTTTGCATGCTTCCTGTCGGTCGCAGTGATTGTCTCGGCATGGGATGGCCTGCATCGCACCGCGGTGGCGTGGGCGGTTTGTTGCGCTTGGGGCGTACTCGCGCTCGGCGGTTTATGGTATGCCCGAAAGGCCATTTCGGGTCCGCCGCCGTTCAAGCTCATGGCGGGTGCGCTCGCGCGCGATTATACGAGCCTTCTGGCGTTGGCGGATCGACAAGACCCGTAGATGCGGCGATCGATCAGGGCTCGACTCCCGCGATGTCGATCGCTCCCATGGAAAGCGCCAGTGCGGCCGCAGCCGTGTGTGCATTCGCACGCGCATCTTCAACCTGGGTGTCGCCTTGAACGACGGCGTTCTCTTCGGTGGCAAGATCCGTATAGGTTCCGACCCCTTGGCGGTACGAACGCAGGGCCGCGTCGTAGGCCGTGTGCGCAGCCTGACTCAAGGCCGTGGCGGCATCATACTCGGCCAGGCTCGTCAACAATCCGTTATAGGCGCGCACCACTTGTTGCGACGCGGAGTCGCGCGCGGCCGCCAGTTGTTCCTGTGCCTCCCGCGCTTTGGCATCGGCCATGGAGATGCGATTGCGCCGCGTGCCGCCGTCAAAGAGGGGGACGCTAAACGACAGGAACACGCTTTGTCCGGGCCGGTCAATATTCGAATAAGGACCGCCATCGGAATTCAAGGACCCAATGTTCTGAAAGGCCTGGCCGGAGAGTTCAATCGTGGGATAGTAGGATCGCCGCTCGCCCTTGAGAGCCGCCTCAGCCGCATCCACCTTGCCGAGCGCCGCAATGACATCCGGGCGGTGGGCGAGCGCTTGGTCGACCGCCTTGGAGACGCTGTCGGCCGGCGCTGGCGGTAGCGGCAACTCGGCGCTATCTACCACATCG
>Ga0208193_1000808_pt1 | contig 14827 bp, 9 predicted proteins | sample June2015DPH_17_2_FD_184716 | JGI IMG/M metagenome (GOLD analysis project Ga0208193, IMG submission 184716) | Peatland microbial communities from SPRUCE experiment site at the Marcell Experimental Forest, Minnesota, USA - June2015DPH_17_10... | ecosystem: Environmental > Terrestrial > Soil >... | reverse complement strand
GTTCGCGCGCGGCAAAGAGCCTTTCGCGCTCCCCGATCTCAGCGGCAAGGGCGTCGCGCAGTTCTGTCATGGTGTGCGGCCGTCCCTGAAATATGCAGCGCACGAGCACCAAGTCCTCGATCTGATGCGTTTCAGGCTGGTGGCCATGCGCGACGAGCCGGTCGCGCAACTCTTGCACGTGCGTGTGAATAGTATCTTGGCGGCGGCGCCAGGTCTCATCATCGGCAGCAGTATCTGCCAGCAGCGGTTCAATCTGACGGGCGATTTCTACCGCGCGCGACACGACCCAGGCCGACAGCTCGATCGTGGTGAGTCCTGCGTGAGCTTCAGCCAGCAAGCGTTCCTCCGCGACCCGCTGCAGGCTTGCTATGGCGGCGTGGCGTGTCTCTTCATTGCGGGTTCGGTCGGCGACAGCGCGCTCTCGATCGGCCTCCGCTCGGGTTCGCAGGCCGGTCTGCTCGAGTTGTTCATCTTGGTTGACCCTCAAGGTCGACTTGTGCGCGCTGACGAGTTTTTCGGCTTCCGCCAGTTTTGCCAGTACCGTATCTATGGCTGCGCCATGCATCTCTCGCAGAGTCTCGAATCGGCTACGCGCCGCCGCAGCCGCCTCGTCGGCCACCTGTCGTCTATTCGATCGTTCTTCCGCGACGCTCCTCGCTTCATCGGCGTGCTGATGCGCGACCTGGAGTTGCCCCGCGACCGATTCCCATAGCCGCACGGTGGGCCAGAGTCCGGCAAGTGCCGCGCCATATTCACTGACCGCAAGCTCCAACTCATCGAGCCGGCCGAGCCACCGGCTCAAGTGCAGGTCGGCAGCATCCGCGTCGCGCTTGCGGGTGGCATCCTCGAACGCACCGCGTTTTTCCTGCGCAAGGCGTTCCGCTATTTCGTGAGCGATGAAGGTGTCGTTGACTGCCTGGGTTGCCTGTTCGAGTTGATAGCCGGCGCTGTGAACAGGTCGGTCGTCCGGCAGGGTGGCGGCCTCCTGGTCAGCGGCCTTCTGTCTGTCCTCCAACTTGGACAAAGCCCCGCTCAATGTGTCGTGTTCGGTTTCCTGTTCGGCCAGATTTTGTCGTAGCTCGGTAATTCTGCGGTGGCGCGCGGCGGAGCGGGTACTTTCGCCGACGTAATCAGCGTCGGATTTGCCCCAGCGGCCAGCCAAAGGGCCCATTCTCCAGGAGCCATCCGCGGCGATCCAATGTGATCCGCTGTCACGTCCGGCTCCAATCCGTTGCAGCAGGCGCTCGATTTGTGCTGGCATAACCGCTGGGGCTACAGCGAGCGTATCGACTACCGGGACCAGCCATTGGCCAAGGTGATCGGTTAACCTCTCGCTCGTCGTCGTGTCGAGATCAACGAGAAAAGCGTCTTCTGTTGCAGGGTCAAGCAGGGTCCCGCCGGGCAGCACCCACGCATCGAGCAATCCGGAAGCCTCGAGCGCCGCCTCAATGCCCGCCTGCGAGCTGGTTGGGATGCCGGCACGGAAATCGCACAGGCGCCACAAAGGCGCGCCAGGCCGACCGGTGCGATTGGCGGGCCGAGTAGCCGATGGGGCGGGTGAGGGCGAGACACCCTGCTCCAGCGCGGCGATTTCGGCGCGCAGCGCGGCGCAAATTTGTTCGCTGCCGTCCAGTTGGGTTTTGATTTTGGAATGCTCGCCGGAGAGGCGGCTAATGGCCTCGCGATGTGCGGCCTCGCCAGCCGCTCGGAGCGGACTCATCCCAACGCGTCGTTCGAGCCAGAGGTTGAACGCTTCCTCGAGCGCATCGGCTTGGGTGGGGGCGAGTTCGACCAAGCGCGCCCGCCAGATGCGGTAAGCGTTGAATAGCGCGATCCCGGCCTCCTCGAATGTCCGGCGCCCGACTGCCTCCGCTTCGCGCGCCGTGGTACAGGCCTCACCGGCGCGGAGCCGGTCGGTGTCGGCTGCTGTGTAGGCGTGGCGCGCGGCGGCGACTGCGGACTCCAAGGCCCGCAAATGCGTGATGCTCTTACGCTGACGTTGGATCGCGCGTCCCAACGCCGGTTCTGCCCGACGCATCCACGTTGTCTCGGATCCGCTGGCTGAGGCCGTGGCGGGGATGTGCTCTCGGTGGGCCTCAGCCAGTTCGGCCTCGAGGGCCAACGCCCCCGTTTTACCGAGTACATCGTCGAGCGTCGACGTAGCCTCGACGGCTTTTTCCACGGCGCGCGCGAGACGTTCGTTGGCCTTGGCTAAGTGCACCCCGGCGGTTCGCTCATCGATGTTCGCAGTGGCGAGAGTAGCAGCGGTCGCCTCAGCGACCTTGCGGGCCAGCTCGATTTCATCCGCGGTGCGCATCTCCGGACTGGCACGCAAGGTGCTCACCGCTTCCTCAGTGCCCGCCAGATCGCTCTCAATGCCGGCCCGGGCATCTTCGAGTTGCGCGAGGTTGGTTTCGGCGTCGGCGAAGCGGCGCTCGGCGTCGCGCGCTTGCCGTTGCGCCTCCTCGAATGCGGAATGTGCGGAGCGGATCGCCGCCGCTCGGCGGCGCACCGCCACGCGTGCGTAAAGGCCGTAGTCACGTAGGAAACCATCCACTCCAGCGCGTGTCGCTTCGAAGCCTCGCAGCGACTCGCGATCAACCTGCAGGCTGCGAAATGCCTCCGCGACCTCGTCGATCAGCATCGTGGGCACGGTGGGCAGTGCATCGCTGAGGGTTTGGGAAAGCTCTGCTTCCTCGAGCTTTCGGGAGAGTTGGGGTCGGCGCAACCGAATCAGCAATTCCAACAGCCGCTGGTAGCGTGGTCCGAGGCCAAACAGCGACTTGTCCACGGCCCGCCGGTAGTCCTCGGCGCGAGTAAAGAGTTCACCGTGTGAGCCGATGAGTTCCGCGATGCGAGCCATACCATGAGGCTGCCGCTGCGCATTTTGCAGGAAGAGGTCGCGTCCGACGCGTTGGGTCGTGATGAACAGCCAGCGATTCTGCAGGCCGGTATGGCCTGCAACTGCACGCATGCCGCAACCGAGCGTCATAAAAGATGCAGTGCCGTCCGTGAGGCGGCGGCCAAATTCGATCCACGTGTAGCCCGTTCGGTCCGGATAGCGACCCATGAGAAGATTCCACTCGATGCGTTTGGCCGCATCGCCGTCGGGTTCCACGCGGCCGGGCGAAATCTCGCCGTCGAGAAGGAATGGAAGTTGTAGCGCCAGCACGCGCGACTTGCCGGTGCCGTTATTGCCTCGCAGGAGTAGTCTGCCCTGCTCGAAGTGAAATTCCTCGTAGTCGTAGCGATAGAGATTCAGCAAGCCGCAACGAAGAGGCTGCCAGCGATCGAGGCCCGGCGAGGGTAAATCGGTGCTCATGATTCGAATTGCAGCGGCTCAGAATCCGTCTCAGCGAGCTCGTTGCTGGCGCGTAGGGCATAGCGGCCGAGTGCGGGGAGGGGAACGATGCCGCCGTCCACGTGACGCTCAATCAAGGCGAGACCGGCGAGGCGCCCCAGGATCAACTGTGTCAACCAGGTCTCTGCGCCCTTCTGGGTGACTTCCTTGCGCCAGTGATGGCGATGTTTGCGAATGAGGCGCGCCGTTTGCTGGCGGACCGCCTCGGCGGTGATCAGCGCCGACGGTGCGCCGCGGGCTTCGCGTAGTTTCTCCGCCAGCCAAGTGGCGAGCAAAAGGGTGAGATGTCCCTCGGTGCCCTCCTCGGGCAGGCCAATGTCGGTACAGTCTCCGTCGAGATCCGCGAGCGCGATGCCTTCCGCTCTGACCTCCGCTTCCAGCCCCGTGGCCTCGGCCAACTCGGGCAACAGAAATCCCCGCTGGCGATCGAGGTAGGCGCGATTTTCCGGAGACAATGTTCGGTAATAAAGCACCGGATCGTCGAGCAGGCGCCGTGCCAACCAAGTTCTGACGGCGCGATTCTGCGACTCGGCCGTATCAGGATGAGCTTGCTCGTCGGTCAGTGCGGCGAGCTGGGCATCGAGTTCCGTCGAGCTCACCAGCGACGGACTGCGTCGGCAGGCCAGGAGCACGGCAAGCACGGGCCGGACCACGTTATAAAGTGCGTCGGAGCCGCGGTCGTGAAGAAAATGTTCCTCATCGCCTTGCACGCGGCGGAGCACGCCGAGCAACAGCAGCAGGCGCAGCGCGTGGACGAAGTCGCGCCGTCCGGAAATATTGTCCAGCGACCAGAGAAATCCCGCTTCGGCGAAGCCTGGATCGCTGGCAAGGCCATTGGCGACCGCCTCGGCGAGCCTTCCCAACGTGATTTGTCGGTCGCTGCGTTCCAAGGCCGCGAGCGCGAGACAAAGCAACACGTAGCGGGTCCGAGTAAACGACTCGTCGCTGCGGGCGTCTATGGCGCCGCGCGACGAATCCGCCGTGGTCGCGGGTACCTTGCGTAGGCGCGCGACTTCCGCTGTGACGGACAGGCTCCAATCGGCGTGGTGGGCGAACCACGTAGCCAGCCATTCACGATGTCGTCGAACCAGTGCGAATTCTCCAGCCTGCGGTCCGTCCGGCGTGAGCAGAGGATGCTGCAGCAACGCCCGTAATGCGGCTCGCCGTTCCCCGGTTACCAGCGGCTCAGCTTCCTCCCGCAAGCGCGCGAGCCGGGCGCGGCGGGTGTTGCCTGTTGGAGCACTTGGGACGAGCGGGATAGAGGTCATGGTGCGGTGGCGACTGCTGACTCGATCGTGATCCAGTGATCCCGGCCGCGAAAAATGCCGTCTGTCGTCGGAACGTCTACCCATTCCGCACCAGCCATTGGTTCGAGCACGATGCATAGGCTGCCGTCGGCGGAGTAGGCGTGCGAGCGGGTGCCCATGGCGGTACTCGCGGCGAGGGCTTGCGCGAGCAATTCCAGGAAGAGCCGGAATTCAAACGAGTCGAGCGGGCCTAACTCGGCGAGGCGGCGGCGCCCACCGCGGAGCAGCTGGTCGCTGGCCCGCTGGAGTTGCGCGGCCTGTTGGCGTGCGAGAAGAGTCAGGTGAGCTTTCTCGGCGCTGCGATCGATCGTCGCCAGGGCGGCCCCACGGGTCGCGGTGCGGCCCGTCGTGCGCAAGCGGGGGGCGAGCCACATCGGCGTAGCTTCGAGCCAACTCGTACGGGGCGATTCGTTTTTCTGGGCACGCGCATCGAGGGTTTCGGTGTTGACGCGAACATGGCGAGCGGGAGCGAGCGCGAAAGCCACTCGCCATAGGCGGTGCGCCGCGTCGTCATCGGGAACCTGCGCGAACCAGCGGGCAAGCGTGCTGAAATCGGCCGCGCGATCCGCGCGATGCGAGCGACGGTCGTTGATTTGCGTGACCGCTGTGAGCAACGCCGGGATCGCGGAGCGCGCGCGGGCGCGAAGCAATTCGGCTTGGGAGGGTGCGCCGTCGCCGATGAACCAGCGCCGCAGCCCGGCCCAGCGCTGTTGCCAGCGCAATTCGGCTGCTGCGAACGCCTCGGGGCCGGGGTCAAGGGCGTCGGCGAGTTCGCGGCGGCTCGCAGCCGCGAATGCTCGACTCACGCCTGTCGACTCCAGCCCCAACACCGCTTCGGCGGCACGATTGCTGGCGACGACCAGTTCGCCAATGAAGCGTTCCAGGTAGTCGACCAGTTTTTCCTTGTATGCGAGGAAGGCCTCGACTGAGATGCCGTGAAGATCGACCGTGCGCTGCAGACCGCGCATGAACGACTGGGCGCGAGACGTGAGTTGCTCAAAGCGGACGACCAGGGACGACAGGGTGAGGTGGAGTTTGGCGTCGTCAGGCGGCTCGTCCGCAACGAGGGGCGACAATGCGTCGAGCAGTTCGAGGATATCGTGGAGCGCCGTCGTTTGCAGCTCGCCAGGGCGGTGCAAGTACTCACTGAAGATGGCGAGCGCTTGCTCGGCAGCTTCGCCCGCCGCACTGAGCTGGTAGAGGCGCCGCTTGCGGTAAAATTCTTCGACGGAGGCGGCTTCCGCAGTGTCGGGTGAGTCGTCGAGGTTACCCCAGTCGCACAGTTGGCGGAGGGCGGAATCGACTTCGTCGGGGAGAAGCGCAGGCCCGGAAGCTGCCGCGAGCGCGGCTTGTATCTCAGACGGCCGGAGCGCGAGGGCGAAGCGGGCCCGTTCAGCCACGAAGGTGCCGAGAATGTCGCGATAGAGCGAAGCTTTCTCGGCGTTCAGGTGGGCGAAGACGGTATACGTACCATCAGGCCCGGGAACAGGAGACGTCTGCATCGGCACCCTTGGGGACATCATCGGGTGCGGGACGCGTGCGGCGCGTGGAACCGTAAGTGCTTACTCATAAAGCTCATCCAGAGTATGAATCCGCACGTTTTCGGGCTGTTTTTTCCGGTGCCCCTTGAGCGACCGAACGAATAGGTGGCGACCGATGGTGGCGTCTTCGGCGTTCGGGTAGTGCCGGACCTTCTCTTCCAACTCGACTGCCGCCGACACCAAAGACTTGACAATGCCCCATTTGCACTCGCCGAGATCAATCCACCCGTCTCGCCGCAGTCCGACGACATCGATCTGCACCTGCGAATCCCAATAAGAGCCCACTTCATACAGGGCCGAAACATTTTCCTTCCCGTAGAGCAACGGCAGTGCTTCCCGACATAGCGATTCGAAACACAGCCCAAAGTAGGCTTCGAGTTCCGGCTGGATGATTTGCGTGACGGCGCGGTGCGCACCGACTTGAGCGATCAGGCTGGTATGCGGATAAATGAAGCGAAACCAGAATCGCAGAAAAGGATCGAGCAGACGATAGCGCACCTCGCGCACTTTCGGCCGCTGCGAGGTCAGCGGAAAGTGCTTGTCGATGTATCCCAGACTTGCCAATTGGTCGAGATAGTAGTGGAGGCTCCGATCACCAATGCCGGCCCGTCGAGCAATGTCGCGGCTGGGCAATGCGCCGCCCGCCAGCGCCATCAGAATCATGTAGTACTTTTCTACTTCGCGAAGTTCCTCGCGCAGGAGAAAGTCCGGCTCGCGGTAAAGTGCCGCCTGCTCACCGAGTATCACGTGCTCGATGTTCTGCAGCACTGAACGTCCGGATTCGAAATAGCGCAGATACAACGGAATACCGCCGCAGATGAAATAAGTCGCGGCACGCTGTCCGAGCGACACGTGCGGATGGAAAAGGGCGGCATCCCTATAGCCGAAGGGCTTGAGAAAAATCTGACCGGTCCGCCGCCCATATAACGGGCTCTTTTTCCCAAGAACCTCCTTCTCCATGAAACCGATATATGAACCGCAGAGGATCAGGAACATGCTTCCGCTCTTCGACCAGTTCCTGTCCCAGAGCTCCTGCAGCACCGACGGAAGTTCGGGACTCTTTTCGACGAGCCACTGGAACTCGTCGAATACCAGAATGAGTTTGTCCTTCTTCCCCCAACGCTGGACTACCGCCTCTATAGTCTTTTTCCAGCTCTCCACCGGCATGGAGGCGAGAAGAGGTTCTTGGAGAAAGATTGCGGCCCCTTCAAGGAATTCGCGCATCATCTGGTCGGCGGGGGCACGTTTGCCGACCAGGTACAGTGTGGGATGATTCTTGCCAAACTGAAGGATCAGCTCGCTTTTACCGACGCGGCGACGTCCGTAGATTGGCCAGAAAGCGCTGTGTGGTCCTTGGTAAGCTTCCTGCAGTGCCGCCAGTTCTGTCTCGCGGGCGATGAACGGTAAATCACTGTGAACGGAGCGCATGTCATACAGCTTATTCACCGAGTCAGGACTCGTCAAGTCACGACTAGGTGACTGTCCTCAATGAGTGGGTTTGATTGCGCGAGCGGGAGTAAGACGTCACGAATTCGACACCCAGGACGGCGGAGAAATGGCGTGTCCTTGGCGACGGCCCCCAGTCTGTTCGCATTCGGTAGGTAAAGGGTCGCTGCCCATCGTAGTGAGGAGGACCCTGGCATAATTGGTCGGGGTGACAGGATTTGAACCTGCGACTCCTACGTCCCGAACGTAGTGCTCTACCAGGCTGAGCTACACCCCGACAGTCGGCTGCGAATCAGTTCTTGCGTGCCACGGCGAACTTTGCCAGTTCGCTCAAACCTTCTTTGAAAGCGGTTTCGGGAAGGGGTGCCAGCGCAGCAAGCGCCTGATCTACCTCGCATTGAGCGAGGCGCGCAGTGTACGCAAGGCCCCCCAAGCTTGCAACGGCGCGCGTGATTTCGGCCAATTGACCGAGGCCGCCGTGCTCGATGGCATGCCGGATCATGGCCTGCTCGTCGTCATTCCCGTGCTGCATTGCATAAATCAGGGGAAGGGTGGGCTTGCCCTCCGCCAAGTCGTCCCCCAGATGTTTCCCCAGGCTGGATTCATCGGCCTGGTAGTCGAGCGCGTCATCGACCAGCTGAAATGCCGTGCCTATATGCCGCCCATACCTCGCCAGTGATTCCTCGATCAGGGGCGGGGCGTCGCTCAGAACGGCCGCGATTTGCGCTCCGGCCTCGAAAAGACAGGCCGTCTTGCGGCGAATGACATCGATGTAGCGTGCTTCCGTGGTGTGCGGATCGCGTGCATTCATCAGCTGCAGCACCTCACCCTCGGCGATGGCATTGGTGGCGTCGGCGAGAATCCGCATGATGCGCATGCGACCCAGCGAGACCATCATTTGGAAGGCGCGCGAGTACAGGAAATCTCCGACCAATACGCTGGTGGCGTTGCCGAACACCTCGTTGGCGGTGTCGCGACCGCGGCGCAGCGAGGAGCTGTCGACCACATCGTCGTGCAGCAAAGTGGCGGTATGGATGAACTCGATGATGGCGGCGGCGTCGATATGCCGCTCGGCCGTATGACCGCAGGCGCGGGCGGCCAGCAGCACCAAAAGGGGGCGCAGCCGCTTGCCGCCCGAATAAATGATATAAGTCGCGACCTGGTCTACCAGCGCTACTTGGCTGTGCAAACGCTGTTTGACGACCCTGTCGACGGCCTCAAAATCAGCAGTTACCAAGCCACGAATCTGTTCTAGTGTCATGAAGCGCCCAAGCGAATATGCCATGGTACCTAAGAATGCCCTGGCTAGGGCGATGCGGTGGGCGCCCCAGCCGCGGGTCGGAGTTGCCTTGTCTCCCGCGTTACCGGGTGCTAGTTTGACCTAAAGACCACCAACCAGTACAATTCGCGGCTCTTTTGCGGCCCCACTTAAGCCGCTCTCGGAGTCCCAAAAATGTATGCCGTGATTGCCACGGGCGGTAAACAGTACCGCGTTCAGGAAGGTGCCGTGGTGCGTGTCGAGAAGCTCGACGCAGACCAGGGCGCCAGCGTCGAATTCGATAAGGTGCTGCTGGTGGGCGCCGGATCCTCGGTGACCATCGGTGCCCCCTATGTGGGTTCGGCGAAAGTGGTTGCCACGGTGGAGAGTCATGGCAAGGGCGACAAGGTTCGCATCGTCAAGTTCCGCCGCCGCAAGCATTACAAGCGTGAGAAGAACCATCGGCAGCCCTACACCGATGTGAAGATCACGCAGATCGTCGCTTAAGATTTTCAGGAGACACCCTCATGGCACACAAAAAAGCTGGCGGCAGTACTCGTAACGGCCGCGATTCCCACTCCAAGCGTCTGGGCGTCAAGAAGTTCGGCGGAGAGGACGTGCTCGCGGGCAACATCCTGATCCGTCAGCGCGGAACGGTGTACCGCCCCGGCGTGAACGTCGGCATCGGCACCGACCACACCTTGTTCGCGAAGGCCCACGGGGTCGTCGAGTTTCGGGTCAAGGGCGCCGAGAAGCACACCTACGTCAACGTCGTTACCAAGTAGCGATGCCGGCGAGCCATGGCTCGCCGAATGAAACCGTAGAGGGGGGTAGGGCAACCTGCCCCCTTTTTCGTTGGTGCGCCGGTAACGTTTTTGAGTGATAACCAATGAAATTCGTCGACGAAGCCAAGCTCAAAGTGCAAGCCGGTAACGGCGGCCGCGGCTGCGTCAGCTTTCGCCGCGAGAAGTTCGTCCCTTTCGGCGGTCCGGACGGCGGCGACGGTGGGCACGGCGGCAGCGTGTACCTGCGGGCCGTCGAGGGCATGAACACCCTGGCGGACTTTCGCATCTCGCGCACCTACCGGGGCCAGAACGGCGAAAGCGGCAGCGGCAACGACTGCACCGGGCATGGCGGCGATGATACCTACGTGTCCATCCCGGTCGGCACCGTGGTTAGCGATCAGGACACCGGCGAGCAATTGGGAGATCTGGCCTCCGAAGGGCAGACCTTGCTCGTGGCCAAGGGCGGCAAGGGCGGATGGGGCAATACCCGCTTCAAATCCAGCACCAATCGCACTCCACGCAAGTCGGGCTTGGGGCTCCCCGGCGAAAAGCGCCAGCTCATGCTCGAGTTGAAGCTAATTGCCGATGTGGGATTGCTGGGATTGCCTAATGCAGGCAAGTCCACGTTGATCCGCGCGGTCTCCTCGGCGCGGCCCAAAGTGGCGGATTATCCGTTCACCACCTTGTACCCCAACTTAGGGGTAGTCGCCGCCGGTCCCGGACGCAGCTTCGTAATGGCGGACATCCCGGGCCTGATCGAGGGGGCGGCCGACGGGGCGGGCCTCGGCATCCGCTTTCTGAAGCACCTGCAGCGAACCCGCGTGCTGCTGCACCTCATCGACATCGCGCCGCCCGATCCGGATGCGGATCCGGTCAAGGATGCGCGCACCATCGTCGGGGAGCTGAAGAAGTTCGCCGCCGATCTGGGCGCCAAGGAGCGCTGGCTGGTGATCAATAAGATCGACCTATTGGAGCCGGCGGAAGTCGAGCGGCGCGCCAAGGACATCGTCCGGCGCCTGCGCTGGAAGGGCCCCGTATTGCGAATTTCCGGCGCTACCGGCGCCGGCACGGACGAACTGAAGCAGGCGGTGATGCGCTATCTCGAAGAGCACCCGCGCGCCGCGGCGCCAGCTACTTAGCGAGCGCGCGAACCTGCTTGGTGAGGCGGCTCTTATGACGAGCGGCCTTGTTGCGGTGGATGATGCCCTTATTGACCATGCTGTCGATCACCGGGGTCGCGGCGGCGAGGGCGGAGGCCGCTTCCTCTTGCTTGCCGGCCTTGAGTGCCAGAGTCGCCTTGCGGATGGCACTGCGCAGCTGCGAGGTGAGCGCGTCGTTGCGGGCTCTATGCACCGTCGACTGTCGGGCAGCTTTTTCAGCAGATTTCGTATTCGCCAAGCACGGACTCCTTACACTGGACTTGAGGCCCGATTCGGACCCCAAAAGAGCCGCGTAGCTTGCCGATTGGCCAAGCCCTTGTCAATTGCGCATCTCAGAGTCCCGCCGCACGACGCCTGGAAGACCCGCGGCGCTTGCTATAGTGGGGCCACTGAATGATGGGAAACCTGAGTATAATCACTGTCTTTCGCCATGGAACTAGTTCGCGGCCTTCATAACATCTCGCGGTGCCATCGAGGCTGCGTGCTGACCGTGGGCAACTACGACGGCGTGCATTTAGGTCACCAGCAGATGATCGGCGTGCTCAAAACGCGCGCCGCCGAATTGCGCTCCACGGCAACCGTGCTGGTATTCGAGCCGAGTTCGAAAGAGTTCATCGATCCCGATGGGGCTCCGCCGCGCCTGACACGTTGGCGGGAGAAGTTTCTTGCGCTCGCGGCGCAGGGAGTCGAGCGTTTGGTGACCTTGCGTTTCGATGACTGCATGCGAGCCATGACTCCGCGGTCCTTTGTCGACGCATTGATCGTAGAGAAACTGGGCGTCCGGCATCTGGTGGTCGGGGATGATTTTCGCTACGGCAGCAATGCCGAGGGCACCATCGAGAGCCTGCGGATCGCGGGCAAGGCCCATGGATTTGGCGTCGAACAGATCGCGCCCTTCGTCTTCGATGGGGTGCGGGTGAGCAGCACCGCGGTGCGCGAACGATTGGAACTCGCGGATTACTCCGGTGCCGCGCGGTTGTTGGGACACCCGTACCGCATGATGGGCCGGGTGGTGGCGGGCCGGCGGCTGGGCCGCACGCTCGGCTACCCGACGGCGAATCTGCAATTGATGCGCCGCAAGTCGCCGGTGTGGGGCATATTGGCGGTGTGGGTTCGTGGGATCGCCGCACGTCCGTTGCCGGGGGTGGCCAGTCTCGGGACCCGGCCTACGGTGAACGGGGTCGAGCCCTTGCTCGAAGTGCATGTGTTCGATTTCTCCGGCGATCTTTACGGCCGGTCGATCGAAGTGGAGTTCGTCGCCAAGCTGCGTGACGAAGTCAAATTCGATTCCTTGGATGCGTTGGTGGTGCAAATGAAGTTGGATGACGCGCAGGCGCGCGATCTTTTGTCGAAGGTGGATGGTGGCTGATTACCATGGTTGATTACAAAGCGACGATTAACTTGCCGAACACGGGTTTCCCGATGAAGGCGGATCTTGCCAACCGCGAGCCCGGGATGCTCGAGGGGTGGGAACGCGGCGGCCTGTACGAGAAAATTCGCGCTGCCACAAAGGGGCGGCCGCCCTTCATACTGACCGATGGTCCGCCGTACGCGAACGGCGCCATTCACCTGGGCCACGCCGTCAACAAAATCCTCAAGGACATCATCGTCAAGTCGCGCACCTTGGATGGCTACGACGCACCCTACGTCCCCGGCTGGGACTGTCACGGGTTGCCGATCGAAATGCAGGTCGAGAAGACGCATGGGCGCGTCGGACAGAAGATCGATGCCAAGTCGTTTCGTGCGGCCTGCCGCGAATACGCGCACAAGCAGATCGACGCGCAGCGCCACGATTTCAAGCGGCTTGGGGTACTCGGCGATTGGGATCATCCCTACATGACGATGGCGCCGCGCTTCGAGGCCGAGCAGCTGCGTGCCTTCTCCCTCATCATCAAGAACGGCCATTTGTACAAGGGCTACAAGCCCGTGCACTGGTGTCTGAATTGCCGCTCGGCCCTGGCGGAGGCGGAAGTCGAGTACGAGGATAAAACCTCGCCGAGCATCTACGTACGCTTCCCGGTCATCGATTGCTCCGATCTCGGGCGGCGATTCGGGATCGATGCGGGGGATGCCAGAAATACCGATGCACAATGCCAGGAGACGCCCACGTCGCTGGCCATTTGGACCACGACTCCCTGGACGCTGCCGGCGAATCGCGCCGTGGCGGTGCACCCGCAGTTCGATTATGCGCTGGTCGAGTTCGACTTAGGCGGCGGCGCCGAACGGCTGATCCTGGCGAGCGAACTGGTCGACTCGGTCATGAAGTCGTTGGGGATTGCCTATTGGGTCCAGATCGCAACCGTCAAAGGCGCGGCACTCGAGAATGTGCTTCTGCAGCACCCGTTCTACGATCGGCAAGTGCCGGTGGTTCTCGGCGAACATGTCACTTTGGATGCCGGCACCGGCGCAGTGCACACCGCGCCCGGGCACGGCCTGGATGACTACATCGTCGGCCGCCGCTACGGCCTTGAAATCGAAAACCCGGTGGGCGGCGACGGCCGTTTCCTGCCCTCGACGCCGCTGTTTGCGGGCGAGCAGGTATTCGATGCCAATGCGCACGTGATCAAGGTTCTTCTCGAGGGCGGCCGCTTGCTGAAGGATGAGCCGTATCATCATTCCTATCCGCATTGCTGGCGCCACAAGACGGCGGTGATCTTTCGCGCGACGCCGCAATGGTTCATCAGCATGGAACAGGCCGGACTGCGCAAGGGCGCGCTCGAGGCGATCTCGCACGTCGATTGGATGCCCGCCTGGGGTGAGCAGCGCATCAGCAGCATGATCGCCGTCCGTCCCGACTGGTGCGTGTCGAGACAGCGCACCTGGGGCGTGCCCCTCCCGCTGTTCGTCGACAAAGTGTCGGGCGAATTGCATCCGCGCACGGCGGAGCTCATCGAGGAGGTCGCTCAGCGGGTGGAGCAGCATGGCATCGACGCATGGTTCGATCTGGACGCCGCGGCACTGCTGGGTCCCGAGGCGGGCCAGTACGACAAGGCCACCGACGTCATGGACGTGTGGTTCGATTCCGGCGTCGTGCATCATTGCGTGTCGCAAACTCGTCCGGAAATCACGGTGCCCGCCGATCTGTATCTGGAAGGCTCGGACCAGCACCGCGGCTGGTTCCACAGCTCGCTTCTCACCTCGGTGGCCATGCATGGCCGCGCCCCTTATCGAGGCGTGCTGACGCACGGCTTCACCGTCGATGAGAAGGGCCGCAAGATGTCCAAATCCATCGGCAATACTCTGGTGCCGCAGAAACTGACCAGCACTCTGGGTGCGGATGTCGTGCGGCTGTGGGTGGCGGCAACCGATTATGCCAATGAGATGAGCGTATCGGATGAGATCCTGAAGCGCATGGCCGATTCCTATCGCCGCATGCGCAACACGCTGCGGTTTCTGTTGGGCAATCTGCACGGCTTCGATCCGGCCGAGCACGCCGTGGCGTTCGATGATCTGGTGGCCATCGATCAATGGGCGATCGCCAAGGCGTTCACCTTGCAGAACGATGTGGTCACGGCCTATCGAAACTACGAATTCCACGCCATCTACCAGAAAGTGCACAATTTCTGCGTGGTCGAACTCGGCGGGTTCTATTTGGACATCCTCAAGGATCGGCTCTACACCACCGGTGCACGCAGCGCGCCGCGCCGATCGGCGCAGACGGCCATGTACCACGTGGCGCAGGCCATGGTGCGCTGGCTCGCGCCCATCTTGAGCTTCACCGCCGACGAGGTCTGGGGCTTCCTGCCGGGCGTGCAGAACGACTCGGTGTTCCTGAACGTCTGGCATCAGTTTCCCGCGGGCGCCGAGCGCGTGCCGTCCATCGATTGGGGCGCGTTGATCGCCCTCAAGGCGGATGTGGCGCGGGACCTCGAGCGTCTGCGCGCGGCGGGGGATATCGGCGCGCCGCTCGAGGCGGAAGTGACGGTGTATGCGCCGGCGGGGCAAGCCGGGCGCTTCGCGGCGCTGCGC
>Ga0208193_1000806_pt1 | contig 14919 bp, 8 predicted proteins | sample June2015DPH_17_2_FD_184716 | JGI IMG/M metagenome (GOLD analysis project Ga0208193, IMG submission 184716) | Peatland microbial communities from SPRUCE experiment site at the Marcell Experimental Forest, Minnesota, USA - June2015DPH_17_10... | ecosystem: Environmental > Terrestrial > Soil >... | reverse complement strand
CCCGGCGCCGTCAGCGGCGCCAGCGTCACCGCGGTCGCGGAAGATGCGAACGGAAATTTCTGGATCGGTACCGACGGCGGCGGTCTCGACCTGGCCCGCCCGGACGGAGCCGTCATCAAGGTTTTTCGTCACGATCCGAAGGATCCGGCGAGCCTGCCCTCGAACACGGTGTACGCGCTGGATATCGACGTTGAAGGCCGGGTATGGATCGGAACCGACAGCGGCGGCTTGGTGCAGGCCGTAGGCGCCGCCGCCGCTCCCGATTCGATTCGATTCCAAGCCATGTCGCGCGAAGAGGGGTTATCGAGCGACACCATCTATGGCGTTCTGAGCGACGCCAAGGGGCGCCTTTGGCTGAGCGGCAACGCGGGACTGATGCGCGTCGATCCCGATACGCACGCGGTGAAGACCTATCATCGCGAGCAGGGCCTGCAGGGGGAGGAATTCGGGTCCGGTGCCTACCTTCGATTGCGCGATGGCCGCCTATGTTTCGGCGGTCCGGGCGGATTCAATATCTTCAATCCCTCACGTCTGACCGACGGAGCTCTCGCGCCGCGCGTGGCATTGACACGTCTCGAGGTATTGGGCGTGCCGGTGTCCAGTGCCACGCCTTACTGGCTGCTCGATCGCATCGTCGTCGATTATCGGGCCAGCATCGTGTCTCTCGACTTCAGTGCGCTTGATTTCACTTCGCCGAAGCGAAATCGGCTGGCCTATCGTGTGGCGGGCCTTTCCGATCGGTGGATCGACTTGGGCACACAGCGCCGGGTCACGCTCACGAATCTCGATGCCGGCGATCATTTGTTCGAAGTGCGCGCCGCCAACGCGGATTCGGTGTGGAGCGATCCGCCGCTGCGCCTGACCGTTCACAGGAATCCGGCTCCCTGGCGCTCGCCTTGGGCCTATGCGGTTTACGCGCTCATCTTGATCCTGTTCATCGTCTACCGCATCCGGATGCACCGCGCCAATATTCGGCGCATCGTCGCCGCGCAGAAACGTTTGGAATCGGAGGTGGCGCTGCGCACACGCGAGCTGGTCGAAAGCAATCGCCAGCTGGCGGAGGCGGCGCAGGCGAAAAGCAATTTCCTGGCGCGGATGAGTCATGAGCTTCGCACGCCGATGAACGGCGTCGTCGGCATGACCGAATTGTTGACCCGCACGGCTCTGTCCTCCGCCCAGGCGAGGCTGACTCAGACGATCCGCTCCTCGGCGCAGGTCTTGCTGCAGATCGTCAACGATTTGCTGGATTTATCGAAGATACAGGCCGGCAAAGTCGAGTTCGAATCCCTGCCGCTCGATCTGGTGCGCCTGCTCGAAGAATGCACGACGCTGTTCGCCGGCGCGGCCGAGGCGAAGGGCGTGGAGCTGATCGTGTGTCCGCCGGTGGGGGAGTGCCGCGAACTGGCAGGCGATCCGCTGCGAATCCGCCAGATCGTGATGAACTTGGTGGGCAACGCAGTCAAATTTACGATGCAGGGCGAGGTGGTCGTCAAAGCCGACGTGGACACCCTGGAGCCGGCACGTTCGACGCTGCGAATCAGCGTCGCCGACACGGGCGTCGGCATGGATGCCGCAACAATTGCGAAGATTTTCGAGCCCTTCACCCAGGCCGACGAGTCGACCACGCGCCGCTTCGGCGGCAGCGGGCTGGGGCTCGCCATATGCCGCGAACTGGCGGAGTTGATGGGCGGCAGCGTCACGGTGGAAAGCCGTCCCAATGTCGGCTCCACGTTCCATGTAACGCTGCCGCTGCAGGCTTCCGGCGAAAGCGCGCAGCATGCGCCTGCTCCGTTTGCGCAACGGGGCGTGCGCATTCTGACGCGGCGGCCGGCGCTCGCGGAATCGCTCGTTCGGCATGCTTCCGCGCTCGGCCTCACCGCAATCGTCGACGACGGCGATAACGGCGAGGATCGGGCGGCTGCGGCCGTCGGCGAGGATCTCATCATCGTCGACCTCAGCACTCAGGACGCCTTCGTCAAAGCGGTGTTCAATGCCGCTGGCGCGTCGCGCCCCCCGGTGGTTGTCGTCGCCACTGCGGCGCAAATCGAAGCGCTGCAACTTGCTCGGCCGATCGACGCCGAGCTCATCGTTCCCAAGCCCGTGCATCGTGAAGTGTTGGCTCTGGCTCTCGGTGCCGCGGCGGGCCGGGAGCCGGCCGCGGCGAAACCGGTGACTCATCCCGCGCCGGATCCGGCGATCATCGGCGGCCACGTTCTGCTCGTCGAGGATGAGCAGGTCAATGCGGCGGTGGCGCAGGGCTATCTATCGGAGCTCGGCTGCACCTATGCGTGGGTGGACAACGGGCCGGAGGCGATCGCGCGCAGTGCGGCCGAGAAATTCGATCTCATCATGATGGATCTCAATATGCCGACGATGGACGGCTTTGCGACGACCCGGCTGATCCGCCAGCGCGAGGGAAACCGCCGCGTGCCCATCATTGCGCTGACTGCGCATGATGCGAAGAACTATCGCGCTTCGTGCCTGGACGCCGGCATGGACGACTTGTTGAGCAAACCCTACACGCTCGAACAATGCGCGCAGCTGCTACGCCGCTGGCTGGGCCGTTCACCGGAGTCCGCGCCCAAAGATGCCGCGCCGCCGCCGGGCGGCGGCCCGTCCGGCGTTGACTCGATGTCGCCTCCCGCCGCGCTGACTGCCGTCGATGCGGCGGCGGTGGCCGGCCTGCGCAATCTGCGTGCGGGCGCGAACTCCGATTTGTACTCCAAGCTGGTCGATCTGTTCCGGGCCGGGTCCACCGATGCCATCGTGCAGCTCGAGTCGGCGCTCGCGGCGGATGATCTCAAAGGGGCGAGCGCCGTCTGCCACAAATTGGCGTCCAGCGCCGCCAACGTAGGCGCTCTTGCCTTCGCCCGGGACGTGCGCCGGCTGGAGAAAATCTGCGATGAGGGCGACAAGGCGGGGGCGCAACGTTTATGCGAAAGGCTTGCCGCCGCGCATCCAGCGCTTCTCGTGGAACTTTCGCGGCTGCAGTTGAGGGCAAGCGCATGAGCGCGCCTCTCCCCGCCGCGCCGATTGCCATCATCGCGGACGATGAGGATCTCGGCCGGCTGCTGCTCGCAGAAACGGCCGAGGCGTCGGGCCTGAGGGCCATGAGCTTCGACGACGGCGCCGCGGCGCTCAATGCGGCCTTGTCGCACGAGGTGGCGATCGTGCTGCTCGACGTCGACATGCCGGGTATGGACGGATACGCCGTGTGCCGGCGCCTGCGCGCCGAGGCGCGCTTTGCGTCAGTTCCCATAGTCATGGTGACCGGTCACGAGGATGCCGCCGCCATCACACGCGCCTTCGAGGCGGGTGCGACCGACTTCATATCCAAACCCGTCAATTGGGCGCTGTTGCCGCGGCGCCTGGCCTACATTCTGCGCAATGCCGCGGCGGCCGAACGCATCGAACGATTGGCCTATTTCGATACGTTGACCGGGCTTCCGAATCGGCAGCGCTGTCTCGACACCGCGCAGCGGCTGTTTGCCGATGCCGAGCGGTCGCAGGAGCGGGTCGCCGTGCTTTATATGGATCTCAACAGCTTCAAGCGTGTCAACGACACCTTCGGCCATTCGGTAGGCGATGCCGTGCTGCAGAATGTGGCCGGCAGGCTGTCGTGCATCGTGAGCCGCTTCCAGGCCGAAGATGCGCATGTTTCGGTGTCCCGCTTCGGCGGCGATGAGTTCGTGGTGCTGGTGCGGCACCATGCCGCGCGTTCTCTGGCCGCCGACATCGCCGGCGCATGCCAGGCGACGCTCAAGGACCCCATCGCCTACGACGGCCTCGAATTCTACTCGGCGCCGAGCATCGGCATCGCGGTCTATCCCGACGACGGCGCCGACGTCACGACCGTGCTGAAGCATGCGGACACCGCCATGTACCAGGCCAAGACGGGTGCCACCGGTTCCACGGTCATGTATACGGCGGCAATGAGCAGCCGGTTGCGGAATTGGCTCGATCTCGAAGGCCGTCTGCGCCATGCCGTGCAGGACGATCTGCTGCATTTACACTATCAGCCGAAATTTCGCCTCAGCGACAACCGCCTCGTCGGCGTGGAAGCGTTGCTGCGCTGGTGCGACTCCGAGCATGGCGAGATCCCGCCCACCCGATTCATCGAGATCGCCGAGGACAGCGGCTTGATCATCGACCTGGGGAGCTGGGTGGTTCGCGCCGCATGCCGGCAGCTGCGCGAGTGGCAGAACCGGGGGCTGGCTTTGCCTGTCGCCATCAATGTGTCGGGAAAGGAATTGCTGCATGGAGATCCGGCACGGGTCGTGGAGGAGGAGGCCGCCGCCGCCGGCATACCTGTGTCGCTGATCGAAGTGGAAATTACCGAGTCACTGCTTGTGAAGGACTCCGCCAAGGTCCGCGGCGCACTGGAGCGCCTGCGGCGGCTGGGGTGCCGCATCGCCCTCGACGATTTCGGCACCGGCTATTCCTCGCTGGCGTATATCACCCGCTTCCCGCCCGATCGCATCAAGATCGACAAGGCCTTCGTGGATAAATTGGACCGTTCGGCGAGCGATGCGGCGATCGCGAACGCGATCCTGTCGCTGGGCGAGAGTCTGAACGTCACGATCACGGCCGAAGGCATCGAACGGAAGGGCCAATTGGAATGGCTGCGCCGGCGCGGCTGCCACGAGGCGCAGGGATTTCTTCTGTCCATGCCTTTGTCGGCCCGCGATCTCGAGCAACGCTTCCTCGTGCCGCAAACGCCGGACGCCCTCGCTGCGGCGCGCCGCTCGATCGTCACGCGGTAACCGGCGGCGCGGGCGTGCGCAGCCTGCGCAGCGCGGGATCCTTGACCAGGTGCAGAACGCGCGAGAAGAGATGGTCGTGGGCCTCGGCGCGGCCGATATGAATGACGCCGGTGTGTTCCAGATCTTCGGCGAAGATGCCGAGGACGGCTTCGCGCGCATCCCCATCCAGGGCATCGAGCACCTCGTCGATGAGTATCCACGGGGGTGAGTGCAGCACGGCGCGCGCGAACGCTACGGTCTGCTGCTCGTCCTCGCTCAATTCATGATCCCAGCGGCGGGACACGTCCAGCAGGGGCACGAGTCTGTCCAGCTTCAGCCGGGCGAGAGCTTTGGCGTACGCGGTCGCGTCGAAGGCCGCAGTCGCCGACGGGTAAGCGAGAACTTCGCGCAGCGTGCCGGGAGGCAGGTACGGGGTGCGCGGCATGTAGAGCAGCTCTTCGCCTCTGGGGTGGGAAATCTGGCCGGCACCCCATGGCCACAACCCCGCCAATGTGCGAAACAGCAGGGTTTTGCCGGTTCCGGATTCACCGACGATCAAGACCTTTTCGCCGGCCCGGATCTCGATTTTCCTCTCCTGCAGCATGGTGGCGCCGGCGGGCGAAGCGATTTCCAAGTCGTCGATGCTGATCTTGCCGGGGTCCCCTGCCACGAAAGCTATGCGGCATTCGACATCGTGCAGCACGTCGGTGTCGATGACGGCGCGGCGAAAGCTCGCGACGCGCAGCAACGTCGCGCGCCAATCAGCGATGGTGCTGAAATTATCCACGAACCAGCGTAGCGAGGACTGCACCTGATTGAAGGCGCCGGACGCGAGCATGAGCCCGCCGAAAGAGATATTCCCGGCGAAATACAGGGGTGCCGCGACCAGTATGGGAGCGACGAGCGTAAACCATCCGTAGCCGGCGGTGACCCAGGTGAGATTGGTGAGGCCGGTGACCAACCGTCCGGTGGCGGCCAGCACGCCTGCGAGATCTATTTCGATGCGCCGCTCTTCGTCGGCCTCGCCGGCGCTCAGTGCGATGGCATCGATGTGCTCGTTGACCCGAACCAGCGAAAAGCGCATGTCGGCTTCCCGCGCATAACGTTCGGCGTTGCGGTCGACCAGGGTCCGGCCGACCCAGTAGCTCACCAGCGAAGCCGATCCCGAATAGAGGATGGCCGCCCACACCATGTAACCCGGAATTGCGATCTGCCGGCCCCCCAAGTGGAACGCAAAATTGTTCGACAGCGACCACAGCACTTCCACGAAGCTGACCAGCAAGATCGAGGATTGCAGCAATCCGACGCCGAGATCGGCGGACAGTTCGGTGAGGTGGCGCGCATCCTCGTGCATGCGCTGATCAGGGTTCACCCCGATCGCGCCGGAGCTGGCTAGGCGGAACGCCCGGCCCGGCTGCATCCAGTTCTGAATCAAATCGCGCGCGAGGCCCTGACGCAGCCTGAGCTTCAGTGTTTCGTTCAGCCAGCGCTGGCCCACGTTCAGAACCAGCAAGGCCCCCGCAATCAAACCAAAGACGCCCAATTGCACCAGGAACTGCGCAAAGTCATGGTGCGAGAGCGCATCATAGAACGGCTGGTTCCAATTATTGAGTCGTATCTGCCCGTAAGCGGTTGCGGCGATGACCACGAACAGCGCGCCCGACAGATAGATCAGCTTGTTGCGCACCGGCGCCGTCCACAAGGCCCGTACCATCATGCCGAGTTGCGGCAGGAGTCTGGAATTGGCAATCTCTTCGGAGTTCGATTCAAGATTCATGCAGCCGCCTCGGGAGCCATGTGACTACGCCATTATCAGGGAATGCAGCCGCCGGGGAGGAAAATTAAAGTGAGCCGCGTCGAAACCCTGATCGGCAAGATGACTTTGGCCGAGAAGCTCGGTCAATTGACCATGACCGCCTCCGGCTACGCGGTGACGGGACCCATCATCGCCGGCGATTCCACCGATGCCATCAAGGCGGGCACGATCGGCAATCTGCTCAATATGGTCGGGGCGGCCCATGTGCGCGAGATGCAGCGGCTGGCGGTGGAGGAATCGCGCCTCGGCATTCCGTTGCTCATCGGGTTCGATGTCGTGCATGGGCATCGTATATTGTTTCCCGTGCCCTTGGGCGAAGCGTCGTTGTTCGATCCTGAAACGTGGGCGCTCACCGCGCGCGAATCCGCCAAGGAAGCCGCGGCCGACGGTCTTGCCATGACTTTCGCGCCGATGCTGGATGTCGCTCGGGATCCGCGTTGGGGGCGGATCGTCGAGGGCCCAGGGGAGGATCCTTGGCTCGCCGCGCGCATCGCGGAGGCCAAGGTGCGTGGCTTTCAGGGCGCCGGCCTCGCGGCGGCGGACGCACTCGCTGCAGTCGCCAAGCACTATTGCGCCTATGGCGCGGTCACCGCGGGACGCGACTATGCGTCGGCCGACATCTCAGAACGAACCTTGCGTGAGGTATACATGCCGCCGTTCGCGGCGGCGGTGGCGTCCGGAGCCGCGGCCATCATGCCCGCATTCACTGACCTCGCCGGCATTCCCATGACGGCGGACAAGGAACTGCTGCGCGGCTGGCTGCGCGGCCGTTGGGGGTTCAAGGGCGTGATCATCAGCGATTATAACGCCGTCGCCGAACTGATCCACCACGGCATAGCCGCCGATTTGGCAGAGGCAGCCGCCCACGCTCTGAAGGCCGGGGTGGACATCGACATGATGGCCGATGCCTATCGGCGCGGGTTGCCCGTGGCCCTCGAACGGCGCCTCGTGACCATGGCGGAGATCGAGGAGTCGGTACGGCGGGTCTTGATCCTCAAGGAACAGCTGGGCCTCTTCGACGATCCCTACCGCCGCGGCGCGGTTCCCGAATCCGCGGCCGCTCTCGTTCATCGCCGCCGGATCGCGCGCGAAGTGGGCGCGCGCGCCATCGTCATGTTGAAGAATGACCGGGATGCCCTGCCGCTCGCGGGGCCGCCGCGGCGGCTCGCTGTCATTGGCCCGCTGGCGGACGCGCCGGCGGAGATGGGCGGTCCCTGGTGGGGCGCCGCCGGCGCGGACGGTCATGTGAGCGTCGTCGCCGGCATGCGCGCCAGTCTCCCGGAATCCCAGGTGTTGCATGCGCCGGGTGTGGCGATCGAAAGCGAGGACGCGTCGGGCATTGCCGCGGCACTCGATCTGTGCGCGGCGGCCGATGCCACGATTCTTTGCTTGGGAGAAGCCGCGACCATGAGCGGAGAGGCGGCGAGCCGCGCGCACCTGGGCCTGCCCGGAAAGCAACGGGATCTGGCCGAGGCCGTATTTGAGCGCGCCGGCGCTTCGGGCAAACGCGTGGTGGTAGTCTTGTTCTCCGGGCGTCCGCTGGCGGTTCCCTGGCTCATCGAGAAGGCGGACGCCGTGCTGGCCGCGTGGTTCCTCGGCAGCGAGTCGGGCCATGCCATCGGCGATGTCGTGACCGGACGGGTGTCCCCGAGCGGCCGCACACCGGTGACGTGGCCGCGGGCAGCCGGGCAGATTCCGATCTTCTTCGGACAGCGGCCCGGCGGCCGGCCCGCCGATCCGAAAGATCACTACACCAGCAAGTATCTCGACGCGCCGAACGAACCTCTGTTTCGTTTCGGCCACGGGCTCAGCTACGGCCGATTTGCGTTATCCAATCTGCGCGTGACGCCGATCGATGCGGAAGATATCGATACCGTGCACATTCGCGTCGACGTGCGCAATGAGGGCGCGATGGCGGCGCAGGAGACGGTCTTTCTGTTTACTCACGACAAGGTCGCCAGTGTGGCGCGGCCGCTGCTCGAACTCAAAGGCTTCGCCAAGATCGACTTGCGGCCGGGCGAGGCAGGAACCGTGGCCCTCTCGCTGCGCGTCGAGGAGCTGCGTTTTCTCGGAATCGATCTCGAGCCGGTGTTCGAGCCCGGCGAAGTGGAGATACTGGTCGGACCCTGCGCCGACCGATCGAAGCTGCTCGCCGCAACTATCCGTCTATCATGGTCGCGACCCTGCTGAGGAGCCGCAGGCCCAGTGAAAGGCGGCTTCGCTCTGCGTGCCAGGAACGATGGATTGCCACGGGGACTCCTTCGGGTCGGATGTCTGGGTCTGCTCACTGCCGGTAAGATTGTTGGCGGTGTAGTAAACGATCATCAGAACTTTAGCCTGCGACTTTTTGCAGTCGTACAGTACTTTCTCGACGTTGCTCAGGTACCAATCGCCGCCGGGGTCGTGCAGCGCCTCCGGAAATTCCTGCCTCACCCAGGCGGTTGCCTCATGGCCTGACCGCTTGAATTGATGATCGGTGCTATACGTCGCCCAAGAACCGTCGGAAGCCACCGCCTTGAATACCCAGCCTCCCGCCGTCATGGGATCGAGAGTGCGCACCCACGACATCGGATCCGCCCGCCGCGCTGCTCGCTGCTGGGCCAGCTGATCCGCCTTGGCCTTCGCCTCGGCCGTCAGCTGGGCCCGCTGTGCCTCCCATTGCTTTTGTTCCTCGGGCGTCTGTCCGGCGACGGTCGAATAGTGCATGGCGCCAGCCGCAAGCAGTGCAGTTGCTGCAATCCACCGAGAATTAGTTCCACTCATCGAAACTCCCACCGTATTCAGGCGCCTCATCACGGGCGCGGTGTGACCTGGTAATCGTAGGCGATCCTATAATAGTAGCGGCGTACGAATCGGCCGTCACGGGTCAGCACTTCGACCTCGACCGGTCCCAAGCGTTCGGCATGGGATCGTACGGCTTCGCCGTCGAGGTCCGCGGGATCCCAGGCGACCAGCAGCAGGGTTTTGCCGTTCTCGGTTTCCGCAGGTGTCCAGCGTTCGAACATCAAGCCGTTTCCTCCGAACAAATGCGTGCTCGATATCGGCAGCGCGGTCTTGGTTCGCTCGGCTCCGTAGAATGCCAGTTCGCTCGCGATGGCGTAGCGATCCATTCCGACGATCACGGGGTCGCCGCCGGTCTCTTTGCGCACCGCCGCGGCTATCTCCAATATCCGGCCGCTGAGGTCATGCCAGCCCACCGGCACCAATTCTATGTGACGGCTGTAGCCGAGTCCGGGAAGCCCCAGCACCAGGTAATGCAAGCCCGCCCCGTAGATCAGCAGCATCGTCACCAGCGTCGGCATCCACGCCGCGCGGATCCATGCCCGGAGACCGCTCAACCGGCCGGCAGAGATCATGCCCGCCGCCATGACGGGGAGCGCGGCCACCCAGGGTGCGCCGGTCCAGTCGAGCTTTACCTCATGGCGCAGGCTGAAAGCGGCGAACACCGCCAAAGGGACGAGAATCGCCGTGTTGACGAACAGCTGCCTTCGCGGAGCATCACCGCCGTCGGCATCCTGCGCGGGTTTGGGCCCCAGGAGCGCCGCGGCGACGGCCGTCACGCCGGTGGGCGTAATGAGCACCAGGGCGGAGGCAAGCAGCTTGTGCAGCGAGAACCTGGGAGCCTCCGCCAGGCGCCGCGAGGTCTGGAATGCGAAGGAGGCCCATTCATGCTGCGCGTTCCAAATGATGACGGGGGAGAAGACCGCGAGGGCTACAAGAGCGGCGGCGTAGGGTTCCCAGCGCGACCACCAGCGCCGTGATTTGCGATCCCAGATCATGAAGGCGAGCGTGACGGGAACGAGCAGAGCGATCGAATATTTCGAGATCGCGCCCAGTCCGAGCGCAAGTCCGGCGCGCCACCAGGCATCGGAGCGGCCCGCGACCAGCGCGCGTTCGAGGTAGTAAAGCGATGCGGCCCAGGCAGCGGTCAGGGGCGCATCCGGGGTCATGAGCAGACCTGAGAGGAAGAAGAAGGGCAGCACCTGCGACAGTACCAAGGCTGCCCGCGCGCCGGCCTCTCCCAGGAGATTCTGCGTCAGGCGATAGGCAAACACGGAGGCGATTATTCCGCTGCACAGAGCGCCTATGCGGATCCCGAATGGCGATTGGCCGAATAGGGCCGTACCGGCCTTGATCAGCCACGCCACCATCGGCGGGTGGTCGAGATACCCGATATCCAGATGCCGCGAATATTCCCAGTAGTACGCCTCCTCCGGAAGGAGTTCGACGGATCCCAGGTATACCAGGCGAAGTGCCAAGGCATAGACGACGAGTCCGATGGCCAGCGCGCGCGCGCCGCGTTCGGCAGGCGAGAGAGCCTGCGAATACCCCGGTATCGTGACGGCCAACCCCGCGAGCACCGCGAAAACGATGGATATTTGCGCCGGCCAGCCCCAACTTTGCACCAGAAAGCCCAGCACGCCGCCGCGCAGGAACAGCGCCATCAAGCTCACCGCGAGCAGGCGGCAATGCAGGCGCCAGTCCCGCATTCGCTCGGCGGCAACGCCCGTCGACCGAGCTTTCAGCAGCAAATTCAAAGCGATGGCGGCCGCAAAGCTTGCAATATGGCTGAACCGCAACGGCATTCCGCTGCCGAACAAAGCACAGAAGAGAGCGGCGTCGAGCAGGGCCGCCGGCGCCGCGGCGGCAAAGCGATTCAGCGTTTCATTGTCCTGAAGCAGTGGCGCCCACCTGTCGGAGTTCCTGTTACTGTTGGAGCGCAAACCGACTGCATCATGTCGTGCGTCGGTGCCGCCGGGTGTTTATAGTAACAACGATGAGCGGCGGGCGCTTGGCGAAACCGAAGACTTCCCGGAAGATGAAACACGAATTGCACGTAGCCGAACACCCTCGACCGCTCGAGACCCGTGTCGATGGGTCGATCCCGGCTCAGGCTGCGCTGCGGTCCGGCCCTGAACTATCGATCATCGTGCCGACATTCAACGAGAGGGAGAATATCGGCGAGCTCATCGGACGGCTCGCGCTCTGTCTCGGGAACCGGTCGTGGGAGGTCGTATTCGTCGACGACGATTCTCCGGACGGCACCGCCGACATCGTGCGCGAATACGCGGCGGCGGACAGCCGGGTCCGTTGCCTGCAAAGAGTCGGCCGACGCGGCCTGTCCTCCGCCAGCATCGAGGGCATGCTCTCCACCTCCGGGCCTTACGTCGCGGTGATCGACGCCGATTTGCAGCACGATGAGCGGCTGCTGCCGCAAATGCTCGATCTGCTGAAGCAGGAGGCCGATACCGACATCGTGGTGGGCAGCCGGTACGCTCCCGGCGGCGATGTCAGCGATTGGGATGTGCGGCGGGCCCGCATGAGCCGCCTCGCCGTGCGCCTCAGCCGGGTGCTGGTGCCCGCCGAATTGACGGACCCCATGAGCGGATTCTTCATGATGCGCCGATCGGTATTGCAGGGCTCGGTGCACAGGCTCTCCGCGATCGGCTTCAAGATACTGACCGACTTGTTCGCATCCTTCCCGCGGCCGCTGCGTTACAAGGAGTTGGCCTACCGGTTCAGGGTCCGCCGCGCCGGCGAGAGCAAGGTTGATTCGGTGATGGCATGGGACTACGTCATGCTGCTCCTCGACAAATTGGTGGGCCGATGGATACCCGCACGATTCCTCGCCTTCTCGATCGTCGGAGCGGCGGGTGTGGCCGTGCACTTCGCGATTTTCACGGTTATCTTCCAGGGGATGCACCGCCGCTTCGTGGTGGGCCAGGCGCTCGCGACCCTGGGCGCCATGACGTTCAATTACACCGTCAACAATGCGCTCACCTACCGCGACATGCGGTTGCGAGGGCTGCTGTGGCTGCGCGGCTGGGTATCATTCGTACTGGCGTGCAGTATCGGCGGGGCCGCGAACCTGGGCCTCGCGTCCATGGTCTACGGTTTGGGTCGTGGATGGTTCCCCGCCGCAGCGGCGGGAATACTGATCGGAGCGGTCTGGAATTACGCCGTCACGATGATGCTGACGTGGGGCCGGAAAAGCCGGTGAGATCAGGGCACGTAACGGCGCCTGGTGCCCGATGCCTCGAGTCCGTATCCGCCGCCGCACATCGTACGTGCGATCTCGCGCGCCACCCTCGTATCCAACGTTCCGGCGGGACTACCCGTGAGCGATGCGCCAAGCTCCGCAAAAGTCGCGTAGGCGAATAGGGCGATTCCGCCTCCGATCACGAGCGCGGGCAGGAGCACGAACCAGGCGATGACGCAACCGAGCGAGAACAAAACGGCCTTCAGGGACATGGCTAACTCACCGCTGCTGCATGATGTGCTCAGCGTATCGGTCACGGCGCGACGAAAACGTTGAGCTACTTCTCAGTTCCATGAAAAAGTTCGCGGCGGCCCCCGGCTTGATTCACGACGAAGCCAGGGTTGCCGATGCGAGTACGCTGCCGGCCGCGCCATCCTGCGTCTGCGCAGCGAGCGCCGGGGCGCCGGCCGCGTCGAGCGGCAAGGTCAGCGAAACACGCAGGCCGGGTTCGCGGTCGGCCAACGACAGGGTGCTGCCGTGCAGCTTGGCTACCGCCTGCACGAGGCTCAGCCCGAGGCCGACGCCGGGAGTGCCGCGGCTCGCGTCACCGCGATAGAAACGCTGCACGACTTTGCTCTTTTCCGAATCCGTGATTCCAGGGCCGTTGTCCGATACCGAGATCTCGGCGGTGCCGTCGGCGAGTTTGACCACGGCGACCTCGATGGTCCCATTCACGGGTGCATACTTCAGCGCGTTGTCGATCAAATTGCTCAGGGCCTGAGCGAGCAGAACGGGGTCGCCCAGGACCGACACCGGACCATCCGATCGAAACACCGGATGGATGTTCTTGAGCTCCGCGGCGGGCGCATAGAATTCCACGGCATTCTCGGCGAGATCGGTTGCATCGAGCGACACAAAGCCGGAGCGGCGCATGCCGGCATCGATTTCCGCAAGCCGCAGCAGAGCGTCGAAAATGCGAATCACCCGGTCCACATCCGCGACCGCCCCGTCGATTTCCGCGTACATCTGTTCGGGCGGCGGCCGGATGAGCGAGAGCTCCTCGAGGCGCGAGCGCAGCTCGGCCAACGGGGTGCGCAGGTCGTGGGCGATGGAATTCGACACGTTGCGCACGCCGTGCACGAGCAATTCAATCTGTTCGAGCATGCCGTTGATGGTGCGCGACAACGTGTTGAGCTCATCCTCGTTCAGCTGCGTGGGCAGGCGATGCTTCAGATCGCCGTGAATGATGGCCGACACCGTCTGGCGTATGCTGTGGATCCGCGACATCAGGGCGCGCCGGGTGATGAGGCCGATCAAAAGGGCGGCAATCGACAGTACCGCGATGGCGGCGGACAGGCCGTACCAGAAATGAGTCTGCAGCGGCGCAAACAGCGCGTTGTCCCTGCCCACGAGCAGGTTGTAGCCGCCGCCCAGCGGGGTGACGTGCACCAGAGCCGTCTGAACGCCCTGGTTGGGCACATTGAACTTGATCGTATAGTTGCCGGGTGTGGCGGGCACCGTCGCCGGCCATGCGGATAGATTGCCCGCCAGCGGATGCATCGACGCATCGGTGAGCAGCAGGATGCGTTCTCCCGCAATCTGCATTTGTACGCGGGTATCGATGAAGGACTTCAGCCCGTCCGCGCCGTCGCGTCTAAAGACATCGGCCAGGCGCTGTGCGTCGGCCTGCAGAAATTCCTGGCGGCCCTCTTGAATGGTGACCTGCCAGGCATACCATAGAGGCGCCGCAAACAGCACCAAGGCGGTGATCCCCAGGACGACATAACCGACCGCCAGCGACAATGCGGACGAGCGGATCAAGCTAGTCGCCCGCGGTCACTGTATAGCCGGCATTGCGCACCGTGCGCAGCAGCGGACGCTCGAACTCGGCGTCTATTTTCTGACGCAGCTTGCTGATGTGGACGTCGACGACGTTGGTCTGAGGATCGAAGTGATAATCCCACACATTCTCCAGCAGCATGGTGCGGGTGACCACCTGGCCCGCATGGCGCATCAGGTATTCGAGCAGCTTGAATTCCCTCGGCTGCAGCGCAATCGGCCGATCGCCCCGGGTTACCTTGCGCGTCAGCGGATCCATATGCAAGTCGCCGACGGTGAGCGGGATTTCGGTATTGATGGCCTGTGCGCGGCGATGCAATGCGTCGAGGCGCGCCAGCAGCTCGCCGAAGGCGAACGGCTTGGTCAAATAGTCATCGCCGCCGCTGCGCAGCCCCCGGATGCGGTCGTCAACCTCCGAGAGCGCACTCAAGATCAGTATCGGGGTGCGCTTGCCGGCTTTGCGGAGCACTTCGATGATGGCGAGACCGTCGATCTCGCCCGGCAGCATGCGATCCATGATGATCACATCGTAGGGCTCGCTT
>Ga0208193_1000803_pt1 | contig 14927 bp, 18 predicted proteins | sample June2015DPH_17_2_FD_184716 | JGI IMG/M metagenome (GOLD analysis project Ga0208193, IMG submission 184716) | Peatland microbial communities from SPRUCE experiment site at the Marcell Experimental Forest, Minnesota, USA - June2015DPH_17_10... | ecosystem: Environmental > Terrestrial > Soil >... | reverse complement strand
ACCAAGTCAAGCCCCAACGAAGATTTGCAAGAATGCCAGCCAGACTCAGTCAAACTGAACTTGAAGGGGAAGCCCCGTAAACAAAGGGGCGGGGAGCTGGCGCCCTCCCTACCTTACGGAATCACTGACGAAGGGAAAAGCACGCTATGGGACAAATTGAAAAATCGGTGCGTCGCATCGCGACCAGACGCGGCGCACCGTGACCAAAAAATCATACTCGATCAGTTCGCCATTCAATTCGCGGAGGCGACGATGTGGATGCGGCGGTTCTTCTGCCAGCAGGCTTCGTCGTGCTCGTCGCAGGTCGGTTTGTCTTTGCCGTAGCTCACCACGGCAAGCTGATTTGTAGAGATGCCCACCTGGACCAGGTAATCCTTCGCGGCCTTGGCGCGCGCGTCGCCCAGCGCCAGGTTGTAGGCTTCCGAGCCGCGCTCATCGCAGTGACCCTCGATGGTCAGCTTGTAGTTGGGATATTGAACGATGATGTCGCGCAATTCGCTGGAATCGGCCTGCAACGCCTGGATGGCGTCGGGGCGCAGCGTGTGCTGATTGTAGTCGAAATAGGCGTCTTCGATGCGCGCCAGCAATTCATCGATACGGGCCTGGGTCTTGGCATCGGGATACCGGGGAGTGGTGTTGTTCGTGGCTGCCTGCTGCTGCGGCTGAGCGGCCGGGCGCTGTGTGGGCGCTTGCTGCGGCGCGGCTTGCGCGGGCTGAGCGGCGGGCTGCGGAGCGGGCGGCGTATTCTTCGCCACGGGTTTCTTGGCGCACCCTGCGGCGCCAACAATCAGAGCGGCGGAGAGTAGAATCAGTATGCGGGAATTTGTTGTCGGCTTCTTCATATTCCTTTGATACCTTTTCCAGCGGGAAAAAACCATCCTGTCCTGACAGGATTCTTCTACTGGCCGTCTTTGACTACACTTGTGGATGAGAGGACACGCCCTGCCGGAACTGTGGCCAAGCTGGGAAAACGCGCCAAAGATAGCGTTGGCGCGGCGCAAGGCTCCCTGGGTTGTGCTGGTGATTGGCTTCGGAGGCCTGCTGGCGTGCATTCTGGGCGCGGCGGTGCGCACAGTGGGTGCGCTGGACCACGTGCGCAGGGACGAAGACGTCTCGCTCAAGGCATATCTGGAGCGGCAGAGCGCACTCGATCAAATCCGCTCGCAGATTTATCTTTCCGGAACGTACGTGCGCGATCTGCTGCTGGCGCCCGATCCGACGGGAGTAGAGGCGCAGAGTACGCGCCTGGCCGGCCTGGAACGCGAATCCAAGGCGGCGCTCGATACTTATTCGCACTCGTTGGAGCCGGAAGAGAGGGAACCGTTTCGGACCCTCGAATCGGAAATCGACGACTACTGGCGGGTCTTGAGCCTCACCGCGCAATGGACCCCGGAAGAGCGCAACCTGAAGCGCGATTCGTTTTTCTACGATGAGTTGTCGCCGCGCCGCACGGCGATGCTGCAGATTGCGGATCGTATCGCGCTGGTGAACGAGCGCGGCCTCACGCGCGCCGAAGACAGGCTTGCGGCCTCGTCGGACGGATTGCGCCGTACGCTGACGTTTACGTTCGGCATCACGCTGGCGATCGGCTTGGCGCTGGCGGGCGTCACCACCCTATATACGTTGCGCCTCGAGCGCCAACTGGAGCGCGGGCTGGACGAAAATGCGCGCGCCCGTTCCGCTTTGCAGGAGCTTTCGGCGAAGCTGGAGCGCGCACAGGAAAATGAGCGGCGAACGCTGGCGCGCGAACTGCACGATGAGGTGGGGCAATCGCTCTCGGCCATCCTGATGGAGGCGGAGAACGCCGAGTGCGCCACCGACGCCGGCGAAATGCGCGACCATCTGGCGGCGGTAAAAAAGCTGGCAAGCAAGACCGTCAACGAAGTGCGCGATCTGGCGCTGCTGCTGCGGCCTTCCATGCTGGACGATTTTGGTTTAGCGCCGGCTCTCAACTGGCATGCCCGTGAAATGAGCAAGCGCACGGGTCTGAACGTGGTGGTCTCCGCCGACGACGACATCGACGATCTCCCCGACGAGCACAAGACCTGCATCTACCGTGCGGTGCAGGAGGCCGTGAATAATTCGGCGCGCCACGCCAACGCGCGCACGGTGGAGGTGGCGGTGAAGCGCGATGGCGACCGCGTGCGCTTCCAGGTGCGCGACGACGGCGTGGGTTTCGACACCCGCTTCGTCCGCGGCCTCGGGCTGCTGGGCATGGAAGAGCGCGTGCGCCGGCTGGGCGGCGATCTGCGCCTGGAATCGCAGCTTGGTCGCGGAACGCTGATTTCGGCGGAATTGCCGCTGGTGGAGTTCCGATCCGAGGTCAACGGAAGGAATGGCAATGGCTCACATCCGCATCCTGTTGGCTGACGATCATACCGTCGTCCGCGACGGCCTGCGCTCGCTGCTCGAAAAGCAGCCGGACATGACCGTGGTAGGTGAAGCCGCCGACGGCCGCGAAACCGTCCAATTGACCGCCGAGCACATGCCGGACGTAGTGGTGATGGATATCGCCATGCCGAATATGAACGGCATTGAGGCCACGCGGCGGATTGTGGCGTCGCATCCCGCCGTGGGCGTGGTGATTCTGAGCATGCACCAGGACGAGAGCTACGTGCTGCGATCGCTGAAGGCCGGCGCGCGCGGATATCTGCTGAAGGATTCGCTGCGCGGCGACGTCATCGAGGCGATTCGCACGGTGGCGCAAGGACGCTCGTTTCTGACGCGCAAGGTAAGCCGGTTGCTCCAGGAAGACTACATCCGCGAGATGGAACGGCGAGGCGTGGAGGATAGTTACGATCTGCTGACCGACCGCGAGCGCGAGGTGCTTCAGTTGGTGGCCGAGGGGCGGGTGAACAAGGAAGTGGCTACGGCGTTGAACATCAGCTTAACCACGGTGGAGACGCACCGGGGGCACATCCTGCAGAAGTTGGGGCTGCATAGCATACCGGAATTGATCCTTTACGCGGTACGGAAAGGGATCATCGCCTGATGCGTGGATACAGGGCGAGCATGGGAGCGAGGCTGGCGAGGGGCGTTGCCGTGAGACTGGTACGCGGGATCGCTTAGGCGTTCAGAAACTCAGCTTCAGCCCAAACCGGATCTGGCGGGCGCCGGCTGCCGCCGAAATAATACCCAGCGATGAGCTGCCCACTGTCGCGCTCGGATTGGAGAATTGTGGCGTATTGGTCGGGCCGATGGCCTCCGCGCGAAATTGCGCTTTGAACCGTTCGCGGATCGAGAAGGTGCGGAAGAGACTGGCATTCAAGTTGAACAGGCCGGGACCGCGGATAATATCGCGGCCGCTATTGCCGAATGTCGGGTGGTGACGGCGGCAAAGGCATTGGGATTGAAATATGGCTCTCCAGGCCCGTAGCCGCCGAGTATCGCGACCGTGGGAAGCACCTGATTGGCGGTTTGCGAATTGCCTGGCGAATTGAGCGACGTCGCGGAGGCACTGACGCTAAACGGGGTTCCGCTTTCGCGGCTGAGAATCCAATTGGTTTGCCAGCCGCCGGCGAGCGCGGCGCCTATGCCGTGGTTCAACATGCTTCTTGCCCTTGCCGAAGGGCAGCGCATAGTTTCCGAAAGCCTCGAAGTTATGCTTACGGTCATAGCTCAAGAGCGCGTAATTGCGGTACATAATGGGCGCCCACTCCCCGGTGATCGAGCTTGCCCTCTTCGTTGTCGGCGGCGTCCATGGATTTGGAGAAGGTGTACGCAAAACCGAAGATGGCATCGCCCACGCGATGGTCCAACTTGGCCTGCAGGGCTTCGTACTTGGATGCATCGATGGGATACATGTCCTGGATGCTGTCGGAATTCCCGTAAAGCTGATAGAACGGCTGGCCGGCCTTTCCGCCATTCGGAGGCGCGGAATTGATATTGACTCCGTCGCTGGGACGGACGTCGCGCGTTCCCACCCATCCCGCCTGCATCACCCAGGTTCGGCCCAGATCGCGCTGCACGTCACGTTGTAAGACTCCGAGTAGCCCCGGCGATAAGGCGACGGGTAAACCCAGGTGGAGTAGTTAGGAGACAGCGGAACCGAGCCGCCGGATAGGTTGGGTCCGATAAGCGGCGGGATTCCAGTCACCAGGTTGCCGGCGGCGGTGTAACTATTCGCGCCGGTGTAACTCGCCGAAATCACCTCCGGATAAGTCTGCACATTGTTGCGGAAGCTCTCCGAATTGGTATTGATTCCGAAGCCCGCACGAGCCACCGTTTTTTCGTCGATGCGATAGGCCACGCCGGTACGCGGGTAACGTAGCCGTCGCCCGTAGAAACGTTAGTGCCGCTCAACTTCGCTATAAGCTAGACCCTTCCCGCCTGCGGCAAGGCAGTGCGACGCCCGCCAATACCGCGGTGCGCCTTGGCTTCGATCCTCTGCGCGACCGCCGATGAAATGCGGTTGGGGGGTACGGCGCGTCCAGCTCCCCCGTCGCCAGATTCGCGCGCCCATCGATAGGCGCTAAGCGCCCGGCATGGTCCGCATGCTTTCGGACGATTTTCGTCGATTGGTTCCGCCGATTCTGCCGATATGGTTTATGGAGCCGGTCTGGCCGGCAACGACGCTATGATTTCAATCCGCAAATTCTTGAACGCCGATCAAAGGAACGAGGCGGCTGAGCCGGAGCCCGTTTCCCAAGTCTCTGAAGACCTCTGCAGGCTCTCGTCGCGCATTCTCGCGAGTGTCAACCAATTTGTGCTGACCGGCGATTCCAACGCGGCCCTAAGGTCTCGATTAATCCAGGTGAAAGATGCGCTCCGGCCCGATGTGGGGGCAGATGAAGCCTCGCTGGCCGCGGAGTCCGTCTCTTCTATTCTGGCCGCCCACCACGCGTCTTCGCAGCGGGCTGTAGCGGAACAACTGGTCGAAGCGCAGCATATCTTCGCCATGCTGAATCAAGCGCTGGTGGTCCTGTCGGAAGGCAGCGATCGAGACGTCTCCCGGCTCGGCGCAATTCAGGAATTGCTGCAACGCACTGGAACCATGCGCGACATGGCCTCGCTGAAGGCGTCGCTTTCGAACGCGGTGCAATTCGTCAAAGCGGAATCCGCCAAGGCGCGTGAGCAGGCGGCCCAAGAGCTTGGGAAATTTGAAATTGAAGTGACCAATGCGCGCGAGTTTCTTGGCGGCGCACGCCTGGAACTGGCTGGAAGGCCCGAAGGCGTGAGCGAGATCTCGGATTCGCTGAAAAGCCTGGAAACGGGCGAAGCCGTGTATTTGGTCGCCTATCTCTGCGACCGGCTGAATGCCATTGTTCAAAGATATGGACCGGGGGTCGCCGACGAGCTGCTATCCCGTCTCATCAGAGAACGGCTTAAACCCGTGATGCTGGGAAATACGATGTATCGGTGGACCCCCTCCAGCCTGGTGGCCGTATTCCGGCGCCCCCGCGATGCCGATAAGCTGCGAAACGAAGTAGCCGAACTGAACCGCACGCCGCTTGTGCACAAGATGGCGCTGAGCGGCAGGACCGCGGTTCTGACTATATCGCCCTCGCACCTGATTGCGGAAGGCGTCTCCAACGACCCCGCCCTTCTTATCAAGCAGGTCGACATCTTCACACAGGCTGTGGCGTAGCCTGGGAACCGGAATATTCAGAACTGAGATATGCAGCCAACATGCAATATCTGCGTTGAGAACGAAATCTCGATGCGGGAAATAACGGAGACGATGGTGCGGCAGTGCGCTGCTCCGGAGGTCCTACGCCTCCTCTGCCGGTATGCCGGGCAAGCGGATGCCGGACGCCAAGTCGCCTTCTTCCTGATTGAGGACGCTTACTGGACGCTGGCCGCGCAGGGCGACTTAAGCCGTCAATCGCAGGCTGCGCTGGCATTGATGGATCCGGCGCTGGTTTCAGAGGCGCTCCTGGAAGCCGATTTGAACTCCGCGTGCCAGGGTGAGTATCGGTTTAACGGCGGATGGGCTCGCCACTTATACTCCGGAGCAGGCGAGCTGCTCGGCATAATCGCCGGGTTCGGCGATGCCGCGCCCGGCTTTGGCCTTGACGCCACGCGCATAACGCTGGTCTGCCGGCTTGCCACGCTGGCTATTGAACAGGCCAACCTGATCGGGGAGCTGGCATTCAAGGCCGGACGCGAAGGTCCAGACGCCCCGAGCAGCGCCTGGGACAGCGAGGCCTGCGTGCAGGAGGTCATGCGGATGATCGCTGGGCAGTGCGCTCCGGAGGAAATCCTCGTCCTTCTGTGCATGCACTTAGACCGGTTGGAAACCGAACGCCGCGTAGCCTTCTTCCTGATTCGCGGCGGGAAGTGGATACTGGCGGCGAAGGGCCCAATGACTCCGCAATCGGAGACCGCGCTGGCTCTAATCGATCCCGAGAGTCTCTCGGAAGCGATCTTCGGATCTGAAGCAGACTCGACGGGCCAGCCTGCGTCGCCCTTTGAAGGCGGCTGGGCCAGACACCTCTATTCCGGAACCGGCGAGCTGCTTGGCCTGATGGTTGGCCTCTGCGGAGGTCCGGCGCAGCCGCGTCGCATCAACGCGGCGCGCATCGACTTGATCTGCCGGCTTGCCACGCTGGCCATCGAACAGACGAACCTGATCGAAGAGCTGGCGTTCAAAGCCGATCACGATTCGCTTACGGGATTACCAAACCGCGGTTATTACGAGCGCATGCTGCGGCTGGCGCTCCGCGAGAGCGGCCGCACCAACCAGCCCGTAGCCTTGCTTTATATCAACCTCGATCGTTTCAGACTGGTCAACGATGTAACCGGCCTTGCAACGGGAAACCGTTTGCTCGAAGGGGTGGGCCGCCGTCTGCAGGCAAACCTGCGCAGAGGGCCCGTGCTGGTGCGCATGGGGGCGGATGAATTTGCGGTCCTGATCACCGGCATCACGACCCCGGAAGATGCGGGCGCGGTCGCCGCCCGTTTGCTGCAGTCGCTGGCAACATCATTCTCGATCGACGGCCATGAGCTCTTCATTAACGCAAGCATCGGGATCGGCTTTTCCACTTTGGAGAGCACTCCGGAATCGCTCGAACGCGAAGCTTACCTCGCTCTGTATGAGGCCAAACGTGCGGGCAAGGCGCGGGTGGTGCACTTCCATGCGTCCATGGCTGCCGTGTCGCCCGAGCGGCTCGAAATGGAGAAACGGCTTCGCTTTGCCCTGGCGCGCGAAGAGTTCCTGGTCTATTACCAGCCGCAAATCGAGTTCTCGACCGGCCGGGTGAGCGGAGCGGAAGCGCTGCTTCGCTGGCGGCCTGAAGGTCTGGGACTGGTTTCTCCCGCGGCCTTCATACCAATTCTGGAAGAGACTGGCTTGATTGTGGAGGTGGGGCGCTGGGTGTTGCGCGAAAGCTGCAGGCAGGGGAAGGAATGGCTCGACGCCGGTGGTCCGCGGCTGCGGATCGGGGTCAACGTCTCGGCCGTCCAGCTTTTGCATCCCGACTTTACCCGGCACGTAGACGAAGCCCTGGCGGAGACCGGTTACCCTGCGGAGTTATTGGAGCTCGAGCTGACGGAGAGCTTGTTTGTCGGCGAGTTCGGATCGGCGTCACTGATTCTCAAGGACCTCCAAACGAGAGGGATCAAGATGGCCCTGGACGATTTCGGCACCGGCCAATCGTCGTTGTCCTATCTGCATCGGCTGCCATTCCACCGGCTGAAGATCGATCAGTCGTTCATTCGCTGCATCAAAGACAGCGATGCCTGTCCGCCGATTGTCCACAACATCATTCAAATGGCCGGGAGTCTGGGAATGAGCGCCATAGCGGAGGGCGTGGAAACCGTCCATCAGGCAGAGTTGTTGCGTCTGCAAGGATGCGAAGAGGGACAAGGCTACCTATTTAGCCAGGCGCGTCCGCCGGTCGAAGCGGCGGATTTCTGCCGGAAGTATCAGTGTGAACTCTTTCGGTCGATGCCCTTGCTAAACGAGGGGGAGCTTGCAGTGGCGTAGCCGCGGTGAACCTAGGGCGCCAGGACCGAGCGATTGATCCAGAGGATGTTGTCCCAGCTCAGCAGCTTCTCCGTACCGTCGAACAATTTGGCATAACCGCCGCCCGACGCCTTAAAGGAGAACTCCTTCACGCGGTCGGCGGGGTTCGTAGTCACGTTGCGCAGGATATCGAGCACCTGCTCCTGCCGGGATATCTGGTAGAAGCCCGGCGTCTTCGCCGAGTAGAACTTCACATCCGACGGATTGCCCTTGTTAGCCACGCCACGTTCGTATTTTATGTGCAATTCGAGATGTTCGCCGCTGGCTGCGCCGAATGCCCAATCCTGCGAATCCAGTATCTGACCGGCGCCGCTCGAAGTCGAACGCTGCATGCTATGCGTAGTGGCGAGCAGATAGACGCCGAACGGTCCTGGCGCATCGGCCGGGTCTTCAGTCAAACCGCCAATGACGAGCTGCGCGTTTGCGCCGCTCGGGTCCTTCACCGGAGCGACCAGGTAGACCAGACGGTTGGATCCCTTTCCGAGAGGCTTTCCGTCGGGGCCATTGATCGTTACGCGATCGATGAACACCGCGCGCAAATTGCAATCCTTTGCCGGGCCTTGCGCAGCCACGCTGGACGTCCACTTTTCAGGCAGGAATACAGCCAGCGCCGCATCGGGTACATGGAGATCCAACTGGAACCGCGCCTCCGAGCTGTATTCCACCAGGGTCTGCGCGCCTGCCAACCGCCCGGCAACCAGGATCAAAACCACCGCGACCAATGTGCGAGTCATAGCCATTCTCATCATGCCTCCTTCTGCAAGTCACTCGCCGCCGATAACTCGAGGCAAGAGCTTTTCTTCTTAACTCTACGCTCAAATGGCCGTTTGTGCAGCGTGTATATCGAGGGTTTCCGCGCGTACAGGCTGCGCTATGAAGGGTCGCCATGGCCGGCGCAAGGATTTAAGGCACGCAACTCGCCGAGGTTTGCCGACCTGAAACGAGCGAAGCCATCCAGTAGCTGCCCCAGCGCCTTACCTTGAGTCTCTCGTACATGTCCCCATCGATCAAAGGGTTCAAACGGTCGAGTCTCGCCGAATTGCAGCACCACCTCCAGTTTGGGAAAATGGGCAACGTTTTGTCTTCATTAATATAACCGCGCACGGCGTTGCTCCCTGGCAATTGTTCTTTCAGCAGAGCTGCGTCGCCGACAAACGACTCCGTTTTTCGGATCTGAAGTGGGCCCGGCTCGACACTTTAATAGGCGCTGTGTTCACGATCCTGGTCGCAGGCTGCATGATGCTCGCCGGAAACGCAGCGTTCCTGCGGCACTGGAGCTTCACTGACCCAGCTCAGATGGCTGTGCAGTTAGGCAGCGTCCTGGGGCCGTTTGTGAAGAACGCGATCCTGCTGTTGATGATTAACGCGGCGGTTCTCGGCACGACCACGATCTCTTTGTCGAGCGCATGGGCGTATGGCGAAGTGCGGGGCTTGCCGCATAGCCTGGAGAAGCCCATCAAGGAGGCCCCGGCATTTTACGCGGTGTACGGGCTGTGCGTGATGGCCGCGGCCGGCATTGTTCCGATACCGCGGGCGCCTTTGCAACTCATCATTCTGAGCGTGCAGGTGCCGGCCGGGCTCATGCTGCCGTCGGCGATTATTTTCCTGCAGCTTTTGCTGAACGACAAAGAAGTTTTAGGTGAACGATTCGCCAACAAGCGCTGGAACAACTTCGTGAACTGGGCGATCGTGATTCTGCTGTTTGTCCTGTCGCTGCTCCTGGCAGCCCAGGTAGCGGGGCCGCAGTTGTTTCCAAATGGATAGAGGTGAAAGACGATGACACTGATGAGAGAACTGGACGGGATGGGGAGGGTGGGACCCGCATTTGTCGTGGTGCATCCGCTGGATGATGCACCGGAGACCGAGCATCTCGGACCCATGCAGGTTACCAGGACGGTAAGGATCTGCCTGTTTGCGTTGCGCGGTTATCTGCTGCTCATGTTCGGGTTGCTTGCTTTTCGTGTGGCGCAGCTTGCGGGCTCGCTTCATGGCTAGAACTGGTCGTATCAAAAGAAAGGACAGGAGGTGAGCGGAATACGGATGAAAACGGATGAAAACCGTCAGTGTGGTTCGCGCTGCGGCGCGCTGGATCGAGAGACTGCTGGAAGTGCGTCTGCGAATGGATGCCGTAGCCGGGCTCGCACCCGTCGAGAGAGATGTTGACAAGGGTCGAACTTATGGATGATTCGGAGGTGACAGAACCTCCGAGTAGACCGGGCGAATGCGGCTCGGCAAAGGACTAGCAGCCCTCGTTTTTCTTTGCGATGGCCTGCGGTTCAAGCCACGCCGGATTCCCCCACAAACAAAGATATTTGACCAGGCCGCCGGTTGAACGGGTGCCCCGAGGCGAAGTGTACCCAATCAAGAGGAGAAGCGTCATGGTTTTTAGGAACAGACTGACAAGGGGCGCAGTAGCGCTCGCAGCATTTGCCCTGGCCGCTCTTGCGGCGGATACATCGGGCAAGATCGCGGGAACAGTGAAGGACCCGTCGGGAAATCCGATTCCGGGGCCGCAGCGACTCTGACGAACAAAGCCAACGGCATTAAACAATCGGCTCAAGCCGACAATCAAGGTGCACTTGCGTTTCCGGTTGTACCTGTGGGCGTTTACGAAGTGGTGATCAGCGTGACCGGCGGTTTCAAAGCGGATCATATCGAAACCGATCTCGGCGACGATCACCTCGGCGGAAAGTGATCTGACGCCAGGAATGCCGTTCAGCATTTCGAGGGCGACCCGAAAAGGTTCGACGTTACCGTCGACCTCCTTATCGATGCGAGCGATGGCCGCATCCTGGGCATCGATCTGATCCAGATGCAAGTTCAGCATAAAGCGATGATGATCCGTAACCCTGCCGCGCGATGCCGCTTCCAGTCTTCCAGTTGCGCCAAGGTGGCGTGAATGCGCCGATGTGCCAGTGCGGCTACTGCCTGGGGGACGGACTGGCCAGCGATCAGGGCCTGGATGCGGCGGCCAGAGTGGCCCAGAACATCGGTGACCACCAAATCCAGCTTGATGTTGGCGTCCTCCAGAGTCTTCTGGACGCGCTGAATATGACTGCTGCGCTCGCGCCCGAACTGCTTGCGGGTACGCAGCAGATCGCGCTTTTGCCGGGTTGGTTGGTCGAGCATAAAGCTCGCCTTGACCAGTCCATGGGCCATCAGCTCGGCCAGCCACGCGGCGTCGTTAACGTCGGTCTTGCGCCCCTGCACATTTTTTACGTGCCCGGCGTTGGCCAGCACCAAGTCGAACTCGCCGTCGGAGAGAATATGCCAGACCGGCTTTCAGTAGACGCCGGTGGCCTCCATGACGATATGCGTTACAACCTTCCGCTGTAAGCCAATCGGAGCGGGCTATCAGTTCCTCGGTGGTTGTCTAGAAAGCGTGCGCCGGGGCGTAAACCGCCCGTGGCGACAATCCGGGGTGCTAAAGGGGGTCCGGGTCCGACTGTTACACGGGCTGACGCGCACCAAACTCATACCGACCTCTATGCCCACGACGCGAAAACACTCTACGCCAACACGCTTGCACGTTTCATCTACCGCGGGCCGGAAACACCGGTGTGGGACTGTTACGAAACTGCAGGAACTCTACGGTTCGGACGCGCAGTCTTATGAGAAGCCGATTGCGATACTCAGGTATGCTGCTCAAGGATCTGCTGACCTAAACTCGCAGAACACTAATGAGAGCCGAAAGTGCGGCTGTCTGTTGCCGTCGGCTGGAGTAGTACATCAAGAAACCCGGGTATGGGGGCCGGCCTGTGAGCAAAGTGCAAACCACTTAATCGCGAGGAGCTTCACGTTCCGAGACACTCAAGAACCGGTTTAGTGATACGAAAACTTCGAAGGTGAAATTAGCGCCTGCCTCGATCAACTCGTGGGCTGGGAAGGTTCGGGTTAGTGCCGAAACGCAGCAGCCTGCACGCTTTGCTGAAAGAACCCCCGTCAGTGCGTCCTCCACAACCATGCATTCGGAAGGAGGGAGCGCGAGACGCGCAGCAGTAAGCAAATAAACCTCCGGAGAGGGTTTGGGCTCAGAAACATCTCCTAAATCGGCAACGACTTCGAAAAGGTTTGCTATGCCAAAACGGTCCAGAGTCGCAGTTCGATTCCGCGGCGTCGCCGAGGTAGCAAGAGCCAGACGATAATGCTGAGCCGCCCACCGGACGAACTCAATCGCACCCGGAACTATCTTTATCCCTTTTTCTTCTTGTTCGTAGATCCGCGTCTTCTCATTCAGAACCGTCGATCTTTGATGGTTAGTCAGTTCGTATCGGTCTCCGATCTCGTCGATCATGATGGCATCGCTTCGGCCTACATAAGCGCGCAGATCGGCATGCGTCAGGGCGATCGCCGCGTGCGCAAAGGCTATACGCTTTGCATGTGCATGCAATTCCTCGGAGTCGATAAGCACCCCGTCCATATCGAAGACAATGGCTCGTGTTCGCGTCATAGGCTTTGTCCTGCCACTTCGTTCACTGAGGATTTTCGACCGTCACATATTTCCCGAAGATCGGCACACACGCCAGGAGGGCGGCCAGAAACCAGAATGCACTGTGCAAGCCGATACCCTTGGACAAGAAACCAATGACGGCCGGCCCCGTCAGCATGCCCGCGTAACCCGCCGTGGTGAGGGCAGCAACGGCTAATCCCTTAGGCATTGTGTGTTGCGTACCCGCGAGTCTGAACAAGATAGGCACGATGTTTGCGGCTCCAAGGCCCACAAAGACGAAACTGACAAGCCCGATCCATGCGACGGGTGCGAGGAGGAGGCCGCACAACCCGAGAAGCGCTGTCACCCCACCAAGTGTCAGCACAATTCGGTTCCCGAATCGCGCCACGATGCCATCGCCGACGAAACGGCCTAACGTCATCGCGATGGAGAAAACCATGTATCCCAGCCCCCCGTGCGCAGCAGAGACGAGGTGTTCGCCGACGAGCAAGAGCGCACTCCAGTCGAGGAGAGCCCCCTCAACCAAGAATGAGATTGCCGCGAAGACCGCGATGACGAGCACGACACCTCTCGGAATCGCAAAAAGAGGTTGTTTAGTTCTCTCTCGATTCGAGAGCATGCGCGGAAGAGCCACAAGAATAACTGAGACAAGAATAGTGGAGCTAAGAATTGTGCTTGGGCCAGGTGCGATTCCTCGAGAAAGAAGAACCGTCACGATCCCCGAACCCAGAAAGCCGCCAATGCTGAATAGTGCGTGAAATCCAGACATCAACGGCTTCTCAGAAGCGCACTCAACATCTACAGCGTGCAGGTTCATTGCAACATCTAGCGATCCCAGAAAAGCCCCGAAGGCGAACAGCGCAACTCCAAGTGCGATCGGCGACGAGACGATGCTCAAGAGCGGCAATATGACCGCCAGTCCTACACCGCCCGAAAGTACGACCGGCTTGCTACTGAAGCGCGCGCTCAGATTCGCCGCGAGCGGCATCGCCACAATGGAACCGGCGCCCAAGAGGAGCAGGACCAGCCCCATAGTGTCGTCGCCGAGATGGCAGCGGGTCTTAGCAAAAGGCACTAAGGGCGCCCAGCAGGCTACACCGAACCCTGCGGCGACAAACGCCAGCCTGGTCGCCAGCTTCGCGCGTGATTGATACACATCCTCTGTCATGAAATCCCCGCTCTCAGCTGTGTCGAACGAGACGCAACTTAGGATTGCGCGATGATTACTTTGGGGCCAGCATTGGAAAAGGTCGAAACGATCTCTTCAGATGTACCGCCCTCAAGAACAACATGGTCGAGGACTGCGAGTGCGGCCACCTGAAACGGTGCGCGAGTCTCAACTTTGTCCATAGTGACCAGCGCTGCGGTGCGATCACTTCTTGCAATGAGTGTGCGTTTAAATTCGGCGTCCGCCAGCTGGAACGCGCCAATTCCCAGAGACATGGAAACGGCGCAAGCTCCGAGGAAACACAGATCAAAGCTCAATCTTTCTGCTTCACGGATCGCAGATAGCCCGATCGCCGCTCCGGTATCACGTTCGATCTCTCCTCCCAGGACGATGACTTTGAAATTCTTCCGCTCGAGGAGGGCGCTTGCGATTGAGATCGAATTCGTGGCGATTGTAAGAGAGCGATCGGGCGGCATCTCTCTGGCCAAGGCCAAGTTGGTACTGCCACTGTCGAGGAACACCGTCGATGCTTCAGAGAGTAAGGATAGGGCGGCCAAGGCTAAAGCGCGCTTCTCTTTCGAGTCGTTCAAGAGTCTGTGTTCAAGCGGAACTCCATCCGGCGATATCGGAAGCCCGCCCCCGTAAACCCGTTTGCACTTGCCCTCGGCAGCTAACGCTCGCAGATCTCGACGGATGGCGTCCTCAGACACCAAGAACTCCTTTGCAAGAGCGGTGGCATTGACTGACAGACCACGCTGTAGCCGACTTTCGATCTCATTTTTTCTGATTGCTCCCGATGAACCGTGCATAAACAAGAAATATCATGTACAACCAAGAAAAACAAGAGATTTTCTTTCGACCAGCCATCCGCCTTCCACTACAGGTCTTCACTTACCGCTTCTGCCAACTCCTCTGCACGTCGCGCCGATGAATCCGTCCGCGATTCGCGTCAGCCATCCCGTCGGCGGCCCACGGAAAAGCGAAGTTACTCGGATGATTCGATCAGGTGATGAACAGTCAAATCGCCCTCGGTCGCACTGCCTCCCCGGAAGTATTTCCTCAAGGGTTTCGTTGACCAGGGTCACCAGCGGCGCACCCTCGCGCTCATCGTCTTCCGCGAGCCAGCGCCCCCGAATCAGGGGCGTAGCAAGAGCACGAAAATACATAGGCGTGGTTGCATTGCAGTGGAGCTCTCGTTCGTAGTCGTCTCCGCGGCGGCCTTCGACAGTCGCATCCGCGGTATAGGCTGCTCCTTGGAGAGCGGCTGCTTTGGCCAGCCCAACGGCTTTTACCTGGGGCAGGTCGCGCAGGCGTCTTTCGATTTCGCGAAAGGCTTGCAGCGC
>Ga0208193_1000802_pt1 | contig 14932 bp, 8 predicted proteins | sample June2015DPH_17_2_FD_184716 | JGI IMG/M metagenome (GOLD analysis project Ga0208193, IMG submission 184716) | Peatland microbial communities from SPRUCE experiment site at the Marcell Experimental Forest, Minnesota, USA - June2015DPH_17_10... | ecosystem: Environmental > Terrestrial > Soil >... | reverse complement strand
GCCTGCTGCAATCGGCTCCCACCACTGCACGCGATAGACAACCGTCGCCAGGTCCATTGCAGCGAGGGCGGCACGATCCTGGAAGAATTCCTTTAACTGACCCAGCCTGGTGATCGAATTGCGTATGTTGGCGCCCTCCAGGCGGCCCAACGGCCAGTCGACACTGGGAACCTGCTTAGAGACAAACTGCCCGAAGATGGACATAACATTGCCAGAGTATCGCAAGTGAAATCTTTAATCAAGATAAACAATCTTATTAAGTATTGAATCTAATATAATCAATCATGAAAATGTTCAAATGGACATTTTGGAAGACGGACAATATGTCGCCTCGCATTACCTTTCTCTCACAGCAATAGCCCGCGGAGATCCCATGCTCCCTTCGCTAACCTCAACCGTCGAACCTCAGAACCCGGCCCCGGGCTCCACACTTTGGGGCTATGCAGGCATGGTTGCCGCCATCGCAGCCATTTCAGGATTCCTCTTTGGCTTTGACACGGCGGTCATCAATGGCGCCCTGGTCTTTCTTCGCCGGCAGTTTGCGCTCAGCAATCTGCTCACTGAAATCGCAGCGAGCTCGCTGCTCCTCGGCTGCCTCGGCGGCGCAGCCGCGTCCGGAATCGCCAGCGATCGGCTTGGCCGCCGTATAAGCCTGATGGGCGCGGCCATCCTCTTTACGCTTTCAGCAGTTGGCAGTGCTCTTGCCGAAAACGTCACCTGGTTTTGTGTGTCGCGTGTAGCAGGAGGGCTGGCAATTGGGCTCGCCTCCGCGCTCACCCCCTTGTACATCACGGAGATAGCGCCCCAGCATCGCCGCGGAATGCTGGTCTCACTCAATCAGCTGGCCATTGTCGCAGGTATCCTCGCCGCATACTCGACAAACTGGCAGCTGGCTGGGATCGGCCAGGAGAGCTGGCGCTGGATGTTTGGCGTCGCCATCCTTCCATCGGCCGCATTTCTTGCCGGCTTGATCTTCATTCCGGAGAGCCCTCGATGGCTGGTTGCGCAGGGCCGCCGCGATCAGGGCCTCACCGTGCTCCGCAAGATTGTCGGAGAAGCGGCAGCAGACAGAGAACTGAGACCCATCGAGGCCGCACTTGCAGAGACCTCCGGCGGTGCTGGCGAGTTGTTCGCTCCCGGTATGAGGAGACGGCTCTTTGTGGCCATCACCCTCGCGGTGCTCCAGCAGATTTCCGGCATCAATACGGTGCTCTACTACGGCTCCGTGCTGTTCACCGAGCATTTCCGCGGGGAGACGGCGCGGACGGCCATCGGCGCCAACGTCGCCGTCGGTATTGTCAATTTGGTATGTACCCTCCTCGCCATGGTGTTTATTGACCGCTGGGGGCGCCGAGGGCTTCTTCTCGCAGCATCCGGCGGGATGACCGCTTCGCTCCTCGCACTCTCCCTGGGCTTGCATGAGGCCTCGATCGCGCCCGCAGTCATCTTCGCCAGCGTGCTGCTGTACGTGGCGTTTTTCGCCATCGGATTGGGACCTGGCGTCTGGGTTTATATCACGGAAATCTTTCCTACACGCGTACGGGGCCGCGCAACCGCTATGGCAACAACAGCTCTGTGGACCGCCTGCCTGGTGGTCACGCTCACCTTTCTTTCCATCGTGGATTACCTGGGATTGCCGGGAGCGTTTCTGGTCTATGCTGCGCTGTCTCTGATAACGTTTCTGTTTATATGGATATGGGTTCCCGAAACCCGCAGGCGATCCCTGGAAGAGATTCAAGCGATGTGGAGACGCGTACCTTGAAGGCGAGAACGCAGTCGAGCGGAATTCTGTCGGGCGCGAACGATGGCGCGTCCCTGGTCAGCAAACAGCGCTCCCGTCTCGAGGCCATTCTGAGCAAGCTGCAGCAATCTGGCGAAGTGAATGTGGACGCCCTCAGCGCAGAGCTGGGAGTCTCGCCGGTAACCATTCGTCGCGACCTCGATCAACTCGAACGCGATGGATTATTGCAGCGCACCCACGGCGGCGCTGTCTCTCTGGAGCCACTCTTCTATGAGCCATTTCGCAACGACCGCTCGTTTCAGAGCCAGTTGGAAAAGATGGCCGACGAGAAGCGTCGCATCGGACGCGCCGCAGCGGCTCTGATCGAACGCGGCGAAACCATCGCGCTCACTCCCGGCACCAGCACCATGAGCGTCATCCGCGCATTGCCCCACAATCAGAACGTGACGGTGGTGACCAATACCGTCAACATCGCGATGGAGCTTTCCCGGCGCCAAGACCTTGACATCTTCGTCACCGGTGGCCATCTCCGCGGTGACTGGTTTTCCTTGGTAGGACCGACCGCGGTACAGAGTCTCCAACCGATGCTCATCCACACGCTTTTTGTTGGCGCCGATGGTATCGACGCAGCGTGGGGAGCAACCTGCTTCAACGCCGATGAAGCGGACCTCAACTCGGCCATGGTTCGATCGGCCCGCCGCCGTATCGCCGTCGTGGATCACACCAAGTTTGGTATCGTAGCCGGCTGGCGCATCTGTCAAACCTCAGACTTGCATGTTCTCATTACCGATACCGGTGCTTCAGAGGAAATGGTGGAGCCTTTCCGCAAGGCCGGTGTGCAGGTGATGCGCGTCTAAGGGAGTGAGGCGGCGATTGGCGAATCGCATCCGACAGCACGCGCCTCTCAGGCAAGGTGGCATTCATCTTCTCTCCAGCCGCAGAGGATTTCTTTAGTTTTTTCCGTTCGGACAGAGAGATCTGTGCTGGCTCTTTTCGATTCGACATTAAGACCATATTTTTCAATTAGATAAATGAAGTGCGGGATATCCATTCTGCTCAAGTGAGGGAAGACCGGGTAAATTCTCGATAGCGACGAATCTCAAACCGGTGAAAAAGTTGTTTTTCCGGAAGGGACCAATTTGAGCCGCGTGGCCGGTGGATGCGAAAGACGACTCCGAGCGGGACCACAACCCTCCCTACCGTCGGCGTCCCGGTGATCTCGGCAGAACAATCGAATCGCGAATTGAGCGAGTTAGACCACGTAGATCTGACGGAACAGCGTCCTGCCGATCTGCTTGCCCTCAACAAAGATCGCAGCTTTGAGTTCTGCCGTCTCGTTGATCTTTATCGGGCCGCCGTACTTCGCCGAACTGGTGCCCGGATCACTGGCGTCAAGTGTATAGTAGGCGACGGCGTTGGGCATTGTGCAATGAATTCTGACTTCACCACCTGATTTGAAGGTCGCTATGTCAGGTGTAATCCATGCATACACGGCTCTGACGAGGGCGCAACCACGCTTGAGCGGAACCCGAAGGTGTAATTTGCGGTCCGACGGAGTGGACGCATCAAGCTCGACCCATTCCGTAGTCCCGGGATGAAGTACCTGCACCACACAGTCCTTTGTTGTCACTTCCAGTGGGACTTCGCACAATATATCCGCGGTGTCTTCTGAACCGAATGTGACTGGCGCGGCGAATCCTCCAGGAATACAAAAGAGATTCACTTTTGCATTCGAACCCTCACAGGAAACCACATTCGCCCGCAAAACCCACCGCTTACCACGGATCGCGTTGAACATTTGTCCGTAGGCTCCGTATTCCGCCTCAGCCCACGGATCGGGCGCAATGGAGTGGTCAGCATCCGGATAGGGCGCCATCGGAAATACTCCGAGGTGGAGGCGCCGTTGAAAATAGGCGTCGGGATCCGGGCGCAGGCTATTAATGCTGTTGGTCCAGGCAATCACAGGTCGTTGCGATCCCAAAACCGCGGCCAGGTTAAGCACAGACGGAGAGTCTCCGAATTCCGTAAACAGCCCATCGATGTGTTGAAGAACATCCACACGCCGGAGAAGGCAGTTCACGAAGATACATTTACCAGCATCATGGAATATAGGAGCCAATCTGGACAACGCTTCGTTCCATGAGATAAGAAACGACCGTGCCGCCTTCCCATTCTTCCACGACACGCCATCGTCGCGATGCGGATTATAAGCTGTGAGCCAATCCATGCGATCGATGCAAATGCCGTCCGAGGCGGGAAGCTTGGCGACCATATGATGCGCTTGCTTAAGCAAAAGATCCTGCCAAACCGGTTCCCCCGGATCCAAGACTACATTGTTGAACCAGTTCGAGTAACGGATCCTTTCGCTCTCATCGCGCAACACAGCACCAGGGATCTGATAATGGATAAAGTCATTTGGATCTCGCCAGAGATCTGCATCGTCTACAGCTTTGCGAGGCGGTGCGGTCTCCTGAATGTAGTTTCCGCCTTCCGTAGTCACAAAATAATCGAGGGCATGGAAACCCCGCGATTTCGTCTCTTGGTCAAAGGCTTGCATCTGGGCAATCGACGTCTGCTTCTGGTACCAGGACTGCCACTCCACCCCTGCATTCACCAGCGGAATATTGAGGCCCTGGAACGGCCAATCGAAGCTTGCGTTCCAATTGACACCAAACGCCATTTCCGCCAAAGCCTGAACATCCAGTTTCCCGTGGTATCCGCTGTAGGCGCCGCAACTGTCCAGTTCATACGCCCGGTGATTTACAGGCTCGAAAAACTGAGGATAACGGGAGACCATCCAACCGAGCCCCGCCCGCCAATCTGCGGAATGGGCCACCAGATCCATGGCAAAGCGGATTGGGCTCGTATTCGAAATGCGGTGATTAAAACGACTCAGAATCGCATCTCCCAGTTCCGTCGTCCTCAATTCCATATCGAGAAGCGTGTCTTCTGGCGACTGAACGAAGCTTAGAGCCAGATCCCGCTGTAATTCAGCGAGAGTCACAATAGGCACCGAAAAGCTGTTCTTCCCATTCAATTGACCGTCGGCAGAATCCCCGTATCTGAGGGTTGCGTTCGAAACTTTCGAAAACGTGAGAGGATCGGCCCAGTCATTCGACTCTTCACCGGACTGTGACCACCCAGTCCACACCCGAACGTCGCGAGCGTCGAGCCATGCCAACTCGGTTTCAACGGCCGTGCTCCAGGGCCGGCCTTCGCCGAGAATCTCAACCTCCCAACGAACGCTCGTCGCCGAGGGAAGAAAGCGTTCCGTGACCCGGCAACGCTCCCCACTGGGGGCGTGGATGCAGACTCGGCTGAATTCAAAGCCGCCTCCCTCTAGACTCCCTTGATACGTCGTGCCTTCGGCCTGACTGTCTCGGAGGGTCGTGCATAATCTCACCGGAACAGAGATCTGGTCAGGTCCAAGCTTCATGCGCAGGATATGCCCCTGACTGGAAAGGCCAATCCGCAGGCCCGGCGCAGATACTTCGGCGGTAATTCTACTGGCGTCCGAAGAGGCCGCTTTATCTCCAACCGGCGAAACCTGCGCAAACATTTTTGCAGCGAGCCAGTTCAGTAGTCCCGTCAAGCACGTCCTTCGCGTTATCCGCATACTTTAATTGACCTTCTTTGTTGTCTGCACCGACGATTCGTGCTGCTGCGCGCGATGTGGGGACCATACTTCGTGTCGGCCGATCGGCACAGTAGAATACGAATTCAACAGCCCCGGAGCTATGATCTGCCGAAAAATTATCGATAGATTTTGATCCAGTGATTTCGCATGGTCGCCCGCACAACTTGACCTGCCGTCGTAGAAACGATCTTTTTTGTCTCTTCCACTGGCATATGACAGTCGATACATTTGGTAGCTATCTTGTCACCCATGCGCTTGAACTCGCCGCAATTTTCCATTCGATGGCAGGTGAGACAGCGCCCTGAATAGAATTCCATCGTTTTCTCCGGCGCATGCACGTCATGGCACGTCGAGCAAGTCATCTTCGGCGAAGATAAGTAGCAGCGACTGCGTTTCAACAGTCCAACCTGATTTCCATGAACATCGGGATGTTCCACAACATTGTTTGTATCCGGCTCAAGGTAGTCATCCAGAGGCTCGCCGGGAACATAGCTAAAAGGAGGAGCAATCCCCAGCTCCCTGATTCCGTTATGGCAGAAACCGCATAAATCGACCTGCCGGTCCCTGGAAAAATGCGCAGGACTCAGAATCGATTGGTCGCTCTGGCCTGCTGCGCCACTCCGCCCTCGCCACAGGGCGGCATGCCTTGCCCCCGGCCCATGGCAAGTCTCACAACCAATACCGGCTTCCAGGGTGCTCTTATCATATCGATTGCTCGAAGGATCGCCAGAAAGAGGCTTGATAAATGCTGCATGACATTCTAAGCAGCGCGGAAAAATCGGCCTCGTAAAGTTAGCCTCTCCGTCCCTGTATCCGGGGCTATTGATCCACCTCTTCCCATCGGCCCAGTAAGTTACCGGAAGCTCAAACAATTGATCTCCGCGCCAGGAAAGGTAGGTCAGGCCACGCCTTCCTGACCCGATTACGATATCGATTCTGGCGCTCTGACTTGACAGGTGTCCCAGCCATCCGGTGGTTGCCGTTTCGTAAAATTCCGAGCCTCTTCGCTCCATATTGAAATACAGGCCTGCCTTCTCTGCATTCGCGTTCGCAGGATCGGCAATCATGAGGAGATTGGAGCCGGCGTCATGGAATCCTGTGACAGAATCATCTGTCGGAAACTGAGAAGTCAGATGATGGGCAGTGGCCGCGTAGCCTTGGCTTTCCTTTCGATGGCAGCTCGTGCATACCTCATTCCCGGTATAACCGCGACGATGCACTTCCCCGCTGGCTGCGGCTTGCATGGAAGCATGCGGTCCTGCCAGAAACTGTCTGGTGACACCCCCGGCACAATACGTCAATCCAAGTAACAACAGGAGTATGGCCCGCTTCATTGCTTAGTCCGAAGCTGGTGAAACAGCGCCATCTCGCGTGCCGCAGCATCTTTCTGGCTCAGCTCTTTATAAAGCTGAAATAAACGATAGTGAATGGAGGCATCTGCCGGCTCCAGCGCACTTGCCTTTATCAAATACTTCAAGGCCGCCGATGCATTCGCTTGATTCTCTTCAGCCTCGCCATAATCCCTCAAGGCCCAAAAAGGAGCATCCTCTCCTTGAACGACGTCTCTCAGCAGGCGTTCAAGGGCTTTGTCTTCGCCCGTGCGCAGTAGACATTCGCTGATCCGTTGCGTAATGTACAGGCCACCTTTTCCATCGGGGGATGCGATGCGATACTGCGCGAGAGCATCTTGCCATCTGAGCCGCTCGGCGTACAAAAGCCCCAGTGCAAAGTGCATAGCCGCTGGGGCATCCGGATGCTCTGTTTGAAGTTGTTCGTACTCATGGATTGCGCCATCTCGATCACCGCTAGCATCCTTGAATTCCGCGATCAGCTCTCCGGTTGGAACGGAACCAGGCCACTGTTGTTGCATATGGTCAAATAGGTCCTGGGCTTGTTCTGCTGCTCTCACACTCAGAAGGTACAAAAGTGCCGCATCGCCGGAATGCGTTCCCAACAAGGACGCGAGGTCGCTGACCGACATCTCCGGCCTGAGATACGTAGCAGCCCGATAGGCCTGCGGGAAAAGAGCTGTGGCATCGTAGGAGCCATCCTTTTGCGCTTCTGTAATCACATGAGCGTAGTTCTGCGCTTCCGGCGTTGCAATCAATTGCTGTAATGCCTTCTGTGACAGGTCGAAATAGGATCGCACCAAATTGGCTGTGTTTTCATCCCGGGGGGAAATGCCTGCTGCGACTAACCGTTCGTAAACCGTGACAGCTATTTCTGGCTGATTTGCCTCCAGATAACAAGGTCCGAGCATAGCAGCAAAGTTGAGGTCATCCAGAAAAGCCCCTGCTTCTTTGAGCAGCGGATCGGCATGATCGAACTGATGGTTCCGGCAGTAATCCACAGCCAGTGAGGCAACAGCATCCGGCAGCCGCTTAAGCTTTAACGTCCGTTCAAATACCGGAATCGCTTCATTGGTTTTACCTTGCATCTGAAGTGCGGTCGCAAGGCCATCGAGAACATCGGCAGAGCCGCCATTCCTCGTCGCCAAATTGCGAAATCCGGCCTCTGCCTCTTGATACTGTCCGCTACGGAGATACTTCTGCAACTGCGCAAGGTCCGTTTGACTCTGTTGCGCAAGTAAAGCGTTGCTCTGGACCGCAAACGCGATCCAGAGCATTGCGCGCCGCCAACGGCTTTTCACTCCATACGTCATGACATGAAATGTACACTAGAAGATCATCTTCCCCCCAAATTGGAGGATTCGGGCGGGTGCAGCCGAACTTATAGCTCCAAAGCCGGTTCCGGCTGGGGGGATAAAGTTGTTCGGAATTCCAAGGTTCGTATGGTTGAATACATTAAACGCCTCCGCTCTGAATTGGAATCGAGCATGTTCTGTGACGTTGAAGCTTTTGTCGAGCGAGGTGTCGAAGTTTACGACACCGGGCGCGCTTAGAATGTTGCGACCTGACGTGCCATATATTCCCGGATCGGGCTGGGTAAATGCCGCGGTGTTGAACCACTCATTTGCCGACTTTTGGAATCCCGATGGAAAAGGGTTCCCAACCAGATTTGCGCGCTGTCCGTTTGTGTCAATGACTCCGTTCGTGTCAGCTGCGCCGATTGAGAAGGGGAGCCCAGTTTGAAAGGTTGCAATGCCGGTAAGCTCCCATCCCCCTATTACCTCGTTGACCGGCGTATTTACATTGGCGAGGAACCGCTTTCCCCTTCCCAGCGGCAATTCATGAACTGCACTGACGATAACGCGCTGGCGGATATCAAAGTCGGCGCGCCCGTAGTCGAGCCGCGGATTCGCGGCATCCATGGGCCCGGACCATCCGTTAACGTCGCCGGGGCTGGCGCCGAACTCGCCAGACCTTTCATCCATGCTTTTCGAAAGCGTATAGGCGGCCATCAGGACAAGCGACGCCCCGGTGTGGCGGACTCTGACAGTTCCGGCGTTGTAGTTTGACGGGAACGTAAACGTTTGGGCATAAACGTCTCCAAACGAGGAATACGGACGGCGCGCGGCCACCGAAAGAGGATTGCTCGGGTCATATTGCAGCGGCTGATTCAGATTGAGACGACTTGCAGCATGTATGCCAAGCGATCCTTCGTACGCAACCTCAATTGCCGTATTCGGAAGTGGTTGATGTTCGACAGACAATGTCCACTGACCTATATAAGGATTTTCCTTTTTGTTAGTGGCCAAAAAGATAGAACCGAGATCGGACGTCGAGACAGGGACCAACGAAGTGATCGCGGGTATCTGCATCGATGTGCTAAGAATATCGGTGCCAGGTGTTCCATTAAAGCTCTGGGCGCCGAGGAAGGGGTAATTGTCCGATGCGTTTACCGTGTCTCCTTCATCGCCAGCGTCGAAAAAGATCCCGTATCCAGCACGCAGTACAGTCTTTTCGTTATTTGTCGGTAAAAACGCAATGCCCAGCCTGGGAGCAAAGGAAAGCCTGGGAGATGCAGTCGGATTGGGTCCGCAGTAGCCTAACAGTCCACTTTGGCCGACATCCTGAGCTGCGGTCTGGCTTGCCGTACACTCCGCGCCCCCAGGTACGTTAGGATTGAACCACATGTAACGGCCCTGAGCCTCGTGCGCCTGAAGATAAAACTCGTAGCGCAGGCCGGCGTTTATGGTCAAGCGCCGAGACTGTTTCCATGAATCCTGGCCCCAAATCGCAAACGTATATTGAGGATATTGAAATACAGCATCCGCTGCGGTCAAAGCCAGGGGCGAGGGAACACTGATACTGATCTGATAAGGGTTTCCGAGCAGAAAGTCGGAAAATGGGTCACCCGAATACTGCCCGTTAAAGGTCCACTGTCCAAGGTTTGCGCCTTTGCCGTAGGTATGATTCCAGTTCAGGTCGGAGAATCCAGCATCAATCGTATGTCTACCGTGCGTCCACGTCATATCGTCGAAACCATTCCAGTACTCGGTTTCATCGAGTTGCGGCAGGTTGGGATTGACGCCAAATTCGGGCAAGCCACCCGAGTTCCCTTCGAAGATTACCAAAGGAATTTCGGGGGTCGGCTGGGGCGAGAAACCGCCGTTGATCCCAAACGGGGTCAATGCGGATTCGCTGATGGTTGGCCCCAAAGAATTAAAGTTAGCCTGGACGTGGCCATAAGTGGCCTGGTTAACAAGATTCGGCGAGAACATCCGAGTGTAAGAAATTTGGTACGCCTGATTCGAGGTGTCCTCAATGGTTTGGTTGTAAATTCCAGTGCCGTTCGGCCCATTCGAGGTGCTCTCATTTGTGGAAGTAGAATAGCGGAAGAAGAAGGAGTCTTTCGAGGTCAAATGCTCGTCAAATTTGTAGTTCTGCTGGTCCGCGGTTGTAGGCGTATTAACACTCCCCACCCAGTTTCCCAGCGGAGAGTTGGTATTAGGCGTGACCACGTATTGCTGGAAGGCTTTAGCAAATTGAGAGATTCGACCGGACGGAACCTGATTGCCGGCAAAGGGCTGGCCAGTAACAGGATCTACGATAGGATTTTCAGAAATTTGACCGCTCCATTGAGCGCTCGTCGGAACGGTTTGATAGATTGGCGCGCTTTGGCTCTTTAACCGCAACCCCTCATAATTGGCGAAGAAGAATGTCTTGTTCCGGCCATCGTAGAGTCGTGGAATGAATATGGGCCCCCCGAACGAGTATCCAAACTGATTCTGATTAAGTGCCGGAACGGATGGCTCGAGAAAGCCTCGCGAGTCGAAATCGTTGTTGCGCACGAATTCGTAAGCGGTTCCATGAAGTGAATTTGTGCCTGACTTGAAATGCAGCTGAATTTGGTTCGCCTCTCCGCCATATTCAGCAGAGTATGTCTTTGACTGCTCTTTGAACTGTTCAAGTGCGTCTATCGACGGGATCAAGATTGGGGCTCCGTAGCCTATATCCCGATTATTCAAACCATCGATGAGGAAGCCGGCGGAGGTCTGGCGAGATCCACCGATTCCGACGGTGCCGCCGTCGGCCAGCAGTTGAGATGGCCGGAACTCCGCGACGACGGTGTTATCTGTCTCGTAGGCAGTACCGTCGAGCAGCTGCAGTTGAAGGAAGTTCCGCCCGTTCAAGGGAAGTTCAGAGACAAGCTTATCTGATACGGTGCTCGACTCCTCCGCATTTTCGGTGTTCAATTCCACGGAAGAGGCGGAAACGGAAACGGTAGTGGACGTGGAGCCCACTGACAGCGTGAGATCGACACGGCTTACGTCTGCGATGTTCAAATGGATCCGAGTTTTCTGGGCAATTGAGAATCCCTGCTTTTCTGCAGAGACGTCATAGATACCGACCGACAGCAAAGGCAGGGTGTAATCTCCCGTTGCGCTGGTATGGACGTGATAAATGACTCCGGTCTGAAGGTTTTTAGCCGCGATCAATGCGTCCGGCACCGCGCCTCCCGTCTTGTCCGATATTGTTCCGGTGATCGTCGCCGTGCCGTTTTGAGCAACTCCGGGAAGTGAATTCACCAGGCAAACCCACCCCAAAATGCTGCAAACAATGAACAACCACATGCGACCTCGACCCAAACTGACTCCGTCTGTAAGGCGGTGTTTAGGCGAACCTTCAATTGGCATTTGTCACTCCTCCTGGATCCGGTAAATACATGTTCGTACTATCGTCCTGATGTAATGATGTTATCGTCTTGAACGACCTCCGAATGCTATGGCTATCCATTTGGGTTTGTCAAGAGGAATTTTCTAAGGCCGTGAGGGTGCAGCAATTCTAAGTGGCCAATCCAAGTAGGTTTTCGCAGGAAAAGATTAACACTTAGGCCTGCCTAGAGGAATTTGTGGGTCAAATATGAGCGCTGGGAGGAACGACATCCAGCCGCGGGCGCACCACCAAGTCATTCTGTTTCAATGGGATTGACGTATTACTTAGCCTGTTTAAGACTCAGAGGAAGCGATGCAGTCGTTCGGAGATCAGAGGAGATTTGTAGCTCTACCGCAGGCGGAGAAATTGGACTGCCGCCGCCTTCGCGGCAACTTCCCGCGGAGCGGGGATGACGAATCGCTTGGGGACTTTTCCTGCCGGCGGCTTCAGCCGTATTCCTCTCTCTTATGCACAAATTCTGCTAAAGAAGCGGAAATTGGTATTGTTGGTGGCAGTGCGCGAAGGGGCAACAAGGGCGGACCACAGGGACCACTCTGCCCCTGGTTGATGGTGGCGGAAACATCACCCAGGCTGGCAGGTTGGGGCGTCGGCGGCTTGACCGTACGCGAGCTACCGCTGCAAGGAAAACTACAAAGCGAATCGTCCGGCGCGCGGCTCGGAGAATTGCCGGAAGTGGTTGCTGCCAGCGGAAGAAGGGCCACAATTTTGCCAAAATGGCCCCATCTTTCGCTGCCACCGACAATTGGCATTGCCGAAACCAGCTTTGGCAGCAGATGGCGCGGCCCGGAAGGACGCGCTGCAGGTAAAGCGCGGAGGAGCGGAGAACCATCCGCCGGAGAAGCCATTCCTCGTGAAACGCGAAGGAGCCGAGGCAGTGAAGCCAATGCCCCACTGGCACTCTCAGGAATAGCAACCAGCACCACAAACAGTAGCGCGACTGCAGCGAAGGGCCTCATTCGAATACTTTATTCCCTCGCGACGGATTTCATCGCACCTACCTCGAAGGCTGATCTTTGGTCTCTGTCAAGACCTGGGTGGGACAATCCAACACGATCATACGGCGCACGGCATAATACCGAATCCTTGCCGCAGGTGAGGTCCTCCTCTCGCGCAGCATCACCGGTGTTTGTCTGAGATTAGGTTCAATCCGACATGATGGAACTGATCGAGCCTACTTTCCGCGCATCTCTGAGGGCATTTCCCGGCAATTTCCCCGCGGCCAACCTGAGCCGAGTCATGGCCGGCGGTCAGCCTGTGCGTCGATCAGGTGCTCGGTTTCATTCTCCCAGGAGCGCAAAAGTTTTTTGAGCCGGCGATAAGTGGCGATCGCCTGCCGCAGCAGATTCGCCTGCTCGGCGGAGACGAGCCGGTGGACGAGCTTGCCACCCTTCATGTGTCCCCATTCATAGTAGGGCCCGTGCCGTGCTCCCGGATCCTGAGCGCATCGACACGCCGGGTGCCCGCAGGTCTTCATCCGTTTAAGGAGCGTTCCGGAGCAAACGTAGTCCATCCCTGCAAGCTCGGCGCGTATCTCCATGATGCGCTTGCGTGAGCGTTCGGCAATTTGTTCCGGACTGGGCTTTGGCATAGTTCAGACTTGACAATGATAAATCTTGCGCTAATATTAGCGCAAGTGGAATGCAATTGTCACGACGACCTCGTTTCCCTCGGCCCGCCAGCCGCTCGATTGCGCGGTACGGTCTGTTTGCCGTCGCTCGCGCGCTCAGTGGTCCAGTTCGTGCATGGGCGGGTCCGAGTGCTCAGAGCGTTTACGATTCCTCGGGAGGTTAAAGCACGGCCAGTGCCTCACCGCAGCATCCTGAGAGCCTTCAGCTGGTTCCCAAAGCGATTGGCCCGCTGCCGTTGCTGAACCGCTTTCTCGAGCGGCTGAAGATCGAACACTTCTTCGCCGAACTGGTCCCCGCGGGGGACCGACGCCAGAGGCTCGCTCCGGCTGTGGGCCTCGGGGTGCTGCTTCGCAACATCCTCATCGCGCGCCAGCCGCTCTATGGGCTGGCCGAGTGGGCCAACCGCTTCGAGCCGGCTCTGCTCGGTCTGACAACCGAGGCACCTCAGTACTTCAACGACGATCGGGTCGGGCGGTGCCTGGATGCACTGTCTCGTTCAGACCGTGCCACTCTCATGACCGAGATAGTAGTGCACGCAGTCGAGGAGTTCGGGCTGGAACTGAAGGAGCTGCATAATGACTCCACGACGGTCACCTTCACCGGTCAGTACACCGAGGCCAACGGCAAACCCGAACGAGGGCACCCGGCTCATCGGATCACTTACGGGGTCAACAAGGATTTCCGACCTGACCTCAAGCAGCTGCTGTTCATCCTGACGACCACCGCTGATGGCGCTGTACCGATCTTCTCCCACGTGGACCACGGGAACACCTCCGACGATACGACCCACATCCGCACCTGGGAGAGCCTGCGCAAGCTCACCGGCAGTGCCGACTTCCTCTATGTGGCCGATTGCAAGCTTTGTACCAACCAAAACCTGGCCCATATCGCCGCCCATAGCGGTCGCTTCGTGACCGTGATCCCGGCCACCTGGCGCGAGCACACCCAGTTTCACACCTGGCTGCGCAGTCACGCAGCACCCTGGGTCGAGGTGTTGCGTCGGCCCGATCCCCGACACAAGGACGGCCCACCCAATATCTATCACGGCTACGAGCATCCGCTGCGCACCGCCCAAGGCTTTCGGGTCCTCTGGTATTTCAGCTCCCAGAAGGAGACCCTCGACCACGCCGCACGCGAGCACCGCATCGCCGCCGCCGACAAGGCGCTCCAGCTCCTCGCCGCGCGAGTCGGCGCGCCACGTTCACGCCTGAACAGTCTCGAGCAAGTCAGCGCCGCGGCACAGAAGATTCTCGCTGACAAGCAGGTCGAGCGCTTCCTTCATGTCGAAGTCACGCTCCTGGAGGAGCAGAGCTTCACCCAGGCCAGTCGGGGGCGTCCCGGTCCCCGCACAGCCTACATCCGCCACAGCCACCAGCGTCCCGTGCTGCACTGGCACTCCGACGCCCAGGCACTGCTCGAGGAAGCGCGTACCGATGGGGTCTTCCCCCTCATCACCAACGATGAAACGCTCACCCTGAAGGACGCTCTCCAGGCCTACAAACATCAGCCCTCGCTCGAGAAACGCCACCAGCAGCTCAAGTCCGTCCTCGGGGTGCGGCCCGTCCTGCTCAAAAGCCACCTGCGCATCGAGGCCTTCCTGTTCCTGTACTTCCTGGCCCTCATGACCGAGGCGCTCATCGAGCGTGACTTCCGCGATCGGATGCGCAAGCTTGACATCAACAAGCTGCCCTTGTATCCGGAAGAGCGCCCCTGCACCGCCCCAACCACCGAGCGGCTCTTCGAGCTGTTTGCCGACTTACGCCGACACCGCCTCGTCGACGACACCGGGCATGTACACCAACGCTTCTACGACAAACTCAACGACCCCCAACTCACCGTGCTGCGC
>Ga0208193_1000801_pt1 | contig 14961 bp, 10 predicted proteins | sample June2015DPH_17_2_FD_184716 | JGI IMG/M metagenome (GOLD analysis project Ga0208193, IMG submission 184716) | Peatland microbial communities from SPRUCE experiment site at the Marcell Experimental Forest, Minnesota, USA - June2015DPH_17_10... | ecosystem: Environmental > Terrestrial > Soil >... | reverse complement strand
TCTTGTGAGTCATCGTCGGTCCTCCATACCTGCCGGGATCAGGACCGACCTTACCAACTGCGCCTAGGCAGTGTCATGCAGGCTTACCGAAAGGACACGCCGCAACTCGGAGAGGCTACATTCCGTGACGGAGTTCGCTTGCGAGTTCAGTGGCGGCGCCCACGGTTACGCTTCGACTCCGGCCGGTTCGATCCGAACGCTTCCGATGCGGCACAGATCTATAACGCGATCACGAGCGAAATCGAGCGGTCCTGGAAGCCGGAACACACGTCGCTGACGATTGGCATGGACGGCTTGGATTGGCTGGTTGACGTGCTGAACGCAAGAAAGATGCCCGAAAAGCACCTATTAGATGAGTATCGGGCGCTTCAGTTCCAACTGCTCCGTTATGAAACGTTTTTGGTTGCCAAGGAGATTTGGGCATGAGCGTCGAGCCTGTTCTCAAGGCATTTGAAGAACGCCTCATCCGCGCCGGGTTTGTAGACCACCGGTCCGCCTCAAACCCGGTCACGTTCGGACTCGAACACGACGGGAAAAAGATCGGCCATGTCAGGGTTTGGGCCCCGCTCAAACCGAAGTTCAACGAGGTCGGGGAAAATGGAGGGACGGCGTCCGGGCATGCTGGAGCAACGACGCCGGTGAACGCGAGATGCCAGCGCCGGCGTGTCAGCACTGGGTGACCGTGGAGCGAATTCTCGCCCGGTTGGCACCGTATCGAGACGATTTCTTGGACTTTGAAGACCCCGCCCGCATTCTGATTGCCGCACTCAGGGAAGATCGATTGCCTATTCCTGATGTGGAGTCACTGCGCCACGATTTCTATGCAATAGAACGGATCGCAAGGTCCCGAGGAAGATAGAGGCAGATCATGATTGATAGTTTATTGAAAGCGCCGCCATCAGATCGAGAACGAGCGAAAGAGTTATACGATGAAGACCATTTCGCGTTGGCATTGCCCCTGTATGAGGAGATTTGCCGATCCCCCCAGGCTACTGGCTGGGACGTCCACTTCATGGCGAAATGCCTGTCTAAGTTGGAGCGTTACGCCGAGGCGCTCGACTGCTGCCGCCGCGCCTGGAAAATGTTCTCCGAACCAAGACCGGACGCGGTGAAGAACCTGTGCGGATGGTGCGTCTATCATTGCGATCTAAAACCTCTGGTCACGACAGATTCCGAAGATTTCGACGAATTCGAGTCGGACCATCCGGCAGAAGATGCCCAGACCGACCGGATTCAGCGGGCAACGAAGGCCGCTAGCTCAATCTGTGAAGTCACGACTCAAGGCAATTTCTCTCCGTTTGCAAAGGGTGTCTTGACCGTCGCTAAGATTCTGAAAAGGATCGATCGTTGGCCGCAGGTTGAAGAATGGACTGCCCGACTCGATCCAGCGATGCTGTCGCGCGACCCGTGGACTCCACCTCGTCGGGACAATGGCGGCACGGTTCGCGAGATCGCCTCGGATCTCGAAACGTCGTACGGGTACCGCACGAAGGCATTGTTAAAGGTTAGGCGATACGCAGAGTGTGTTGAGTTGTGCCAGCTATACGAGTGCTCCGGCCTCAAGTCGCACTACGATTGGGACGTCTGGGTACCATATTACCGGGCGCAGGCATTACGAGAGTTGAACCGGAGGCAGGAGGCGCATTCGACGATCGATGGAGTGATCAGGAAGAAGCGAGCTCCAAGCGTATTCCGGCTGAAAGCCAGCTTGCTTCTTGACGATGGGGACAAGGAAGCGGCTTGGCGAGTTGCGCTTGACGGCGCACTGGAACTGCACGAAAGCAAGAACGACCCCGAGTTAGTATTGATGCTGGCGCGCCTCGCGAAGGATCGCGGCGAACTCGATGCTGCCCGCGGACAGTTTGAGCTGATCCTCTCCAACCGATCATCTCAGGACTGGAAAATACCGGAACAGCTTCGGGTCGAAGCCGAAAACGCCGGTGTTGTGCTCAGCGGGCCAGAGACCGTTCAGCAGACAGAGCGACGGTTCCGAGAAATGCGCCGCTGGTGGTGGAAGGAGTTAGCATCCTCAGATACCCGTACATCCGGCTCAATTGAACGGGTGACAGATCACTCAGGTTTCGTCCGAACGGCGGAGGGTGATTCACTATACTTCAACAGCAGGGATTTCAAAGATGCCAGGCCCGGCATGCCGGTGGATTTTTGGGTGCGCGAGAGTTCGGATTTCAAGAAAGCACGAGTGTCGAAATGTGCAATTCGGGTCCGCCAGATCCGGCCGCCAAATGCCTGACCGCTTCGTTTGTGAACGGCCGATTTCACAGTATATAAGAGCCACGCCAACGTTGAACCCATGCACTCCTGCCGGGCGCATATCACAGCGGGCGAAATCAGGGCGGCAACTCCGCCGGAAAACTTCAATTGTTCGATGGTTTGAAACGCAAGAATTCATATTCCTTCAATGACGGCTCACACGCGATGGAGCGTGGCGACCGAGACAGGGCTCGGGACATTTGGATTGAGGTTGGACGTGCGGGTGATCCCGCGCTCAATTTACCCTCGCTGCCTGGTACACCGATGAGACAGAACATTGCGTGAAGTCGGGTTCGGATCCCCGCTCGAGCGTCCGACAGGCACTAGATTGGGGGACCAAGGCGGCCGAGCAAGGCCACATCGAAGCGCAAATCTGGCTTGGTCGGGCTGTTCAAAGCAACGGCTGGATTCAACAGAAACTCCAGACACTCGGAAAGGCAGATCAAGCTCTCGTACTGAGGCCGTTCGAAATGTTGTGGCGGCTGGAACTCGCGGCATATGAAGGCCGCGGACTGAGCGATCACGATTTGGCTTTTCTTCAGTCCTATTGGGCGTACGAGTATTTGACGCGTTACCCCAGAGGTATCACGAACTTTGCTTTGTTCATCAATGTCTTAGATCTCGGACGAAATGGCGACCACGAGCAGTCTCTGATATGTTTGAGAAGGCTCGTTGATCTGAATCCCGAGTTTCTGCGTGAGGCCTGTCATTTCCTGGGAACCTTGGCAATGCTCACACCTTCCGATCACGAGGCGATCACGGCGTTCCGCAAGGCCGTCTCCGGCAAACGCCTGTTTGGGAGGCTGACCGAATTCTCCTGGGCGGCATTGGCCTCTATTTATGGACGGCTTGGAGAGAGGGCGGGAGAGCGCGAATGTCTCGACTGGCTTGACAGGTACGCTCCTTCGCTTGCGAACGCTCACCGGGAGCATACTCAGTGATGGAAAAGCATCTATACCAAATGCGTCGATGTGACTTGGTCGGATACTCCATCCGGCATCGCCCAGAATGCCCGCAACGAAAAGTTCAGCGAAGAAATACCTGTTCTTAGCGTTCACCAGCTCGGTTTGGTTTATGGCGGCATCGGGCATGGTGTCTATTGATGAAAGGTTCCTCCATTTGAGTCGGTTTTACCCGGTGTGATCGGGCAACGGGACGAGCTGCAGCTCGGGCATGGGAAAATGCTTCCGATTGTCAGTGAGGATGGGCACTCCGTTACTCAAGGCGACGGCGGCAATGGTCACGTCGGTATAGGAAAGGGTCTGGCCCTTCTTCTGCCAGTCCCGGCGCAACAGACCGGCTTGGCGGGCGATTTCCGGGGTGACGGGCAGGTATTCGAGGCTGTTCAGAAAGGCTGCGGTTTTGTCCTCTTCGCCGGGCCGGAGGCCGGCATACACCTCGGTGAAGTTTACCGGGCAACAGGCCAGAACGTGCCCTTGCTCGATGAGTTGCTCAAGAAATTCGGTGCGGCCAAACCGGCCGTTGAGGTGGTCGAAAATGACTGACGAATCCAGCAAAACTATGGCCATCAGGGAGTCTGGTTTCGGCGGATGGCATCGTCGAACCGTTCATCGGGTTCGGAGCGGATTCTTTCGACGTAGGCGGCGCCGCCCTGGGTTAATTCCGGGTGGTCGGTTGGATTCCACGCCCCGGCAGAAAGCTTCAGGGCTTCGCGCTGCCTGTTGCGTCGCACGTCGCGCCAAAGAACGTCAACGGCGTAGGCGGTGCGCGGTTTGTGTTCGGCTCCGGCCAGACGGTCGAGTTCATGGGCGAGTTCCTCTGATATTTTGATCACGCTTGACATAGATTTCCTATGGCAGTACCTTAATGGGTTTCCGTGGTACCTCAATTAGAATCTTAACCCGAACGCATGGCGGTCCGTTCCGTCGCTGCTCTGGCCGGCCGCCGTCGAGCACGAGGCTTACCTCTCTCATGAGGCTCACCTCTCTAAAGTAGCGCGTGAGGTTCCTCCTGCCCGCGCGGTGGACCGTCGCATCAGTGCAACCACGCTAGAGAGCCGAGTGCGACGACGGAGTGTTTGAATGCCAGCAGGCTAGGCTGGCACTCGTACCAATCCCTACAATGGGTTGCGGGCTTTTACTCCGATTTACTCCGTTTTCTCGCGAATTGCGACCCGCAATAACCGTGTAACTTATTGAAAACATGGAGCGGGAGATGGGGCTCGAACCCACGACATCCAGCTTGGGAAATTGAGCGTAGATTGACAATACAGAATTTAGCGTCCATGGTGTCGATGCTGACGATCCCGGGCTGCTGATTTTACAAGGGTTGATTTGACGAGTCCGTTAATGGACTCTTGTTGGACTCCAGCCATTCAGATGTTACCGGCGAGGCGCAAAGGTCTCGCACAACCCTGCGAAAGGCTTGGGTACTGTATTTCCGGATCTACGATGTTCGATTCATTCATGCAACCCGGCCAAGCGCCGGCGGGGTGGCCGATGAGTCAAGCAGACGTTGCGGCAGGGCAGAGGCGTTGGAGCCTGGCCCCGCCGAATCGGCAATTCACCGCTCCGGGCCCAGGCGCGGCAAGTGCAAGAGTTGCGCTTAAGGAGTAAAAGCCCCATGCCAACAAAGCGAACTACCCAGACCGCCGCGACGAGACAGATGACTGGCGCTGAGGCTTTTGAGGCTGACCGCCGCGCCTATGAAGCTGCTGCTGCCGGGTCCACCGGCGCTGCGGCGCCAACGGCTGATCCCCAGCCCGCGCCAGTCACAACGCGGGCTTACGAAGTTGGCCCCGTCGCGAATGACACGGGCCGCGGCTAAGACTTACGCGTCCAAGGCGTTGATACAAGGCAACCTAACTCACTGATTCCTCGTGGCCGTTCTTCAAATCCGTCGTCAATGGACCAAATGGAGTGCTCTAAAGAGGTTCCCGCTGGCAGATCTGAACCGCATTTCAAGCGAAAGTTGACACGCCGACCAATGCGCTTTGGATTGATCGCCCTCAATACACCGCTCGAGTTCTGGAACGGTCGACGTTCTCCGGAGCACCGGCTTTTTCTTACCCTCAAAACAAAGGATCGCATTGAACACCGACGCAAAGAGCATATGTTGGCAAGCTTTGAGCCTGGTCTGGGCCATCCTGCGTGAGTCGTGCCGGAACTCGATGCGGTGCCATTATGCTCGGAGGGGCCGGCGGGGCGTGAAGGCACCGGAGGCACTCCAGCGCGTTGCTGTGCCTTTCAATGGTGAACGGTCATGGAAATGATGAATGTGCTTAAAGCGAGCGTACGTGAGATAGCAACGACGGTTGTACCTCGGAAGGTGGATTTTTCCGACGATCCGAAAAAGATCCAGTGTCACCAGCAACTCGCACCGCTGGGGAGCTATCTTTCCAAACGATACTGAAATGTTGAAATTGTTGAAATATCCTAGCACGTAAGGAAAATAAAGGTCTCTTATATTTATGAGTTATTATCTTGACAATATACACGATATAGTCGTATTGTTGTAACTCGGTCCCACCACAAGTAAATAATATATACCTTGATTCGCTCTGAGCTACGATCCGCCGATGGTGAAATGCCTCGCGTGCCGATATCTCCCTGCGTTGTCCGTAGCCAGGAGTGTAGAATGTTCGTCTTAAAAAGCGCTAAACAGGTAGAAACTTCTCCAATTGCAGTGCATGTTCTTCTGATCTTATATCTTTTCGCTTCGGCCTTACCTGCCGTCGCGCAGCAAGGGACCGGTTCCATAAGCGGCGTTGTACAAGCACCGGGTGGCACTGCGGTCGCCGGCGCGGTTTTGTCATATGGCCAACTTGCCCCTCCTCGGCCGAACGCCCCCGCGGCCATGATCGCGCCTGTGGCGCTTGTCGTAAGCGCATTCAACGGCAGTTTTTCCATCCAGAACCTCAACGCGGGCATGTACCTGGTCTGTGTTTCCGTCAAGAACGGAGCCTATCTCGATCCTTGTCATTGGTCGTCGTCGGCCCCGACATTCACATTGACGGCGGGAATGGCGATATCCAAGGCAGTGATTACGCTCGCCAAAGGCCAACAGGTACAGGTGACGGTCAACGACCCACAGCAATACTTCGCCAACGAAGGTTCGACGCCCGGTGCGCATCTACTCTTGGGCGTGCGTGCGGTTTCCGGTGCGTTTCAATCCGCAGTGCTGGCGAGTAGCGGCGCCTCTGGCCGAAACTATACCGTAACGATTCCGTTCGATGCACCGACCAGTTTTTTCATTTATCCCGGCGATTATCAACTTATCGATAGCACGGCGGCGGTCGGCCAAACAGGCGGCGCGTATCAAGTTACGGCACCGTCCTCGGCCAGCGCTCCAATCATTTCCTTCACTGTCACGGGATTCGGAAAACCATAAATGCGCGGGCCACGTATGAAAGAATTCAGTCTCGCACTCGCGGCCGCGCTCAGCGTAGCCGCAGCCTTCGCACAGACGGCGCCGGACCCCAACGCCTCCATCCAGGTTCTGAGCCAGCCCACCGCGCCGGCGACGCAGTTTCTGCAGACTAATCCGGGCTGGCAGGCTCTGACCCACCAGCAGGGAGAGTTGCTGTTCACGGACACAAAAACCAAGCGGGGTGCCATTATAGGCAACGTCACGCACCAGGATCCGCAAAGCGGCGCATGGGTACAGAATGCCCCGGTCCTTTCGTCAACCAGCGTTGGCTGGCGCCTCGATGGAACGGCGAATCAGATTCTGATCCAGGCGGCGGGAACCGTCCAGCATACCGTCACTGAAACCTACACGGATTACGCCACGCAGCACAGCTCGGTCCTCGCAGTGACGTTTCCCACTCTCACCCACGACAGCGGCTTCCTCTTTCACTTCACCCAGAACGGCCTTGCCTGGGACCTTCGCGCCGGCAATCGGGGCTCTTCGAGTTTGGAACCACCGTGGGTAAGAAGACCGGCGCCGCCACCTACAGTTTTCCCGTGACCAACTCAGGGACGCTGACGGCCAATGCCGGGCAACTGGTGGGCGACGGCAGCACGGGCCTGAACCAAGCCGTTATGCTTCCCCGATTCGGAAAGCCGGTTCCGTGCTCGGCGTGGAGCTATTCCGCGAAAACAGGCATTGCCTCCTTCACCTGCGACGATTCGGCCTTCAATGCCGATCAATTGCCGTATCGCATCGACCCCGATTCCGGAACATTCACGAGTGCGGATGGACCCGATGGCATAGACGCTTACGACGATGGGCAGGGAGACTCGGGCCAAGACAATGCCTTGTTCTGGGATTGGAGCGGGTTTGGCGCTCCCTACGGCTCGACCAATCTCCAGTACTCCTGCGCCTTTACCGTGGATTGGTCGTCATTGGCTTCCGGCGATGCGGTCGCCTGCGAGTTTGCTACGTTCAGCTCTTACAGCGGCTACGCGCCAATCGGCGAGGTACTAGTCTATATCCAAACCCACAACCCCGCGCCGTACAGCGATTCGGCCGAGGTGTCGGATGTCACCCAAACCATCACTTTTTCAGTTGCGCCGGCTACGATCTCAGTCAGCCCGTCGAGTGGCAGCAATATGGCCGGCACGGGCCAGTCTTTTACCATTGCCGCTACGGCCGGGGGGGCCGCCTTCGCTTCCGCTTATCTCAGTTTCGGCGGAACAGCCTCGACGGGCACGTGCATGGTTTGGTTTCAGCCACCGTGGTCTCCCGCCTATTACAACTATACCGTCATGGACCTAAATACGAACGCTGGTGGATGGGAAGGTGGGACGGCTCCGCCGGGTTCCGCCGTTTTGTCTAACGGCCAGTGTACAGTGTCCAATGCCACATCAAGCAGCAGCGGATCGACGCTGTACTTCACGTTCACGATTGCATTCACGTCGGCTTTTGTGGGCAGCCGGGCAGTCTGGGGAATGGCGGTAGATTCCTACGGTGGCACTGCGGGTTGGGCTCAGCTAGGCACATGGACGGTGACATCAAGCACGCCGAGCATCAGCAGCCTGACGCCGAGTTCAGCTGCCGTAGGCGCGGCGGTGACGATAGCAGGGACCAATTTCGGGGCCACTCAAGGCAGCAGCACGGTGACCTTCAACGGAGCCGCGACCACGCCGACGAGTTGGAGCGCGACCAGCATCGTGGCGCCCGTACCGGCTGGAGCGGCGACGGGAAATGTAGTGGTCACCGTGAATGGCGTCGCCAGCAGTGGAGTTAGCTTCACTGTGCTCCCGACGCCAAACATCAGCAGCCTGACGCCGACGTCAGGCCCGGCAGGCGCGTCAGTGACGATAGCGGGGACCAATTTCGGAGCCAGTCAAGGCAGCAGCACGGTCAGCTTCAATGGGACCAGCGCCATGCCCGCAAGTTGGAGCGCCACCAGCATTGTTGCACCGGTACCGAGCGGAGCTACGACCGGCAGCGTGGTAGTGACGGTCAATGGAGTACACAGCAGCGGCTTCAGCTTCACCGTGCTCCCAATGCCAGCCGTTACCAGCCTGACGCCGAGTTCAGCCGCGGTGGGAGCTTCGGTGACGATTGCAGGGACTAATTTCGGAGCCAGTCAAGCCAGCAGCACAGTTACCTTCAACGGAGCCGCGGCCACGCCTACGAGTTGGAGCGCGACCAGCATCGTTGCGCCGGTGCCGGCGGGAGCGACGACCGGCAGCGTGATAGTGACGGTCAATGGAGTACACAGCAGCGGCTTCAGCTTCACCGTGCTCCCAACGCCAGCTGTTACCAGCCTGACGCCGAGTTCAGCCGCGGTGGGAGCTTCGGTGACGATTACAGGGACTAATTTCGGAGCCAGTCAAGCCAGCAGCACAGTGACCTTCAACGGGATCAGCGCCATCGTCTCCAGTTGGAGCGCCACCAGCATCGTTGCGCCCGTGCCGACGGGAGCCACGACAGGAAATGTAATGGTCACGGTGAGCGGAGTCACCAGCGGAGGAGTGAGTTTCACGGTGCTGCCAACTCCAAGCATCAGCAGCCTAACGCCAAGCGCGGCCCCAGTGGGCGCGGCGATAACGATTGCAGGGACTAATTTCGGCTCCAGTCAGGGCAGCAGCGCAGTGAGATTCAACGGAACCGCTGCCGCGCCCACGAGTTGGAGTGCAACCAGCATCGTCGCGCCGGTGCCAGCGGGAGCGACGACCGGCAACGTGGTGGTAACGGTCAATGGAGTGCCAAGCAGCGGAGTGAATTTCACGGTTACCCCGCCGCCGAGCATCAGCAGCCTGACACCGAGTTCAGCGCCGGTTGGCGCTGCAGTGACGGTTGCCGGCAGTAGCTTTGGATCCAACCAAGGCAGCAGCACGGTCAGCTTTAACGGAACCGCAGCCACGCCTATAAGTTGGAGCACCACCAGTATTGTGGCACCCGTACCGGCGGGAGCGACGAACGGAAATGTAGTAGTCACGGTGGGTGGCGTCGCCAGCAGTGGAGTGAGCTTCACCCTGCTGCCGACGCCAAGCATCAGCAGCCTGATGCCAAGTTCAGGCCCAGTTGGCGCCTTTGTGACGATTGCGGGGGCCAATTTCGGAGCCAGTCAAGGCAGCAGCACGGTGACCTTCAACGGGACCAGTGCCGCGCCCGCAAGTTGGAGCGCCACCAGCATCGTCGCGCCTGTGCCGGCGGGAGCCACGACAGGAAATGTAATGGTCACGGTGAGCGGAGTCACCAGCGGAGGAGTGAGTTTCACGGTGCTGCCGACGCCAAGCATCAGCAGCCTGACGCCAAGCGCGGCCCCAGTGGGCGCTGCGATAACGATTGCAGGGACTAATTTCGGCTCCAGTCAGGGCAGCAGCACAGTGAGATTCAACGGAACCGCTGCCGCGCCCACGAGTTGGAGTGCCACCAGCATCGTCGCGCCGGTACCAGCGGGAGCGACGACCGGCAACGTGGTGGTAACGGTCAATGGAGCGTCAAGCAGCGGAGCGAACTTCACGGTGACACCGCCGCCGAGCATCAGCAGCCTGACACCGAGTTCAGCGCCGGTTGGCGCTGCGGTGACGGTTGCCGGCAGTAGCTTCGGATCCACCCAAGGCAGCAGCACAGTGAGCTTTAAAGGAACCGCAGCCACGCCTACGAGTTGGAGCGCCACCAGTATCATAGCGCCAGTTCCCGCTGGAGCGGCGACTGGCAACGTAGTGATTACCGTGAGCGGAATCGCCAGCGGCGGAGCGAGTTTCACGGTGTTGCCAACGCCGGCCATCACCAGCCTGACGCCGAGTTCAGCGCCGGTTGGCGCTTCGGTGACGATTGCCGGGACGAACTTCGGAAGCAATCAAGGCAGCAGCACGGTCAGCTTTAACGGAACCGCAGCCACGCCTACGAGTTGGAGCGCCACCAGTATAGCTGTGCCTATACCGGCTGGGGCGAGTACCGGGAATGTTGTGGTCACGGTGAATGGGGTCGCCAGCGGCGGAGCGAGCTTCACCCTGCTGCCGACGCCAAGCATCAGCAGCCTGACGCCGAGCTCAGCCGCCATAGGTGCGGCGGTGACGATTGCAGGGACCAATTTCGGGGCCAGCCAAGGCAGCAGCACAGTGACCTTCAACGGAACCGCAGCCACGCCTACGAGTTGGAGCACCACCAGTATTGCGGCGCCCGTACCGGCTGGAGCGACGAGCGGAAATGTAGTAGTCACGGTGGGTGGCGTCGCCAGCAGTGGAGTGAGCTTCACCGTGCTGCCGACGCCAAGCATCAGCAGCCTGACGCCAAGTTCAGGCCCGGTTGGCGCCTCGGTGACAATTGCGGGGGCCAATTTCGGAAGCAGTCAAGGCAGCAGCACGCTGACCTTCAACGGGACCAGTGCCGCGCCCGCGAGTTGGAGCGCCACCAGCATCATCGCGCCCGTACCCTCCGGTGCGACAACCGGCAACCTTGTGGTCACGGTGAGTGGAGCAACCAGCAGCGGCGTAAACTTCACGGTTGTGCCTACGCCAAGCATTACCAGCTTGACGCCGAACGCGGCATCGGTGAACGCCGCAGTGACCATCGCTGGGACCAATTTCGGAGCAACCCAGGGGAGCAGCACCGTCATCTTCAACGGAACTGCCGCGACGCCCACGAGTTGGAGCGCAACCAACATCGCCGTGACCGTACCTTCAGGCGCAACCACCGGGAATGTCACGGTCACGGTGAGCGGGGTGGTGAGTAGTGGAGTAACTTTCACCGTGCTGCCTCCGCCGACCATCAGCGGCGCGCCCACTAGCCCGCTAAGTCCTAGCGCCCAGTTCACGGTCTCGGCCAGTCAGGCCGTCTCATGGACAGTGTCGCCAAGTACGGCGGGAAGTTTCAGCGCGTCTTCGTCGAGCGCCAATCAGAACGTCACGTTCACGGTGGCTAATCCGATTCCGAATAGCGCTCTCACGGCGACGATTACGGCCGCCGCTTCGGGCGGCGCATCGGGAACGGCGGCGATCACCTTACTGCCGCCGGTTAGCATCACTCCGTCCAGCGGGATCTCCCTGGCGGCTGGAGCTACGCAGCAGTATTCGGCTAACATTCCAGTGAACTGGACGATCACGCCGGGCAACGGTGGCACGCTTAGTTCCGCGTCCACAAGCGCCGGGCAGCTGACGACGTTTACCATGGGCACTTCGGGATCGGCGATTGTCACGATCACGGCGAGCGATCAGCGATATTCCACCAACCAGGCGTCCACTACAGTTGCGGACCCTCCCACGATCACGCCCAGCACTACTAACCCGCTGAGTCCGGGAAGCCAACTGCTCTCGGTGTCGGCCAATCAATCGGTGACGTGGTTGGTGAACCCGGCTTCGGCGGGCAGTTTCAGCGCCTCTACGTCGAGCGCGAATGTGTCCGTCACGTTCACGGTGGCCAGTCCGATTCCCAATAGCGCAATGACGGCAACGATTACGGCCACTGGTTCCGGCGGATTGACGGCGTCGCTGGCTGTCAACTTGCTGCCAGCTGTCACGATCACGCCGACCAAGCCGAGCGGTCTGGCCAGCGGTGTCATAGCTCAGTTTTCAGCCAACATTCCGGTCAATTGGACCGTGGGCACGACTAACGGCGGGTCGGTGAGTCCGGCGGCCACGGGCGCGGGGCAAGCGACCACATTCACGATGGGCACAGCGTCCGGAAGCGTGACGCTAACCGCGGCCGATCAACGGTACTCGACTAACAGCGCCTCGGTTACGATTCCGCTGGGAACGGTGGCTGCGGCGGTTTCGGTGAGCCCGAACGGGTCATCGCAACAAGGATACTCCGAGCAAACATTGACTTTCACGTTCTCGGATACTGGAGGCGCATCGACTCTTACTACGGTGTCCGCTCTGATCGGTGCTAGTACAAGCTCGATGGCGGATTCGTGCGTAGTGACTTACAATGTTGCGCAGAATACGCTCGCGCTTTTGACCGATGCGGGCTTGCCGCCAAGTAGCACGATCACTCCGGGCAGCGGCACAGCGCAGAACAGCCAGTGCATTTTGACGGGCAGCGGCTCGACGGTCGCGAAATCCGGCGCTGTGTTGACGCTGACTCTGGCCCTGGGGGCCACGGAGTGGTTCGGCGTAACGGAAGGTATATACGGAGCGGCCCAGGATGTGACCGGGTCGTCGCCGGGATGGACGAGTTTGGGAACGTGGATTATTCCCGGCATGCCGATAATTTCTTCAATGAATGCATTTAATCAACAGACCGCGGCGCCAACGATGATACCAGGTACCCCGCTCTCGATGACCTTCGAGGCCGGGGACCGGGGTGGCAGTGGCGAAATACAGCTCGTCGAGATCTCATTCGGCGTCCCGAACACCGGGTCGGGGAGCGGCCCGGCCAGTGGCTGCGCGGTCCTCTTCGACGCGGACACCGGCACTTATTCTCTTGCGAATAATAGCGGCGCCTGGGTTTCCGGGGGCGGAACGCTCTCTAACAGCCAGTGCATGTTGAACGTGGGCAGCAGTTCGACGTTGACACTAAATGTCGATCCGCCGGCGCTTGGCGTCGTCCTCAACATATCCTTCATGTCCTCATACCAGGGAATTTATCCGGTATACGTGCTGGCGGAGGACCAAGCGGGACAGAGCTCGGGATGGACCCTAGTGGGCACGGTGACGGTAAACCAAGCCGGGAGCCTTACGATAAGTTCGATAACCGTCAACAATTCGCAGTCTGAGGTAACTCTAACCGCGCCGCAGACCGCCGTTCTTCAGGTAACATTGACGGGGATCGCGCCGTCGGGTGGAGCGGCCGTGCAACTCATCAGCGGGCATCCAGAAGTGTTTCCGGTTCCATCGACTCTCACGGTTCCTGCGGGGTCCAGCAGCGCTCAAGTGACAATCACGACGATACAGCCGCCTTCCGGTCCCGTCGGCCTCTACGTGTTGGCATCATACGGTTCGGTGCAGGACTATCCGAGCCCGGAGATTCTGGTGCAGGCCGGAACGCTAACAACGGTAACCAGCAACCCTGTCGGATTGAACATCTCCGTAGACGGAAGTCCCTGTATCACACCCTGTGCGTATAACTGGATCTCGGGGATTTCGCATACGTTCTTGACCAGCCAGACGATTGCGGGATCCACCGGGACACAATACTATTTCCAGAACTGGGGCGCCGGCCTTACAGCGCTTTCCCAATCGATTTCGGTTACGGCCGGAAGCACCTATATGGCGACGTTTCAGACGCAGTATTTGTTGACGGTGAATCAATCGGCCGGGGGAACAATTACTGTTAATACCGCACCCGCCGAGTCCGGGGGCTGGTATAACCCAGGAGCATCCGTGAGCTTGACCGCAACCGCGAGTGCGAGCGCGAATTATCTGTTTTCCTCTTTCAGCGCCAATGTAAACGGAGTGACTACGAGCGGATCCACGACCGCCAGCGGAACCGTGACCATGAGCGGGCCTCAGCTTGTGACGGCGACATTCACGTCCACGACGACAACGCCAGTGATCGCCTCCGTTACGATCAGCCCTTCGCCGGTGATTAGCGGCGGTACGGCAACCCTAACAGTGACGCTGACGCAACCAGTGAGTAACGCGACCGCGGTTACGCTAACTAGCAGCGCGTCAGGAACTTTGCCGGTACCACTAACGGTCACGGTTCCGGCCAATCTGCCGAGCTACACGTCGCCGCCGTTTACGGTCGGACCTGTGACGACGGCGACCCAAGTTACGGTTACCGCTACATACGGAAGCGGCTCCGCCACCGACTCCTTGCTAGGGACGTTCAGTGTAGTGTCGGCCGCATCATCTACTTCCGGCGCACCATCGCGCGAGTACATTCGGCTGGGCGGGCGAGTGATCGCGATTGAGAATCCGCCAGCGACAACAGGGGCTCCAGTTATGAGCCCGGCGCCTGGGGGATATGCATCTGCCCCGCTAGTGACGCTGACCGCGGCGGCCGGGGCGACGATTTATTACACGACCAACGGCAGCACGCCGAGTCAGACCAATGGAACCCTGTACAATGGCGCGGCGATTCAGTTGAGCGGGACGGAAACGATTATGGCCGTCGCCGTGGTGTCGGGACTAAGCAGTGTCGCGGCGACGGGGACGTACACGATTGCTACGGCAGGGCTGGGGCCGAATTTCCTGCCTCGGGAAACGCCCTGGCTGCCTAGCGGGAGTTTACAAGATAACGAAGGCCTCTTGCCACCGGCGCCCTCGTCTCCCGGCTGCAGGCTGGCCCCATGTTTGTCAAAAATAGATACTTAACTCAATAATTGCCGGCCGGGATGCGGCGCTTTATTGCTCCCAAATGTATGACCTAATTATTGCGCCTCCAATT
>Ga0208193_1000800_pt1 | contig 14963 bp, 12 predicted proteins | sample June2015DPH_17_2_FD_184716 | JGI IMG/M metagenome (GOLD analysis project Ga0208193, IMG submission 184716) | Peatland microbial communities from SPRUCE experiment site at the Marcell Experimental Forest, Minnesota, USA - June2015DPH_17_10... | ecosystem: Environmental > Terrestrial > Soil >... | reverse complement strand
GCAATTCACCCAATGCCACTGAAAATCCTCTGTGCGACGCCTCATTCCAGGCGCTGGGTCTGCACGGCGTGCCCAGCACGTACGACTCCGACTCGCTCTGGAGCTACGAACTGGGCGCCAAGGATTCATTGTTCCACGATCGACTGTCCTTCCAGACCAGCGTCTATTACATCGATTGGAGCGGCATCCAAACCCAGGTCAATCTCCCTTCCTGCGGTGCGTTCTACACGGCCAATCGCGGAAAGGCGATCAGCCAGGGTTTCGACTTTCAGGTCGAAGCAATTGTCGCTGAGGGTTTGAAAGCCAGCGCCAATGTCGGTTATACGGACGTGTACTATCCGAACGCTGAGTACGGAGCCGCCGTGGGCGGCGCCCCTCCGCTGCTGATCGGGGCGGGCGACAAGCTGCCGAACGTTGCTCCCTGGAACGCGTCCGTGCATGCGGATTACTCGGTGGACATCGGCCGAATCTGGAACGAGGCCCGATCGTATGTTCGGGTGGACTACCGGTGGATCGATGCGACGCCCAGGGGCGATCCGCGCACCGTGGGCTATGACCCGGCCGTCGGCGGGGCAATAGGCTTTGCACCCAATTCGGCGTATGGAACGCTGAACGTGCGTCTCGGAGTGCTGCATGGGGGACTGGATGTGTCCGCTTTCGTGAACAATGCGACCAACGCCAATCCGGTTTTGGGTGTCACTCACGCCAGTCTGAACGACTCACTTTTCTCTGCGACAGCCATTCGCCCGCTGACGATGGGACTAACGGGTTTGTACAGGTTTTGATGAGATCTCGATATGAGAAATAGGTCTGTCAACGCGATGTTGCGCGTATCGAGTCTTGCTCTATTGGCGTGGACATTGGGGGCGGCGAGCAGTGTCTGGGCGCAGAGCAAGCCGCCCGGAGACATGGACGATTACGCTGCCCGGGTTCTCAAGACATTCGATGTACCGGGATTGTCTGTAGGCATCGTCAAGGACGGAAAGCTGGTGTTTGCCAAGGGCTATGGCGTGCGCAAGCTCGGCGAGCCCGCCCGGGTGGATGAGAACACGCTGTTTCCCATCGGCTCGAACACCAAGGCGTTCACCTCGGCGCTGCTCGCTTCCTTGGTGGACGCCGGGAAGCTGTCGTGGGACGACCCGGTGTACCAGCGCCTTCCCGGATTTCAGATGTACGACCCGTATGTGTCGCATGAAATGACCATCCGGGACCTGCTGACTCACCGCAGCGGCATGGGGCTGGGCGAGGGCGATCTGCTGTTCTGGCCCACCACCACCTACACCCGCGATGAGATCATCTACCGGCTGCGGTTCATGAAGCCGGCAACGAGCTTTCGGAGCCGCTTTGCCTATGACAACCTGATGTACATCGCCGCCGGACAGATCATCCCCGCGGTCACGGGCGCGACATGGGAGAGCTACTTGCGTACCCATGTCCTCGATCCGCTGGGGATGAAGACGACGACGCTCACCGTGGCTGCACTCAAGACGAGCGCCAACCACGCCTATCCCCACGAGCGGGTGGATGGTGTACTGCGGACGATCGACTTCGTGTCGTTGGACAATGCCGCGCCGGCAGGAGCCATCAATTCTTCGGTGTCCGAGATGGCGAAGTGGGTTCAATTGCAGCTGAACCGAGGAGTGTTTCCCGGCGGCAACGCGCGGCTGTTCTCCGAAGCGCAATCGAAGGAAATGTGGACTCCGCAGACCATCCTGCCAAACCGGGAATTTCCGGGATCGCTCGCTCATATAAAGTCCAGTTTCGCCGCCTACGGATTGGGCTGGGGTTTGCGTGATTATCAGGGGCGGCAGTTGGTGGAACACACGGGCGGCGTGGCGGGGTTCGTATCACGAGTCATGCTGGTGCCCGAGCAGAATCTCGGTGTGATCATACTGACCAATGCGGAGAGCGGCGGGGCGTTCGATTCCATTTTGTATCACGTTCTCGATCACTACTTCGGCGCACCGAAGACCGATCGGGTGGCGGCCTTCAAGTCCGCCGAGGACCAGCAGTTCGCGCAGGCTGCCTCTTTCATGAAAGATCAAGACACCCATCGCTCAGCCGACCCGAAGCCGGCCTTGGCGCTCGAGAAATATGCCGGAGTCTACCAAGACGCGTGGTACGGATCGGCCACGATCCAACAGCAAAACGGTGGACTGGTGTTCAAGCTGGACCATACGCCGGCCGCCATCGGCGACTTGCAGTACTGGCAATACGATACCTTCAAGGCACGCTGGCGCGACCGGACCATGGAAGATGCCTTCCTGACGTTCACGCTGAAACCGGACGGGTCCATCGATCACTTTACGATGAAGGCCGTGTCGCCCTTGGCGGACTTCAGCTTCGACTATCAGGACCTATTGTTCACGCCGGTAGAAGAGGCAAAGAAGTAGTGCAGCCCTACCGGCTCTTGGCGCGCACCACCCGCTGCGGACGCGGTCTGCGCGGCTTGGGTTGTACGCCCTCATTCCCGACGAGTTCGGCTTCGGGCGCCGAACAAACCGAGACGACTTCGGCCCCGCCCTTGCTCCTGCTGATGTAGGCATGTCCCATCCGGCTGTCGAGATAGATGCTGTCGCCCACCTGCAACCGCTCGGGCTGATAGAACTCGCTGTGGACCTCGACTTCTCCCTTGGTGACATAGATCCACTCCTCGCCGCCGTGGCGTACCAGGGGACCGAACTCCTCGATGCTGGTTGCGTGGATCTTGACCACGATGGGAACCATCTGCTTGCGGCTGAGCTCCGCCGAGATATACAGATAGTCGTAGTTTCCCGTGGAGACGCGCTTGCCGCTGCCTTTGCGGGCGATGCTCCGCCGGCCGACCGGTTCGGGGCCTTCCATCAACGCTGCATCGGTGAACAGCGTGCTCATGTCGACGTCGAGCGCCACCGCGAGCCGGGCCAGCTTGTCGTAGGTCAAGCCGAGCCGCTCATTTTCCATCTTAGAAAGCGCGGAGATGGAGTAGCCGGAACGCTTGCTGAGCGCTCCCAGCGTGAGTCTGCGATGCTTACGCAGCGACCTGAGTTTTTCGCCGATCCCACGGCGTTCGCTTTGATTCATCATGAGCGCGACCCTACTCCATTCGGTAATGCAATTCTGCAAGGTTCGCGCCGCGGAGTCAAAAAAGCACGCGCAACTCCGATCCATGCAAAGCGGCAGCGATACAAAAAAATATGTCCATTTAAGAAAAATAAATGTACATTAGGAAAAATAAATTGAGTCAGAGCGCGCGACCTTTCGAGGCGCGTCGGCGCACCATCGCCGAAATCGGCCGCTCCGTCCGACCTCCTGTTGATCGAGAGCGCAAGTTTGACCGCACGCCGCGGGAAGTGGGGGTCGTGATGAAGCACCAGCGATTGCACTCGAAGGAAGAGGGAAGCCACGGACCGCGCGGCGCGGCTGCCGTGGGAATGGGAATAGCAGTAGGACTGGTGTTCGCGGGCTGCTGCCTCGCCCTGCTCGTGCGGCCTTCGAGTGCCGCCGAGGCGGCTGCGCCCTTCGAGGAGGTGCAAATTCCCTCGTGGCTGGCGAAGTCGAGCGCCGAGATGATGGGCAAGCGCGACGGCAGGGTTCCGGGCCCGGATTTCACCAAAATCTTCGCGAAGAGCACCGCGCGGATCGTCATGCGCGACGGCGCGGAGATGTATACCGAGATCTATTCGCCGCTCGACCGCAAAGAGCGCTTGCCCATCATTTTGGTGCGCTCACCGTATGGGCTTCATCCAGACCGGGATGGCTATGCGGCCTGGCTGCGCGAATATCCGCACCTCATCAAGGATGGCTATATCTTCGTGTTCCAGGACACGCGGGGCCGCGGCGGCTCGACCGGACATTACGTGTCATTGAGTTCGATGCGCGACAAAAGCGTTCCTAAATCCACGGACGAGTCCACCGACACCTATGACACCATCGATTGGATCGTCGCTCACGTACCCGGGAACAACGGCCGGGTAGGGACCCTCGGAATCTCGTACGGCGGATTTCTCACCACCCGCGCGCTGGTCGACCCGCATCCGGCGCTGAAGGCCGCCTCCCCGCAAGCCACGTGCGCCGACATGTTCATCGGCGATGATTTCCACCACAACGGCGCCTTTCGGCTCGACTATGCATTCAGCTGGATCGGCTCGATGGAGCGTGGCTTCGGACGGTCCGATGTGTTCGGCCGCTACGACCATTATGACCAGTTCCTGGATCTCGGCCCGCTGTCGAACATCAACAAGAACATCTTTCACGGCCAGGCGCCGAGTTGGAACGCCTTCGATGAGCATCCGAACGACGATGGCTTCTGGCGCAAGACGATGTGCAGCGTGCTGCCTTACATCCAGTCTCCGGTCCGGGTGCCTACTCTGAACATCGCCGGCTGGTTCGACGCCGAAGATCACTACGGCGCGATCGAGACCTACAAGCAATATGAGAAAGGCGACGTCCGGGGGATCAACAACCTGGTCGTCGGCCCCTGGTATCACGGAGGCTGGGAATTCAGCGATGGCCGCTCGCTCGGCGCGGTGGATTTCGGCAGCGATACGGGCCGCTGGTACCGCGAGCATATCGAGGCGCCATGGTTCGCTCACTGGCTGAAGGACGCACCGAAGGTGAACCTGCCGGAAGTGCTGTCGTTTCGCACGGGCGTGAATCGGTGGGAGCAGTATGAGTCCTGGCCGCCCAAAAGCGGCATCGAGGAGGCGAAGCTGTATTTTCGAGCCGGCGGCGGCCTCGCGTTCGATTCGCCCGCGGGAGCCGCGGATGAGCACGATGAGTATGTCTCCGACCCGAGCAAGCCCGTGCCGTATGTGCCGCGCCCCATCACGCGCAACGGCTGGCCCGAGTGGCAGCTCTACGATCAGCGCTTCGTGGACGGCCGCCCGGACGTGCTGACCTACCAGACGGACGCCCTCAAGCAGGACGTGACCATCACCGGGGAGCCCGTCATTCACCTGTTCGCCGCCACCACCGGATCGGACAGCGACTGGGTGGTGAAGCTCATCGATGTCTATCCGGACACACAGCCGGACAACATGGGCGGTTTCGAGTTCATGCTCGCCGAAGAGGTATTCCGGGCGCGCTACCGAAATAGCTTCGAGAACCCCGAGCCCGTGGTTCCCGGGCAAATCACCCCGTACTCGTTCAGCTTGAGATCCCGCGATCACACCTTCAAGGCGGGTCATCGGATCATGGTTCAGGTGCAGAGCAGCTGGTTCCCGCTGATCGACCGCAATCCACAGACCTATGTGCCCAACATCTACGAGGCGACGCAGACTGATTTTCGCACCGCCACTCAGAGCATCTACCGCTCGAACCCCCACTCGTCGTACCTGGCCCTTCCGGTGAATACCCGAAGCGGCGGCCAGGACGCGAATGCGGGCAATTGACGACAGAGGATTTCATGATCGATTTGGAATTGCCGCAGCCCTATCTCGTTTTCTTGGGGGATCTCACCGTGGCCCCATTTGCCAAGACCGCGTTCGGATTGCGCGACTGGGCGCGCGAGCGCTGCGTGGGCGAGTACGCATTGGCTGCCGCGACGGTGAGCATCGGACTGCCACGACTGGCGCCTGCCGAAGCGCGCGCCCAGGGTGCGCGCAGCATGGTGATCGGCGCCGCGACAATCGGTGGTGAAATCACGGCGGCCTGGATTCCAGCCCTCGCCCAGGCACTCGAGGCGGGTCTCGATCTGGTGAGCGGAATGCATACCCGGCTCGAATCAGTGCCGCGGCTGGCCGAGACGGCGGCGCGGCTCGGGCGGCGCCTGATCAACGTGCGGCAACCGCCCGCCGGTCTGCCTACGGGCACGGGACGCAAGCGCAGCGGCCGGCGGCTGCTGACCGTGGGCACCGATTGCGCGCTCGGGAAAAAATATACGGCCCTGTCGCTGACGCGGGAATTCAAGAAACGCGGCGTCGATGCGGACTTTCGCGCGACCGGGCAGACGGGTATTCTCATCGCCGGTCGTGGAATCCCGATCGATTCGGTCGTCGCCGATTTCGTCGCCGGCGCGGCGGAGATCCTGAGTCCGGATGCGGCGGCGGAGCACTGGGACGTGGTGGAAGGTCAAGGGTCGCTGTTCCATCCCGCCTATGCCGGCGTATCGCTGGGACTTCTTCACGGCACGCAACCCGACGTGATCGTCATGTGCCACGAGGTGGGCCGGGATCGCGTGCTCGGTCTCCCGGAGTACGCGACGCCGTCCATCCACGAGGCGATCGAGTTGACGCTTACGCTCGCGCGCCGGACCAACCCCGAGGTACGCTGCGCGGGGGTGTCGCTCAATACCGTTTCTTTGGATGATGCACAGGCTCGTTCCATCCTTCAGGAGTATCAGCGGGAGTTGGGCTGGCCTGTTGCCGATCCGCTGCGAGCCGGCGCCGAATTCGATCGACTGGTTGACGTTTGCTTGGAAGGGGCATTGCGTTGAAACACGGCAGCACAGGGGCGTTGGCGCTGGGCGTTACCATCGAAAAATTCCCGCTCAAGCAGCCCTTCCACATCACCGGCCATACCATGACGGACGCGAACGTCGTCACCGTGGAGCTCGAGCAGGACGGCTATGTTGGGCGCGGGGAGGCCTCCGGAGTCTACTATCGACCATTCGACGACGTGGCCGGCATGGTCAAGCAGATCGAAGCCGTGCGCGCCAGAATCGAGGCCGGTATCGATCGTGCGTCGCTGCAGCATTTGTTGCCGGCGGGCGGTGCGCGCAACGCGGTGGACTGTGCACTGTGGGACCTGGATGCCAAGCGAACAGGCAGCAGCGCCTGGCAGATGGCGGGTTTGGACACACCGAGGCCGCTGCTCACCACCATGACCGTGGGCGCAAACACTCCGGATAAAATGGCCGCGGACGCACTCGCCTACGCGGGCGCGAAGGCCATCAAATTGAAACTCACCGGCCAGCCTGTCGATGCCGACCGCGTGCGCGCCGTGCGCGCGGCGCGGCGCGATGTATGGCTGGGTGTGGACGCCAACCAGGGATTCACCAGGCCATTCCTCGAGACATTGCTGCCCGTACTGATCGAGGCCCGGGTGGAACTCATCGAGCAGCCATTCAAGGTGGGAGACGAGGTGCAGTTGGACGGTCTCAAGTCGCCGATTCCCCTGGCCGCCGACGAGAGCGTGCAGGGGCTCGCCGATGTATCGCCACTGGTCGGCAGGGTCGACATCATCAATATCAAGCTCGACAAGTGCGGCGGCCTCACCGAGGGGCTGGCCATGGCGAGAGAGGCGCGCAGCCTTGGCCTTGGCGTCATGGTGGGCAATATGGTCGGCACCTCGCTGGCCATGGCACCGTCCTTCTTGGTGGGTCAGTTGTGCAATGTGGTGGACCTCGATGGGCCGGTATTTTTGAGCCGTGATCGCTCTCCGTCCGTGCAATACGAGCAAGGCATGATTTCCTGTCCTGAGCAGATCTGGGGAGCACCGGGGTCCGCCGGACGATGAGCCCTCGGCGAGCGAGTGCTCAACGAGCCATAATGAAAGGAGATAGAAAATGAGAAACCTGGACTATAATCGATCGATGCGCATCCCAAGCTCGCTGTTCGCAACCGCGATACTTTCGTTGAGCTTCCATGCCGTATCTCTGGCCGAACCCTCGCAATCGGATCTCGATTCCGTTGCCAAACAGGCTGTCGCACAATCGCACGTCGTGGGAGCCTCTGTGCTGGTTGCAAAAGGCGATCAGATCCTCCTGCTCAAGGGTTACGGTGTATCCGACATAGGGCTCGAAGCACCCTCTCGAGCAGACTCCGTCTATCACGTGGTCGGCCCCATGCTTCCGCTAACCGGGGTCGCCGCCATGCAGTTGGTCGAACGCGGCATGATCTCCCTCGACGACGACATCGCGAAGTATCTCCCCGAGTTTCCCACTCAGGGACGTCACGTGACCATCCGCCAACTCCTCAGTCACACCTCCGGCATCGTCGACTACCACTACCGCGGAGACCCGCTCGAATCCACCTACCGCCAGCCCAAAGCCATGGATGAAGTCGTGGCACTATTTGCGAACGGCCAGTGGGTTCACGAACCTGGAACCCAGTGGGACTGGTCCATCTCCAATTTTCAACTCGTGACTGAGATTATCGAGCGCGTCACCGGCCAGTCCTTCGCCGATTACATGCAGCAGAACCTCTTCGCCCCCGCCGGAGCCACTGCGACTACAACGTGCGATAATTCCTCAGTCATTCATGGACTCTCCCACAGCTATCAGACCGTCGGTGACCACTTTAAGGCAGCCACCGAAGACAGCAGTGCAGTCGACTACGATCTGCGCTTCTGCAGCACCGTCTCCGATCTGTTCCACATCTGGCGCGGCGTTCAACAGGGTAAGCTTCTCAAGCCTGAAACCTTCGAGCTCATGACCACCGCCACCGGTCCGGGACTGAAGATGACGGCCAGCGACCCGGATCAGCATTACGGCATGGCGTTCATCCTCGGCCACGAAGACGGCCATCGCGACGTCGGCCAGAACGGTTCCCTGCTCGGCTACAGCGGCAGCATGTACAATTTCCCTGCGGACGACCTGACCGTCATCGTTCTCACCAACACCGCCGAGCAGAACGCCAAATACATCGGAAGCGCCCTGGCGCGAAAAGTACTTGCCCTTGCTCCTAATCCAGCCCCAACCCCAGTCCCACAAGCGCAGCAGCCGAATCTGACCGACGAGCCCGTCTCCGCCGGCGAGCGAAGCAAATACGCAGGAACCTACGTTCTGAAGGTGGCGGCGGGTGGCTATCACGACTCGTTCTCGCAGTACCGCCGAACCTACCGCGTCTTCGACGAAAACGGACGCCTGATGATCGAAGCCCTGGGAGAGGCACCCGAGCGCCTCCTGAAACAACATGATGGGAGCTTCGCGATACGCTCCCAGCCGCAAGGGCCGGTCACATTTGTCATGCACGGCCAAGACGCTCTCACACTGCGCTTGAGCAATTCCGAGCTCACATTGGCCGGAGAGCGCGTCGGCCCCGCCGATCCTCAAACCTTCCACTCCTACGGAACCGTTACGCCGAAGGCTTCAATAGCCGCAACGGCGACAGTGTCCAAGTGATGACAATTTCGACCATGGGTTCTCATAGATTCGAAATACATTGAAACCAACTGGGAGGATTGGCACATGCGAAGAATCGCACTCTCTGTATTGCTGGCCATGTCGATCGGCGCCGCCACGACGGCGTTGTCGCAGTCTGCGCAGCCCGCCGCCGCACCAGCGATTGATCCCGCCTGGAAGGTGCCGGAGGTCATCGCATTCATCGGTCTGAAAAAGGGAGACAAGGTGGCCGATATCGTGGGGTTGCGCCTCACGGCATCGTTGGCGCAGGCCGTCGGCCCCTCCGGGAAGGTTTACGCGATTGAGACCGCCGAAGTCGTCAAGAGCCATCCCGACTTATTGACCAAGATGAACGCGATCGCGGCGCAGTCGCCGAATGTCGTCGTCAGTGAGGACCCCGTCGCGTCGGCGCTGCCTTCGGGACTCGACGCGGTGTTCATCCGGCAGAACTACCATGATCTGTACGACAAATTCATGGGACCGGCGGATGTACCCGCATTCAACAAGGCGGTATTCGCGGCGCTGAAGCCGGGCGGCGTCTATGTGGTGCTGGATCACGCAGCGGTGGCGGGTTCAGGGATCAGTGCAACCGAGACGCTGCACCGGATCGATCCGGCGAGGGTCAAGGCGGATATTTTGGCAGCCGGCTTCAAGCTGGATGCGGAGAGTTCGATTCTTGCCAACGGGAGCGACGATCACACCAAAATTGTGTTCGACCCGTCCATCCGCGGTCACACCGATCAGTTTCTGTATCGCTTTAGGAAGCCGAAGTGATGGCGGGCGCTTAGGAGCGTGGGTGTCCACGCTCCTGGCGCCGCAGGGCATTCAAGGTTGCTAGAGGGTGCCGCTCACTCGTGGCGGAAGCGGCCAATGTGGCCAGCCGCCGCCAGCACATGGCCATTCAACGCGGTCAACAGTTCATCGCGCGTCATGCCGGGCTGCAAAGCCTTGGGATCGAGGTCGGTGGCAATCAATGTGAAGGTGTAGTGATGCCAATCACCCGGGGGGGTGCACGGCCCGAAATAGGTGGGCAGGTTGCGCGTGCTCTTGCCGCCGACAAATTTCGGCGATTCCTTGCTGACTTCGCCCTCGGCGAACGCGCTCACCGAGGCGGGGATTCCGTAGGCCACCCAATGCACCACGGTCAGTCCGTTGCGGCCTTCAGGATCCACCATGAGCAGGGCGAAGCTCTTGGTGCCCGCCGGGGCATTCGACCAACTGAAGGGCGGCGAGATGTTCTCGCCCACGCAGTTGGCGTTGCTTTTGTCGTTGCCGGCAAATTTCTTCTGGAGGCGGCCGTTGTCCGGGAAAGCCGGTGAGTTGAGTACAAAGGTGCCCGCGGGCGTCGGCGGTTCGCCGGCGGCAGCGAATGCGGCGGAACTGATGACAACGGCGGCAAGACCTCCAGCGAGTGCTTTCACGATTCTTCCTCGGTTTTATTGATGACCGGCCGCGACGATAGCATGGGCGCCGGGGGTGGACATAGTCAGCCTATCGAGACAGGGCCTTTCCGGCAGAAGGACAAGGTGGTACAAATGAAAAAGGCGGTACGCCTCATGGTGACTGAGTTTTGAACGTTGCTCGGCGCCTGCCTGGGGGCGTCGGGACTGCAAGGATGAAAGCGATCGCCTCCAACTACGATGTACTAATTGTGGGAGCGGGCACCGCCGGCCTCGCGGCGGGCCGCTTGCTTGCCGAGGCTGGCAGGCGCGTCGCGATTCTCGAAGCCCGCGATCGCGTCGGCGGACGCATATTGACTCGGCAGGTAGTCGCGGAAGAATCACAACCGCCGGTTCCCGTCGAGCTGGGGGCGGAATTCATCCACGGCCTGCCTCCGGCCACTTGGTCGCTGCTCGAAGAGGCGGGCTTGAAGAGCTACGAGCTCGATGGTTCGGATCTATGGTTTGCGGGCGGACAGTTGACGGACCGCAGCGAACCGCAGAGTGATTCGTATCTCGTGCTGGATGAAATGGCGCAGTGGATGGCTGCGCCTTCTCACGCCCGTGATATGAGCTTCGCCGAATACCTCAAATGCAGGGCCATAGATGGATCGACGGCGGAAATGGCGACGAACTATGTCGAAGGTTTCAACGCGGCCGACCAAAACCGCATCGGCATTGCCGCACTCGCCAAGCAGCAGCATGCGGAAGACGAGATTGGAGCCGACCGATTATTCCGTGTCGAGGCTGGGTACGAAGCGATCCCGAAGTTTTTGGCGGAAGAATTGGTGCGAGCAGGCGGCGACCTGATTCTGGGCAAGCCGGTGCGTCGGGTTGATTGGAAGCCCGGTGCAGTCGCCGTCACTGTTTGCGATGCCGCCGGAAGAGCTTTTCAATTACATGCGTCGTGCGTCGTGATCACGGTTCCGCTGGGCGTGCTCCAGTCCGAAACCATCGAGTTCGCCCCACGGCCCGAAGAAATTCTCTTCCAGGCGCATCGGCTGGCCATGGGCGCGGCCGTGCGTGTGATATTGATATTTCGAAAGCGATTTTGGCGCGAGCCGCCGTCGCATGTGCAGCAGCGCAACCTGCAACGGCAACTGGATCGGTTGAGCTTTCTGTTCAGTCCGTCCGAATTGCCGCCTACTTGGTGGACGCCGATGCCCCATCTGACCCCCATGCTCACGGCATGGGCGGGCGGCCCAAAGGCCGAGGCGCTGCAACGCTTGATTGCATCGAGCGGCGATCGGCGCGTGCTGCTGAATCAATGTCTCACGACCCTCGCGAAAGTGTTCGAGCTTCCGCTCTCGGACCTCGAGAAACTGCTCTTGAGCTGGCACACACATGACTGGCACGCCGACGAATATGCGCGAGGCGCATACAGCTACGTACCTGCCGGTGCGTTGGACGCGCCCGAGCGGATGGCGCAGCCCGTCGAAGACACCTTGTATTTCGCTGGCGAGCACACCGATACCTCGGGCCATTGGGGAACTGTGCACGCGGCTCTTGCAAGCGGAATGCGAGCGGCGCGCCAAGTGCTGAGCTCGAGGCTCATTGTTCGCCCATGAGTGCAAGGCTCAGTGCGCCGGTAAAATCCAGGTAAGCGAGTACCGGCAGCAGCAACAGCGAGAGCACCGCGGACACTCGCGCCATCCGACCCCAGAATTTCGACGCACAATTATCTGCGCAGCGATAGGTCGCGACAGTGACGTAGACGCTGAATAGAAGGCCGACCACGGAATAGATTCGAATGACCAGCGCATTGCCGGAATCCAAAATCAACTCCAAGGCGCCATACACGAGCGAGCCCAGTAGTCCGTACACCCATACCACCCTGGACAGAGAGGTTCGTCCACGCAACGGATCGGCAACAGCGGCCCACAGGCTCGATTCATAAAAATTACGCATTGACTGATTCTAGCGCCTGTCCGTGACAGGTGTAAGATTGGACGCAGATAGGGTTGAGGGCGTGCAACCATGCAAAAGTTGAAAGCGCTCTGCGGACTGCTGCTTTTCCTATGTCTTGCCGGTCCGGGGCGAGGAACCGCCGGATTGAACGCCGCCGACGACGCCAAGGCGCCGACCTCGATCCTCATCATTGGAAGGCCCGAGCTTCCGGACGACGATTTTGCGGATTCCGTCATTCTCGTGATGAACAATATGGGCCCCGGAACCGTCGGCGTCATTCTCAACCGGCCTACCAAGATGGGAATCTCCCAGCTCTTCCCGGACATCAAGCGCCTGGCGCAACTGCACGACCGGGTGTACTTCGGCGGACCCGTCGAATTAGGCACCGTGTGGTTCCTCGTCCGAGCGGCAACGCCCCCCGAGCATGCCATCAAGACCTGCGATGGCGTTTATCTCAGCGCGGACCGGCAGCTTTTGTTGAAACTGCTGGGACGCGACAAACCCATGGAGGGATTGCGCATCTTCATCGGCCACTCCGGGTGGGCGCCGGGACAGCTCGAGGCGGAGATCGACGATGGCGATTGGATGCTCGATCGCGCCCGCCCGGATGCAATCTTCAACGGGAAATCCGAGCATCCCTGGCCGGGACCCGGAGCGCCGGATAGCACTACTTAAACCAAGATCAGCAGCGACGCCCCAAACACTACCAGCGATACAAAAAACGTGATGATCGTAAACCCCATCACCCGGCGCATACCGATGCCCGCGATTGCGAGCAGCGGCAGGGCCCAAAAAGGCTGGATCATATTCGCCACCGCCTCGCCATACCCCACGCCCTGCGCCGCCGCCGCCAAATTCACATGCAACGCCACCGCCGCAGGTACGATGAACGGTCCCTGCACGGCCCAATGCCCGCCGCCGCTGGGCACGAACAGGCTGATGATGATGGAGGAAATATAGCCCCAAAATGGCAAAGTCCTCGTGGTCGAGAATGCCAGGAACCATTTTGCAATCACCCCCGCGAGCCCGGTCGCCGTCATCATTCCCATGATTCCGCCATAAATCGGGTATTGCAGCAGCAGCGAGCCCGTCACCCGCGCGGCACTATTGATGGCCTCGACATAGGCGATCGGCGTGCCATGCAGCAACAACCCCAGAGCGAGAAAAATCAGGATCAGCGAATTGATGTCGAGGTGAAACGTGCCAGCCACCACCTCCATGCCGAGATACCCGAACGCCGCCGCCACCAAAATCATGTTGAGTATCGATGCCCGGTCCAGCATGCCGCCAAACCCGATGCTCACCGCACGCGCTTTTGTCGCATCCTCGGCCTCGAGCCTTGCCTGGTCGGCCGGCTGCATATCCTGATCCGGGGGCTGCATGCGGCTGAACAGCCAGGGCAGCACGATGAACAAAACAATCACCGGCACATAATTGAACGACACCAGCAGCGACTGGCCCAGCGGGATCACCTGTCCGGTCAGTTTCTGCACAATATTCAACGGTGAGCCCGGCGTTGCCTGCGCCAAAGCGATGGAACTGGAAAGCCCCGGCGGGAACATCACGAAGCCGCTATAGGCCCCGGCCAGCAGCCAGGCGAAATCCAGCCGGTGCCGCTTGGCAATTTCGCGCGAGAACATCGCCGAGGCAATCAGTCCGAACCCCCAGTTCAGCGTGACCGTCGTCAGTGCCACCAGCACGGTAAGCGCCACCGCCTGGCTTGGCGTTTTCGGCATTGCGGCCAGCTTTTTCAGCGCTGAGGAAACGGCACGCGAGCTCGTCAGCGCGTAGCCTGTGACGAGAATGAGAACCATCTGAAAGGCAAACGGGAAAATCTGGAAAATTCCGTCATACCAACCGGCGAGAATGTCCGGCACGCCGTGTTTAGGCGCGAATATTGCAGCCAGAACGGCGGTAAGGATGGTGAGCAGCATCGCGAACACGAACGGCTCCGGCAGCAGCCGCTCGAACATATAGACGAACGCGCCGGTGATTCTGGCCAATGGTGAAATCGGCCGCTCCGTGATGGTTGGTTGCAACGCCATAATGTGACTCCCACTGTTTTTGCTCTGACGGCAATTGTGTCATGCGTGAGGATACCGTCGCCGATTTGCAGGAAGCTGTGCGCCTCTCTAACATGCTGAAGTTTGCCAGGTGGCGATGAGGAGCTATGTTATGAATGGAGCTGAGCTGCTCGTCTCCGCGCTGGAGAACGAGGGTGTCGAGCAAATCTTCGGGATCCCCGGGGAGGAGAATCTCGACGTTGTCGAAGCGCTGCGTCACTCGAGCATCAAGTTGGTGCTGACTCGCCACGAACAGGCAGCCGCTTTCATGGCGGCCACACATGGGCGGCTGACCGGAAAGGCGGGAGTGTGTCTGACGACCCTCGGCCCGGGCGCGCTCAATTTGACGACGGGTGCGGCCTTTGCCCAGCTCGGCGCGATGCCCATGGTGATGATCACGGGTCAGAAAGGTATCCTGAGCCGCAAGCAGGCGGGCTTTCAGGTGGTGGACATCGTATCGACGATGAGACCGCTGACCAAGATGGCCCATCAGATCGTCAGTCCGGCGAC
>Ga0208193_1000799_pt1 | contig 14967 bp, 14 predicted proteins | sample June2015DPH_17_2_FD_184716 | JGI IMG/M metagenome (GOLD analysis project Ga0208193, IMG submission 184716) | Peatland microbial communities from SPRUCE experiment site at the Marcell Experimental Forest, Minnesota, USA - June2015DPH_17_10... | ecosystem: Environmental > Terrestrial > Soil >... | reverse complement strand
CAGCCATGCGCCACCATCTTGGTGGAGAGCGTCAGCGCCATTTGCGCGATGGTCTGCGCCTGCAGCACCCGTTCCGCGCCCACGCACAGCGGGTAGAGGTTGCCGCGGCGCACGTTGCCCATGATCAAGAATTTCAGCACCTGATCAAAATAGGCCTGCCGTGCGTCGATTTGATGATGCGCCACGGCACCCAGCAGCGCGGAGCGCTCGGCCAGCGATTTCGCGGCCGCGGCATCGATGCCGCCCGTATCCACGGTCACGGTGATGACCGGACGTCGATAGGTGTCCTTCAGCCACGGCACGCAGAACGAGGTGTCGAGTCCGCCGGAAAAGGCCAAAAGAATGGGCTCGGCGCCCTGCCTTGAAGTGGATGTCATGGAGTTTCAGCGTCCGAAGATGGCGAGCAGGCGTTCGCTCAATTTGCGTTGTGCTTGCGCACCCGCGGTGGCGATGAAAATGGTGTCATCGCCGGAAATCGTGCCCACTACTTCCGGCCAGCGGGCGGTGTCGATGGCGACCGCGACGCTTTGCGCCGAGCCTATGGTGGTTTTCAGCACGGTGAGATTGGTTCCCGCCGTCGAGCGCGCGCTGACGAATTGCTTCAGAGCGGAAAAATCGCTCCTGGCCGGCACGGTATTCTCCGGGAGCACGTAGCGGTCGCCCATCTTGGCCACACCCAACTCGCGCAAGTCGCGGCTCACGCTCGACTGCGTGGCGACATGCCCGGATTTGCGCAGCAACGCGACCAGCTCCGTCTGCCGCCGGACGTTGCCCTCGCGAATGATCTTCACCAGCATGCTGCGCCGCGCCGGGGCGCTGCTGCTATCCGTTTCGGCTCTGAGCATCGTTATTCATCGCTGACTGCATAAAATTGCGCGCATCCTGCATAAAAATGCAGAGCTTGTCAATGCGGAACGCCGAGAAACGCGCGCATTCTCGCCAGCTCCGCCTGCAACGCCTGCCGGAACGCGGGCGAGCGGGGCGGGCCGCCGTGGAAGCCGAACGAGGAGCGCAGGCGGCCGTGCCGTATCGACAGATTGCCCCAGCCGATCATGTGTTCATGCCAGAGCAGGGGCAGGGCGTAGTAGCCGAGTTTGCGCTTGGGTGCAGGGGTGTAGGCCTCGAATCGATAGGCCCAGCCCCAAAAGATCTCGAAGCGGCGGCGATCCCAGGCAATCGGGTCGAATGGCGTCAAGAGCCGCACTTCGTAGTCCGGCTGCCAGCGGCGCGAGCGCGGCGATTCCGCGGATGGCCAATACCATTCGCTGCCCCCCACCCGGGCATTCCCAAGGCGCGCCTTGGCGCGCTCGAGCGCGCCGCGCCGGTGCTTGTCCCACTGCGGCGCGGCGGCCCGCAGGCGGTGGACCAATTGACCCAAGGTAGCGCCCGGCAGCGGCGCGTACTTGCCGACGATCAGGTCCACGAGCGCGTCGATGCGCGCGTCGATGTCGGCGCTGTCCGGCGGTGGCGCGGCCTTGCGAATGGCATAGACCCGCGTGCCGCCGTCGCGCCGGGCGACGCGCAGCAGGCCGCGATAATGCATGGCGTCCAGCAGTTGCGTGCTCACATTCGAAGTTCCGCCGAACCAATTGGTCGCCTTGCCATGGGCAAAATGCGCATCGACCTCGCGCGGATGGACGATGCCCCGCTCGCGGATGAAGGCCAAGACCGCATCAACCTGCCGGCAGCGGGTGGCAGTCCACTTGTGGCGCGAGCTCCGCGGGTGCATCAAGGCATGATGGGCGCGCGGCAGAAAACCATAGGTCACGAAAAAATCCTCCTCCAGCGCCATTTTTGGATAACGCAGCTCCAGATCGCCGGCTCGATAGCCCACGACCCGGTGGCGCAGAGTGAGATCCTGGGCGCGCGCCGGCGCGCGGATCGGGTCTGCCTGCACGAAGCCCAGCTTGACGATGGCGCGCCCCAGGGTGGTTGGCTTGAACAGCGAGCGGGCGATGGCGTAGCGGCGCAAATGCTCGAGCGTGATGGCCATGCGCGCATGATATCGGCAAATGTTTGCAGGCGCGGGGCCCGGGTTGTCTAGTACATTACCGGGAACACTCAAGACGGGCTCCCAGGATGTTGGACACTATCGAAGTAGAAACCGCGCCCAACCCGGACGCGGCGATCATCTGGCTGCATGGCTTGGGCGCCGACGGGCATGACTTCGAGCCCATCGTGCCGGAGATCGTGGCGCGCGGTGAACGGGCCTGGCGCTTCGTGTTCCCGAATGCGCCGGTGCGTCCTGTAACCTTCAACGGCGGCATGCGCATGCGGGCCTGGTACGACATCTCGGGTCTGGGCGGCGCTGCGGCTGAAGATGTGGCCGGATTTCGCCAGGCCGACGCTGAAGTTCGCGAATTGATCGCCCGGGAAGTGTCGCGCTCGATAGCCACGACGCGCATCGTCCTTGCCGGCTTTTCGCAAGGCGGGGCGGTGTCTTTGTACGTGGCGCCGCGCTTCGAGCAGAAACTCGCCGGGGTGATGGCGCTGTCTTGCTACTTACCCTGCGAGAGCAGCTTCCTGGCGCAAAGGGCCGCTGCAAATGACGCCACGCCCATACTGGTGGCGCATGGCCGGGCCGACCCGGTCGTCCCGATGGCCCTTGGCATCAAAGCCCGGGATTTCTTGAAGACCCGCGGCTATTCGCTGGAGTGGCATGACTACCCCATGCCGCACTCGGTCTGCCCCGCGGAAATCGCCGATATTCGCGCCTTTCTGCTGCGCGTGCTGCCGGCCTGACGCCCGCGTCGTGCCGCGAATCTCAAGGGGGGCCGGGAACCACGCCCGGGAACAGAATCGCGACCAGGAGCGCCAGGAAGAACCCGGCCAGTATCCCGAGCGCCTGCCCCAGCAGCCAAAGTCCGACCGCTTTGCGCACCGGCAGGCCCAGAATTTCACTGAACCCCATGATCTGCAGTACGACACTCCAGAACAGCAGCAACAGGTTGGCCGCGAATTGCATACGCACGATGATCCAGACGAAACCATCGACGTCCGCGCCGGGCGCGGCGACGAAGGCTGCGTCTCCCACGAACAGGAACGCCAGCGCCCATAGCAACAGCGTCGCAACCACCGGCAAGCCGCCATAAGCCAGGACATGAAACACTTGGTTGCGGGTGGAATGGCCGCCGAGGCGTGCGCCCAGCCGTCCATATATCAGCGAAAACAAGAACACGACCGCGATACCTGCGATGGGACCGACGCGAATGGAGTTGGCGACGATGTCGGCAACGCTCAAGTGCGATTCCGACACCTGGGATTGATACACCATCAAGTAATTGCCAATGCCTTGCCCCGCGGCCAGCACGTAATCCGTGACCCCGACCGGTAGCCGCGCCAGCTCGCGAAATACGCGCCGCGGTCTTAGCCAGACTTCTTTCAGCGGGTGAACGGGTGCGGTGGGGATCACTTCGAGCAGCCTACTGAATACGAGTGACCGACTCCAGCGTCATGCACAGATGACAGCGGACTTTTTCGGGGCTACTCTCACAGCGAGTTCGAACGATCTCTAGGAGATGAGTGATCATGGCAAAGAAGAGCAAGTCGAAGAAACGTCCAGTGGCAAAGGCCAAGAAAACCGCCGCCAAGAAAGGCGCCGCCCAAAAAGCCAAGCGGCCGGTGAAGGCGAAAGCCAAGTCGAAGACAAAGGCCAAAGCCAAGAGTGTCAAGGCGAAAGTCGTCAAGGCGAAAGTCGTCAAGGCGAGGGTGGTCAAGAAAGCCGTTAAAGCTGCGCCGAAGAAGTCGAAACCCACGGAGATCCTGACGCCCGAGCCCGCGACGGCGCCACAGGTGATGCCGGTCTTCGAACCGGAGGCGCCGATCGTTTCGAGCAGCGAACCGACTCTATAGGTCCACGCGGCGGTATCAGGCGCGTATCGGCCCTGGGAGGGGGCGCGCGCCGCTCAAGTCTGGGAAACCCTTGGCATCGAGACTCTTGGCATCGATGGGCTTGCTCGCCGAGCACGGTCAAGGCGGCGGCTGCGCTGCAATTTGAGGCAAGGAGGCGTCGATACATGCCCAACCGGCCCTGAACACGTCTGGCCGCTCATCGCGCCGTCCAGACAATTTGCAGAACCAGCGCCAAAGCGAGCGCCGCGACGATCAAATTGAGCGCGACCCCCGCCTGCGTCCAGTAGCCTGGGGGTACCACGGCGGGATCGAGGTTCTTGGCGAACTGGCGGAACTGGCGCGCCGACACCAAGGCCACCGCGGCACCCAACAACAACAAAGCCACCCCGATAATCAACGAAAAGTTGTGTTGTCCACCGGATGGCCACTGGTGCGTTTGCATCTCGAGGAACAGCCCGAATCTCTCGACCACGAAGCCGAAGCCCATCAGGGCGATTGCGCTGCGTTGCCAAGCGAGCAGCGTGCGCTCGGCCGCGAAAAGTACTCGAGGGTCGGCGTCGTAGGGCATATGTCTCCGTAGAGCGACGATAGATTTCCGTCAGTCGAATCTGACACATTGATCAGGGTGCTCCCGATCGCGGTAACCGATGGATTTTAGCGAAACTGGTGGGATCGTAACTGCGGATTTCCACTATGGCCTTTAGGACGAGCAAATTGCTTTCGAGCGCAGAGGTGCCTGTGGTGAATATTCCGACCTTACGAAGCGTGATTTCGATTCCGACGCACCCCGACGCGGTGGACGACGCCGCAGAGCGCGAACTACAACACCTGCGCTCCATCAACGCCCGCCTGCGGCGCGAGTTGGCGGCGCTGCAGTTGCGCGAGGCTGAGGCGTTGCGGCTCGCGGATCGCGATGGCTTGACGGGCTTGTACAACCGTCGCCGGATGTTCGAGCTGCTGAATGCCGTCATCGCGGACGCCGCCCAGCAGAATCGATACGTGGGATTGCTGTTCATCGACTTGAACGGCTTCAAAGCCGTCAACGACTTTTATGGGCATGCGGCCGGAGACCGCATACTGACCACCGTCGCCACGCGCATGTCCGCCAGGGTTCGTAGCGGCGACATCGTGTGCCGCTACGGCGGCGATGAGTTCGTGGTGGTGCTGCCGAGCCTGCCCGACGCGGGCTGCTTGACGCGCATTGCCGCGGCATTGGGCGAACGCGTGGCGCTGCCTTACTGGATCCAGGGGCAGGAGCAGCATTTGAGCGCCGCGATCGGCGCGTCGATTTATCCGCATGATGGTGTCGATGCCGAATCCTTGCTGCAGCGGGCGGATCAGAACATGTATCAGCTGAAGAGCCGTTCGGCGCAGCCGACGCCGGGCGCAGCCGAGGTGGGCGCACCGCAACGGCTCTGTCGCCGCCGCAACGACAAATCCTAAGACAGGCTCCTGCTGAGGGCGCTATGCTGACGCCCGTTCTCCAATGGTCGCGGTCATGAATCAGCATAAATGGATCGGTGCCGGTTTGCTGTGCAGTTTGGTCTTGAGTGCGGCGCTCTCCGGTTGCGTGATGGTTCCCGATCAGCGGCATTATCCGGGCGGGGTCGTCATGGTGGCGCCGCCGCCGCCGCGCGAGGAAGTGATCGCCGTGCCGCCCTCCTCGGGAGACGTGTGGTTTCCTGGTTATTGGAATTGGGTCGGCGACCGGTACGAGTGGGTGGCCGGTTACTGGCATGCGCCCCGGGCAGGCTATCATTGGGTCGGTCACGCTTGGGCGCGTCAAGGTGACGGCTGGCACATGCGGCCGGGGCATTGGGAACGCGGCTAGCGCACCAGCGCGGCTGGCGAACTAACGCGATGCCGGCCAGGTTACGGCTCCGTGGATCTCACGTAAGGTCGGGCCGCCGCCGGCGTTGAACCAATTTTCGATCAAGCGAAACGATATCGAGATGTTGGGCGGAATCTTCGGATGGCCCGAAGCGAGGTCGGCCCGCGTGAACCAGCGCGCATCTTCCAGTTCCTGGTCGCGTAGATGGATGTCGGTGGTGACGGCATGCGCGCTGAAGCCCAACATCAACGACGACGGAAACGGCCACGGCTGCGAGGAGTGGTATTCGATCGAGTCGACTTGCACGCCGGTTTCCTCGAGCACTTCGCGGGCCACCGCATCCTCGAGCGATTCGCCGGGTTCGACGAATCCGGCAATGGTGGAATAGCGCCCCTCGGGCCATCCCGATTGCCGGCCCAGCAGCGCGCGCTCGCCGTCGCTGATCAAAACGATGATGGCCGGATCGATTCGCGGAAACTGTTCATGTTTGCAGGTAGGATTGGTGCAGATCCGTACGTGACCGCCGCGGGCCGCGACGGTATTCGTGCCGCAAGTGCCGCAGAAACGATGTTGGTGCCGCCAGTAGATCATGGCCCGCGCGTAGCTCAGCAAACCGGCTTCTTCGGCCGCCAGCAGCGGCGCCACCATGCGCAGATCCTCGAAGCGTGTGCCTGGAGCCAGGAGCGGCGCTTCGCCGCTGCCTTGGAATTCGAGAGCGAAGATGCTGCGCGCGCCGAAGCGGCCGAGAAGAATCAGCTCCGACTCATCCCGGCCTGCCGCCGGCAATTGCTCGAACTCCAGATATGCCGCATGCGGCGCGGCGCCCTCGGTCACGAGGTTGCGCGAATTCCAAACCGGCAGCACACGGCTGTCGGGGTCCGACAACGCCGCGCCGAACCAAGCCGGATCCACGCGCAAATGGGATGCCCGGTCCAGATATGGACCGGCGAAAACGTTTCTACCCTGCATGCGTCGATTCTATCAGGGCATACCCGGCGACGGACCAAGCGCAACATTCCGTGAGCCCAGAGCGGAATTGGCCCATCGGGTCGATTCGTGCAGCCCTGTGGGTGCGTCGGCTCATCGCGGCCGGAATGGATTCAAGCCTATCGACCGCGGCCGCCGGGATCGTGTGGCGCGCGAGTTCAACTCCCGGCGAAGCGCGCACCGACAGGCGGCCTGCGTGAGGCCGCCCGTGATGCGAACGTCGCTATGGAATCAGGTACTCGCGCCGATATGAGGATCGCTGACGCCGTCGAAGCCATTTTCGATATGGCCTGAGTACTGTCGCACGAAGCTCGAATCGGAGCTGGTCGTAACGATGATGTCGTACCAGTTGAAGCTGGTGACGACCGGCACGGTAAGCTGAGCGCCGGGAGCCAGGAAGAGACGCTCCTGCTGTTCCGTATATTGATTGGCGACGATGGCGGTCGTCGGCGAACTCGTTGCGTTCTTGATGATTACCGCGAGTAAGACGCCGTCCAGTTCAGGAAGAACCTGTAGTGAGAGATTGGCGGAAGCCGCGGTCAGCCCACCCGCAAAGCGGCGGAAGAACCCGTTCGGTCCGTAGACCGACAGGTCATAGGCCGCTCCTGTGGTTGGGCTCCAGCGGTCGGAGAGCTCCCGAGTCACCGGATCAAGGGTGTAGCCCCAGGGGCCGGTTCCCTGACCGCTGTTCTGTGCTCCTTGGGCGGTACGGACCTGGAAGAACGCACCGACCGTGCCGGTATTCTCGAAGGCGATGGAAACGGTCTCCGCGGCAATGTTGGCCGTGGCATCGGCCTGCAGACGATAGGGCAATGCACGGGCCGGACGCTGTCCCGGCTCTTGCGTCGGCATCGTCTGGACCGCCGGCGCGACAATTTCGATATCCGGTGCCGGCTGCTGGCCAGCCTCGATCACCGCTTGGGTTACCGGTACCAACTCGCCGCCCGAAACGAAGCTGACGAAATTGGTGGTGTCCGGGAGCGGTGGCGGCACGGGATCGGCTGCCTTGAAGTTCAGCGCCGAAGTCAGATCGCCGGAGATCGAGCGGCGCCAAGGCGTGAGGTGCGACTCGATCACGCCGAAGCGCTTCTCGATGAATTGGATCACCGAGGTGTGATCGAATACCTGCGAGCAGACCCAGCCGCCGCGGCTCCAGGGCGAGACAACGAAACATGGAACGCGCGTGCCGAGTCCGTACGGGCCGGGGGCAAAGTTCGAGTCGCCCGGCACGCCCGGATAGATCTCGTTGACCGTGCTCACCGTCGACAGACCACCGGCCGCACTCATCGGCGGCGTCGGCGCGATCAAATGGTCGAAGAAACCGTCGTTCTCGTCGTAATTCACGATCAGCACGGTCGATGCCCAGACCTCGGGATTGGAGGTCAGCGCATCGAGCATGTTCGACACATACCAGGCGCCCCAATTCGGTGGGAATGTTGGATGCTCGCAGTAAGCCTGCGGCGCGACGATCCAGGAGACCTGCGGCAAGGTGTTGTTCTGGACGTCGCTTTTCAGTTGCTGGAAGAGGGACCCGCCGTTGAAGGCACCGCCATTGAAAAGATTGGTCCCGGTCCGGGCCTTGTCGAACAGGGCGCTACCCGGCTGAGCGTTTTGATATTGCAGGAAGTAGAGGAGCGAGGTGTCGCCGAAGTTGCCGATGAACGGGTTGTCGGTGAAGCCCTCGAACTGGGCCGGTGTAAGACCGAGACCGATATCCTGATAGATCTTCCAAGAGATGCCGGCGGCCTCGAGCCGTTCCGGATAGGTCAACCAGTCATAGCCCTGCTCGTCGTTGTTGACCACTGGGCCGCCCGGTAGCACACCATTACCGGTGCTGGGACCGGCCACCAGGTCGAAGGTGCCCGGTGTGGCGCCGGAGAAGGGCTGCGCGACAGTGTCGGTCTGGGTGCCGTTCTGCCCGTCCCAACCCGTCCACATATAGTACCGGTTCGGGTCGGTCGGCCCCATGATCGAACAATGGTAGTTGTCGCACACCGTGAAGGCGTCCGCCAGCGCGTACTGGAACGGGATGTCGCCGCGGTTGAGGAAGGTCATCGTCTCGATGCTGCCTTTAGCCGCAACCCAGCCGTCATTGTTGCCGTTGTTCCAGGCGTTGTGCTGGTCCGACCAGTTGTGCGCCAAGTCGCCCACAAACTGGGATCCCAGGAACGGCTGCTGCGGGCGAAACGGCAGGATCGTGCCCGCACCGTTCGGCTGCTGAAACACCGAATTACCCGAGGGCAGAGTTACCGCACGCGGATCGCTGAAGCCGCGCACACCGCGCAGCGAGCCCAGATAGTGATCGAAGGACCGATTCTCCTGCATCAGGACGACGATGTGTTTCACGTCCTGGATCGTTCCGGACACGATCTTTGGTTCGATCGCCATTGCGCGCCGTATGGATGCGGGCAATGCTGCGCCAAGCGCGGCGGTACCCATGGCTCGAAGAATCGTACGGCGGTCTACTCTCGGCATCGGTGTCCCCCAATAAGTTAAAAGAGGACGGATGATTCGTCGTTTTCGTTACACCTTCTTGACGGAATGGTTACGGACATGACCCGCGTACGCTTCTTCTGGCACCGCCTCATCTACCTGGCCGCCTTTGCGCGATCAGCTCATCGGCGTTGCGCCGTTGATGACAGACGGCGCGAGCACGCCGGAGAGCTCGCAGCTCGCGCACGATGAGCGCAGATTTCGCAGCACGCGATGCCCACCACGTCGTGCCGGCCCAACGCAAGCAACAGGAACCAGGCATGTTCGAAGGAGATGATTGCCGGAACGTGGAGTTCGCGATATGCCTCATACGCGCGGCACAGCAGGGCACCGCAATCGAGCGAGCCGATCCGGCAACCCGCAACGCTGCCTGGCGCGGAGATTTGCCGCGATGACGCAGCACATCCTTCGTGCCCTCGTGCAGCACATAGCTCCGGTACAGCTTGGTGTTCTGTACAGATTACAAAGAGTTCAACAATGCAACCGGAGCTGCCCGGCCAACCCCGGCAAGGACCCTCCTGAACTCAGTCAGACAAGAACCCGCTGGCGAGAAGTGCCTCGCGTGCCAGTCAACGGCATGTCGACCATAAGCAGACAAATCGCTTTTCATTCATCCTTACCCAAACCGGCCATTTGAATCTATGATCAGCAAGCGCTGCCGCACGCGTCGATGTCAGTTGAGCCGCCGCGACTGGAAGCGAGCGCCAAACAATTTAGTCACGATAGATAGCGGACGGAACCGACCACATGTTTGATGTACATCCGCCTCAAGAATCCGTTCATACGTGGAAAGGCTTCCTGCTCCATACCTCGTGCGCTGACGGGAACAGTCTGTTGGCTAAACGTGCAACCGAGCTCCACTTGCGCATCCCTCAGTGCGTCCGTCCAGGCGAGCCCTGATGGCAATTGCCGCAGGTTTGTTTGCGTCTGGCCAGCAGATCGTGCAATCGCAAACCGCCGCAATCGCCGCAGCGGGCCATACCGACCTCGTCGCGTCGCGCCAGTGCCAGCAACAAAAACCAGGCGTGCTCGAAAGAAATGTTCACCGGTGCGTGTAGCTCGAGGTAAGCCTCGTACGCTTGGCAGACCAGGGTGCCCGACTCCAGGGAGCCGACGCAGTAACGTGACTCCAGGCCGCCGCCGGCCGCGCCCACCAACCCGTAAATCAGGAACAGACTTGCCAATTGCGCGGCGTGAAATGTCACTTCCGGATTTCTGAAGAAAAACGCCGCCTGGCGCGGCGACTTGCCGCGATGCCGCGTCACGACGGCTGAGGCACCGTGCTGGCAATAACTTCTATACAGCTTGCGAATCCGATCGTCGCTCAATCCCGTGAACTGACGGATCGTAAAGGTGCGGGCTTCGTGGCGAATCAAGCGCAACGCCAGATCCAGGCGCTGCCGGTCGCGCGTGTAGCGATCATCTGACACTCTCATGGGGGCTCTCCTTAGCGTTTTGCAAATCGACTGCTTTTGGCGCAAAAAGAATTTGACAGAAATTAATCACAAAGTTAGCGTGCTTGCCAAGTGGTGCAGAACCTGATTTGACGCTGGATTTGCGTCGAAATGCGCTGCCCCGGCGAAAACCCCGGTCAATTCAAGGACTCATCGTAAGGAGACGGTCATGCAGGAATCCTTTGTCGGTGCTTGGACCCATGAATCGCAGTTGTCCGGCGCAAATCTGCATTCGCTGCGTGATCTCAATCATCGCTTCCTGGAACTGGCTGCAACGGCGTGCGGCGAATGGGCGTGCCGCGGCGGTCTTGCGGGCGGCATCGCCGGGCGCGTTGCGCCGCTGTCGCCGGCGCAGCGCGAAGCGGCGGCGAACTGTCCTTACGCGTTGTTCGACTTGCGTTTTCGCGACGCCGCACACTGGCAAGGCCGGCTGCGGGAGGTGCGCCGCTGGCGGGTGGCCGATGAATGCGCTGTGGATGCGGACACGGTGGAATTCGTGCGCCTGGCGCTGTTCTACGCCTGGCACATCGCCTCGGTGGCCGGCCTCACCGCGCAGCTGCTGTTGGGGATGTCCGTCGCTACCGCTGCGGCATTCCGCGGAACCACCGTCGACAGCCTGCCCTCATTGGCGGTCACCGAGGCGGCGCACCTGACCGCACGTTGGAGCGACTGTGCAGTATATTGGAGTGCGCTGGTGGGCGCGGCATCCGCCGGCAACCCTGCCGTGCTGCGCCGGGTGCAATTGCATGGATTGCAGCTCGCTGCCGCATCGCGCCTGCCCTACTGCTGAATTTTACAGCGCGAATTGGCATTGCAGGGAAAGCCTCGCGAGGTTTAGGCTACGCGGCTCCTATGCACGCCCTAGTCCTTCGCAAGCTGACCAAAGTTTACAAGAACGGTATCCATGCGCTGAAAGCCATCGATCTGGATGTCGCCGAGGGGGACTTCTTCGCGCTTCTCGGTCCCAACGGCGCCGGCAAGACCACGGCCATCGGCATTACCACCTCGCTGGTCAACAAGACCAGCGGCGTGGTCGAAGTGTTCGGTCACGACATCGATAAGCAGCTGGAAGCGGCCAAGTCCTGCATCGGCCTGGTGCCGCAGGAGATCAATTTCAACCTGTTCGAGACGCCGTTCACCATTGTGGTCAACCAGGCAGGTTTCTACGGAATTCCGCGTCCGCTTGCGAAACAGCGTGCCGAGAAATATCTCAAACAGCTGCAGCTTTGGGAGCGGCGCAACTCCATCGCGCGCAGTCTTTCAGGAGGCATGAAGCGGCGCTTGATGATCGCGCGGGCGCTGATGCACGAGCCGCGGCTGTTGATACTCGACGAGCCGACCGCCGGCGTCGACATCGAGATCCGCCGCTCCATGTGGGAGTTCCTGCGCGGCATCAACGCGCAGGGCACCACCATCATCCTGACCACCCACTACCTGGAAGAGGCGGAAAATCTGTGCCGGCACATCGCCATCATCGAGGGCGGCAACATCATCGAGCGCGACAGCATGCAGAACGTCTTGCGCAAGCTGCAGACCGAGGTCTTCGTGTTCAACCTGCGCGACGCGCGCTCCGAGGCGCCGCAGATGTCGGGCTTCAAGGCATTGCTCGCCGATCCTCACACGCTGGAAATCGAGATGTCGAAGTCGCAGAGCCTGAACGACATCTTCTCGCAGCTCTCGGCCCAGGGCATCGCCGTGAACAGCATGCGCAACAAGGTCAATAGGTTGGAAGAATTGTTCATGCGGCTGGTCGACGGCAACGTCAAGGCCGGCGCCGTGGGCGGGCACTGAAGATCATGGCGGCTTCCCGCGCGCTCACCGACTGGATCGGCTTCAAGACCATTATCATCCGCGAGTTCAGCCGCATCGTGCGGATCTGGGGCCAAACCATCGTACCGCCCGCCGTCACCGCCACCCTGTACTTCGTGATTTTCGGCAGTTTGATCGGGCGGCGCGTCGGCCAGGTCGGCGGCTACGACTACATGCATTTCATGGCGCCCGGCATCATCATGATGAACGTGATCCAGACCTCTTATGGCAACGTGGTGTCTTCGTTTTTCGGCGCGAAATTCGGCAAGCACATCGAGGAGCTGCTGGTGTCGCCGCTGCCCAATTGGCTGATCGTGACCGGCTATGTCATGGGCGGCGTGCTGCGCGGTGTGCTGGTGGGTTCGGTGGTCACCATCATTTCGCTGTTTTTTACGCATCTGTCCATCACGCATGTGCTGGCGATCGTCACCGCCGCATTCCTGACGAGTTTCATTTTCGCGCTGGGCGGGTTCATCAACGCCTTGTTCGCAAAGAATTTCGATCAGATCTCCTGGTTCCCGACTTTCGTGCTGACGCCGCTGACCTATCTGGGCGGCGTGTTCTATTCCGTCACCATGCTGCCCGGCTGGGCGCACGCCGCGTCGCACGCCAATCCCATCTTGTACATGGTGAGCGCGTTTCGCTTCGGCTTCCTGGGGGTTTCGGATGTCGACCTGCGCCTGGCATATGGGATCATGGTGTTCGCTGCGGCCGCCATGTTCACCCTGGCGGTTGCCTTGCTGAATCGCGGCACCGGTATTCGCGACTAAAGGAGGGATGATGGCTACAGTCATGCGCGTTCGTCGCCTGCTCGGCATCGTTTGCGGCGCCTCGATCGCCGCGGCGGCCGGCGCCGCCGGGGCGGCCGATCTCGAAGGCTTCTCCGCCGCCGCTGCGCTCGGCGAAACGCAACTGGAACAGCGCTTCGATGCGGACATCTCCGCGGCGGACTTGAGTGCGTGGATGGAGCAGATGGCCTCGGAACCGAACCATGTCGGGTCGGCGCACGACAAGGCAAACGCGGAATTCGAGCTGGCGAAGTTTCGCGAATGGGGCTGGGATGCATCCATCGAAACCTTCTCGGTGCTGTATCCCACACCGAAGGAAGTGCTGGTGGAACTCACCGCACCCACGCATTTCAAAGCGCGCTTGAGTGAGCCGCCGGTCGAGGGCGATGCAGCGTCCGCGCGCACCAAGGATGAACTGCCGCCCTACAACGAGTATGGCGCCGACGGCGACGTGAGCGGCGAGCTGGTGTACGTCAATTACGGCATGCCGGACGATTACAAGGAGCTGGCGCGGCAGGGCGTCAGCGTCAAAGGGCGCATCGTGCTCACCCGCTACGGCGGCGGCTGGCGCGGACTCAAGCCGAAGCTGGCCTACGAGAACGGCGCCGTCGGCTGCCTGATTTATTCGGATCCGCGCGATGATGGCTACGGACAGGGCGACACCTACCCCAAAGGCGGCTACCGCCCGCGCGATGCCGTGCAACGCGGCTCGGTCGAGGATATGACTCTGTACAGCGGCGACCCGCTCACGCCGAATGTCGGCGCCACGCCGGCGGCGAAAAGGTTGGCGATCAAGGATGCGAAGGTCATCTTGAAGATTCCGGTGTTGCCGATTTCCTATGCCGACGCCGAGCCGCTGCTCGCGGCACTCGGCGGGCGGGTGGCGCCCGCTGCCTGGCGCGGCGGCCTGCCGCTCGCCTATCACTTGGGTCCAGGACCGGCCAAGGTGCACATGAAGGTGCTGTCGGACTGGAGCCAAAAAACGCTCTACGACGTGGTCGCGAAAATCCGTGGCAGCCAGGAACCTGACCGCTGGGTGATTCGTGGCAACCATCACGACGGCTGGGTGTTCGGGGCTGCCGACCCGCTGTCGGGACAAGTCGCGCTGATGGCCGAGGCAAAGGCCATCGGCAAGCTGCTCAAGGAGGGATGGAGGCCGCGCCGTACCTTGGTGTATACGAGCTGGGACGGCGAGGAGCCCGGCTTGCTGGGTTCGACCGAATGGGCGGAAACCCATGCAGTGGAGCTGAAGGGCAAGGCGGTTCTATACGTCAACTCGGACGTCAACGCCCGGGGCTTTTTGCGCGCCGAAGGCAGTCATGCCTTGCAGCACTTCGTCAGCGAGGCGGCCCGCGACGTCAAGGATCCGGAGACCAACGTCAGCGTATTGGCGCGAGCCGTGGCGGCGCGGCGCGTATCGAATTATGAGTCCGGCACGGGCGCGGATTCCGCACGCGCGCAAACCGGCAGCGACCTGCAGCTGGGCGCGCTCGGATCCGGATCCGACTACACGCCGTTCCTGCAGCACCTCGGCGTGACTGCCGTGGACCTGGGGTTCAACGGCGAGTCCGAATACGGCGTCTATCACTCCGCGTACGACACGTTCGAACACTATCATCGTTTCGTGGACCCGAGATTCGAATACGGTGTGGCGCTCGCCAAGGTTGCGGGCCGGGTCGTGTTGCGGGCCGCGCAGGCCGAGTTGATTCCCGCCGACGAAACCGATTTTGCGGCCAGCATCGCCGGCTACGGC
>Ga0208193_1000796_pt1 | contig 14995 bp, 13 predicted proteins | sample June2015DPH_17_2_FD_184716 | JGI IMG/M metagenome (GOLD analysis project Ga0208193, IMG submission 184716) | Peatland microbial communities from SPRUCE experiment site at the Marcell Experimental Forest, Minnesota, USA - June2015DPH_17_10... | ecosystem: Environmental > Terrestrial > Soil >... | reverse complement strand
GCCGGCTTTGGGACTGGCATGGCCCGAAGCGAAAGAACGCACGGCGCGGCTCAAGGAGGCGTTGACCTTGATCCGGCAACTCTGGAGCGAAGAGCGGGTGAGTTTCAAAGGCCGGTACTACAGCACCGACAAGGCCACGATTTATGATCGGCCTACGCCGATGCCGCCGATCTATGTCGCAGGCGCGGGGCCGGTGATGGCCAAATATGCCGGGCAGTCCGCCGATGGATACATTTGCACCAGCGGCAAGGCGCCGGAATTGTACCGGGATACCCTGCTGCCCAACGTCGCGGCGGGAATTCAGGCGAGCGGCCGCAAACCGCAGGACATCGAGATGATGATCGAGATGAAGGTTTCATTCGACAGCGACCGCGAGCGCGCGCTGCAGGACACCCGTCACTGGGCGGCGCTGGCGCTCTCGCCCGAGGAGAAGAGCTCGGTCGAAGATCCGCTCGAAATGGAGCGCCTCGCGGATCAGCTTCCGGCCGAGCGTGCGGCCACGCGTTGGATCGTGTCCACCGACCCGGACGAGCACGTGGAAAAGATTCGAGCGTATATCGACATGGGATTCCGTCACCTGGTGTTTCACGCGCCGGGTACGGATCAGGAGCGGTTCCTGAATCTGTACGCCGATCAGGTCTTGCCCAGGCTGCGAGCGGCGTTTGGCTGAGCGCGTGGCGGCACCCGGCCTCAGCACGACGGCCGAGCTACGCCTCGTCGCGTTGCCGGACTTTCCGCTGGTGGCGCGCGGCGATGACCTCGCCGCCTTCACCGCCGCGGCCGTGACGCGCGCCGGACTCGCACTCCGCCCCGACGATGTCCTGGTCTTCGCGCAGAAAGTGATCTCCAAGGCCGAGGGCCGGCAGGTCGATCTCGCCGACGTCGTGCCCGGTGCGACGGCGTTCGATCTCGCCCAGACCGTGCAGAAGGACCCCCGGCTCGTGGAGCTGGTTCTGCGCGAATCGCGGCGGGTCGTCAGGTCCGCCAAAGATGTCCTGATCGTCGAGCACCGTCTGGGACTCATCATGGCAAACGCGGGGATCGATCAATCCAATGTCGCCGACCCCGCCGGCGGCGAGTTTGCATTGCTGCTGCCCGAGGACCCGGACGCGAGCGCCGCTCGCCTGCGCGACCGGCTGCGCGTGCTGACCGGATGCGAGCCGGGTGTAATCATCGGCGACAGCTTCGGTCGTCCCTGGCGCGTGGGTACGGTGGGTGTCGCGATCGGCTGCGCAGGGCTTCCAGCGACGCTCGACCTGCGGGGTCAAGCGGATCTGTTCGGGCGTCCTCTGCGAGTTACCGTGGTGGGTCACGCCGACGAGATCGCTTCAGCGGCGTCGATGCTCATGGGTCAGGCCAGCGAGGGATGCCCCGTGGTTCTGGTTCGAGGCCTCGCAACGCGCGCACCACACCAATCCGCGGCCGCGCTGCTTCGCCCGCAGCAGCAGGATCTTTTCCGTTGACCGGCCATGTGGTCACCCTCTGCGGAGGCGTGGGCGGCGCCAAACTCGCACATGGCCTCACCATGGCCCTGCAGCCGGATGAACTATCCATCATCGTCAACACGGGCGATGACTTTACGCATCTGGGTCTTCACATCTCCCCCGACCTGGACTCGGTGATCTACGCCTTGGCGGGATTGTCCGATCCGATCCGAGGCTGGGGACGTCGCGACGAAACGTGGACGTTCATGCATGCCCTCGAGGGCCTGGGTGGGGAGAACTGGTTTCGACTCGGCGATGGCGATCTGGCCGTGCACGTCGAGCGCAGTTGGCGGCTGGCGCAGGGCGCGAAATTAAGCGAAATCACCGCGCACCTGTGCCAACAGCTTGGCATCGCGGTCCGGGTGCTGCCGATGAGCGATGACCCGGTGCGCACGCGCGTTCTAACCTCGGAAGGATGGCTCGATTTCCAAGAGTACTTCGTCCATCGGCAATGCCGGCCGGTGGTGCAAGAGTTTGAATTTGCCGGTGCCGGGACGGCACGCGCACAGCCCGGCGCGCTCGCCGCCCTCGAACGGCGTGATCTGCGTGCCATCATCATCTGTCCCTCGAATCCCTTTGTCAGCGTCGAACCCATACTCGCGGTACCGGGCATTCGTGCCGCGATTGAGCAATCCGACGCGCCGGTGGTTGCCGTGACTCCCATCGTCGGCGGCAAAGCCATCAAAGGCCCGGCGGCCAAAATGATGCTCGAGCTCGGTCTCGATGTCAGCGGAGCGGCCGTCGCCCGGCGCTATGCCGGCATCATTGATGGGTTCGTCATCGACCAGGCAGATCCGATCCCGCAACCCCTCTCGGACATCACCTTCTTCGGTGCTGCGACACTCATGAATACCACCGATGACCGCTTGCGGCTCGCGCACGCCGTCTTGCAAGCGGCCGACACGCTGCGCGGGATTGCTTCTGTCGCATAATGCCCACCGCGGGCGTATTGTAACGGTGTTCTGACGGCAGCCCGCCGGCACTCAAGTGGAGGACACCATGGCTGAACCCAACAAGTCTGCAGAACTTCCAGGCTGGATCAAGGATCATCTTGCACGATATCTCGCCACCGACGGCGCGGACGGATACCTGTGGGACGCCAGCCTCGGCGGCGGCAAAGGAATGGTGCCCACCCTGTTGCTGAGCACCGTCGGCCGCAAGTCCGGAAAAGTCCTGACCTTGCCGTTGATCTTCGGCCGGTCCGGCCCGAACTACGTCGTGGTCGCCTCCAAGGGTGGAGCGCCGGCCCATCCCGCCTGGTACTTGAATCTCGAGGCCAACCCGGAGGTCCAGGTGCAGGTCAAAGCGGAAAAGTTCACGGCTCGAGCACACACGGCGAACGGCGCGGAGAGAGCGGCGCTGTGGGCAAAGATGGTGGAAATTTACGCACCCTATGCGCAGTACCAAACCAAGACCGACCGGCAGATTCCGGTCGTCGTATTGAAGTCGGCCTGATCGGCAGGTCCGCGCTACGCTCGGGACGTATGTGTGGGGATGACGTCAATGGATGAGCGCGATCGTCGCAGTCCCGATGTGGCGCGGACAGATTTCAAAAGGAACGTAGCGCCCGCTTGCCGTGGCAAGCTCAAGATTTTCTTCGGCGCCTCAGCCGGCGTCGGGAAGACCTATTCGATGCTCGAATCGGCCCGCGCGGCTCGTGCTGCGCGGGTGGACGTCGTAATCGGTTTTGTGCAGCAGCACGGACGAATCGAAACGGAACGCCTCGTAGCGGGCCTTGAACAGCTTCCTTTCCTCGAGGTTTCCTATCGCGGCATCACCCGCTTCGAATTGGACCTCGACGCCGCATTGCAGCGCGCTCCGTCCGTTTTGGTGGTGGATGAACTCGCGCATTCGAATGTGATCGACGGCCAACCCAGGCAGCGCCACGCCAAGCGCTGGCAGGACGTCGACGAATTGCTGGCAGCAGGGATCGATGTTTGGACTACGGTGAATATCCAACATCTGGAGAGCGTGAACGATATCGTGGCGGGTATTACCGGCGTCCGGCAGCACGAGACCATTCCCGACAGAATATTCGACGAAGCGGATGACGTTGAGCTCATCGACTTGCCGCCCAACGAGCTGCTGGCACGGCTGAAAGCCGGCAAGGTGTACGGCAGCGTGCGGGTCGGCACCGCCATGGAAAAATTCTTTCGCGAGCCCAACCTCATTGCGCTGCGCGAGATGGCGTTGCGCCGCACGGCGGACCGGGTTGACGCCGCCGCGCGCGCGTACGGAGCCAAAGGGCACGCGTCCAAACCCTGGTTGGCGCGAGACCGGTTCCTGATTGCGGTCGCTCCCAATGATCAGGCGGACCAGCTCGTGCGTGTGGGCAAACGGTTTGCGGACGCCCTTGACGCCGAATGGCTGGTGGTTTCCGTCGAAACCCCCGCGATGTTGAAACTTGGCGAGGCGGCGCGCAATCGGCGCATCAACGTGCTGCGACTCGCTGAGTCGCTGGGCGCCCAAACGGTGACGCTCGACGGACCTTCGGCATCGGCGGCACTGACTGAATACGCGCGGCTTCGAAACGTGACCCGCATCGTGGTCGGGGAGCCGAGGCGGCTCGGCATACGTGAAATGATCAGACCGTCGACGGCGACCAAATTGGTACGCTCGGCTCGCGGATTCGACCTATCCATCATCGCCCGCCGCGAGTCGCCTCGAAACGAGCCCGCGAACGATGCGCCGGTGGGGCCGCGCGAAATCAATTGGCGCCGCCATGGGGGTGCGCTCGCGACCTCGATTGCATGCACCGGCGTGGCTGCCGTGATGTATCCGTACTTTGCCTTGACCAATCTTGTAATGGTCTACCTGCTGGGAGCCACCATTGCCGCGTTGCGTCTCGGTCGAGGACCGGCCAGTGTGACGGCAGTGGCGAACATCATCGCGTTCGACTATTTTTTCGTGCCGCCGCGTTTCTCGTTCGCCGTCTCCGATTTCCAATATGTGGTCACCTTCGCGGTCATGCTCGCCGTGACTCTGATCATCGCGACCCTCGTCGCCAACGTTCGAGCGCAAACACGAGTGGCCGGCGCTCGTGAACGGCGTACGGCGTTGCTCTATGGGATGAGCCGGGAGCTTACGGCGACACGAGAGCTCGAGGATTTGGCCCGCGTGGCGGTCAAACATGTGGCAGAAACCTTCACCGGCCGTGCAGTGGTACTGCTGCCTGACTCGAACGGACGCTTGCACTACCCGCGCAGCGCGCCGATGCCCGGATCCTTGTCGAGTGCCGATCTATCGGTCGCCCAATGGGTGTTCGACCACAAAGTCCCGGCCGGGCTGGGAACCGATACCTTACCCGGGACGCCCGCTCAATATTTGCCGCTCATAGGCGCCCGCCATACGCTCGGCGTCCTGGCGGTGCAACCCACGCAGCGTAGACGTGTCCTGCTGCCGGAACAGCGACACCTCCTGGAGACATTCTCATTTCAGATCGCGCTCGCTCTCGAGCGGGCAGAATCACTCGCTGGGCACGAAGATCCACAGCAGCAGATACAGCAATAGGCCGGCACCTGCGAAAATGAACAGCACGGCGAAGATGAGCCTCCAAACCCAAGATTCCGCACCCGTCGCTCGAGCCATCCCTCCGCACACGCCACCGAACACCCGGTCGCTTCGACTCCGACGGAAGGCATTTACCGCCGCCACCACCGGCTCGTCCGCCCGCGCGCCTTGATCATTCAACAGTCGGGCCTTCGCGCGAGCGAATTCATCTTCCGTCAGCGTACCGCCGGCACGAAGCTCTGCCAGCTTGCTTAGCTCTTCACTCATCGTCATGGCGATCTCCATTGAATCGGCGGCTGCGGCCGTTGGCCCAGATTCTGATGCTTTCGAGGGCCGACATCCCAATAACACACCATTAAGTATAAAAGTTGCAGAACTTAATGTCGCGGGGAAGCAGCTTCCCGTTCTCCGGAATTGCTTCGCTATTAGCCTCGAGTGGAACTACAATTCTCGTATTGATCATTATTAGCAAGCCGTTGCGTGGACGCGCGTCATCTACGCCGAAGGGTTACCACGATGAAAATGCGAGCATCCGAACTCAGCAGCGCTGCCGTTCTGCCCGACGGATCGATGAGTATAGGCTTTCGAAGCGCCACCGACAGCCACACTCTGGAGTTGTCCCGAAAAGCTCAGGAGCAACTGCTGCCCGCTCTATTGGCGAGTGAACCTGCGAATCTGAAAAAATTCTTCACGGCAACCGACGTTCAAGCCCAATCGGTGGCTGAGGGCGTGCTGCTCACCTTTCCGATTCGCGGCAGCGTCGCGGTTCGAATTCTCGTGCCTGAAACGAGCAGTCATCAGCTTCTGGCGCTGCTGACGGGTTGGGCCCGGCGCCCCGAACCAGCCGCCGATGATTCCCGCCCGTCCACAGACGGCACGGCATCCGAGCAGTAAGCGCTTCGCAGCCGCACGGCGCCCGTGACGGTGCCGCCGCCGATCAGCGTGCGGCCAACTCCCGCGCCGCCGCCACGATCTCGGCCTCGCCGGGCAGCACCAGCAATGCCGCACCCGCGAGGGGAGTGAACGTGTCGGCTCCGACCACCCGTTTCATGGGCGTTGCGCCGCAGCCGGCCTCGGCGATAGCGGTAATGACTCCCTCGCCCACTCCCGCGCTCTTGCGGCCCTCATCCACCACCAGGATGCGTTTGGCTTCCTTCGCCTGAACCGCTATGAAGGCATCGTTGAGCGGCACCAGCCAGCGCAGATCGACCACACGCACCTGCCAACCCTGCTCTTTCTCGATCACTCGCGCTGCGCGCAGCGCCATCGGCACTCCATTGCCGAAGGTGAATACAACCAAGTCCTTCGCGGCCTCGTTGTAGATGCGGCCCTCGCCCAGCGTCATCGCACGGCCCGGCGCAGGATAGGCGAACTGCCATTGCCCGTCGCCGGCCTCGTACAGATCCTTGGTCATGTACAGCGCGATGGGCTCCAGGAAGGCGCAGACGCGGCCGTCCACCTTGGCCAGCGCCATCATCGTGCGCAGCATCGTCGCCGCATCGTCGCCGCGGCTCGCACAGCCGACGACGAGTCCGGGAATGTCTCTCAGAGCGGTGATGGAATTGTCATTGTGAAAGTGCCCGCCGAAACCCTTCTGGTAACCCAGTGCAGCCACCCGCATCACGATCGGATTGCGGTACTGGTCGTTGGAGAAGAATTGCAGCGATGCCGCCTCGCCGCGGATCTGATCGCAGGCGTTGTGAAAATAGGCCAGGTATTGGATCTCCGGCAGCGGCAGCATCCCCATGTTCGCGTAGCCCTGCGCGAGCCCGAGAATCGTCGTCTCGTCCAGCAGCGTGTTGAACACGCGGGCGCCCTTGAAAGTCTTGTAAAGACCCTTGGTGACGGTGTAAACACCGCCCTTCTGCGCCACATCCTCGCCGAACAGCAGCGCCTGCGGATACTTCGCGAGCAGGTCGTGCAGCGCCTGATTGATCTGGATCGCTAGGTGCCTCGGCGGCAGATTTTCCGGCAGCTTCGCCTCGCCGCCGAAGACGAACGAGCGCTGCTCGGAATAATCGCTGCGCTCGGCCTCGCTCTTCACCGCCGGCGGCGTGTACGGCGCCAGCGGTTTCGTCACTTCGGCGAGCGAGGACAGGCGGGGACGCGCATCCGCGGCCTCGGCAGCCGCGAAGCAGCGCGTGCGCGCGGCTTCGTACAGGTTCAGCAGCGCGTCCTTCGAGTACAGACCCGACTTCAGCGCGATCGCCGCCGACCGCAGCAGGGGATCGCCCGCTTCCACCGCGCACAGTTCCTCGATGCTGCGCCACTCGATCTCAAAATCAGTGCCTGCATGACCCATCAGGCGGGCGGTCTTCAGATGCAGGAAAGTCGGCCGCCGTGTGCGGCGACAGTGTTCGACTGCGCTTTGCACCTGGGCATAGCCATCGGCCAGATCCAAGCCGTCGGCAAAGAAATAATCGAGATTCGCGCGATTCCGGAAATTGACCGCGATCCAATCGGCGGGCGTTTTCACCGAGATGCCGATGCCGTTGTCCTCGCAGACGAACAGCACCGGCGCCGGCAATTTCTGATGAGCCGTCCACGCCGCCGCGTTGAAGGCGGTTTGCGCAACGGCGTGGTTGCTCGAGGCATCGCCGAACGAACAAATGGCAATGCTGTCCTCGGGAATCGGCAGCCGATGGCCGATGCGCCGCGCCTGCTCGATCGCGACCGCGGTGCCGAACGCCTTGGGCAGGTGCGAGGCGATGGTCGAAGTCTGCGGCAGCACCCACAATGGCTTGGATCCCCACACCTTGTGGCGGCCGCCGGAGGCCGGATCGTCCTTGCTGGCCGCGAAGCTCAGCGCCGAATCGACGATCGGATCCATTCCGGGCAGCTTGCGGAATCGCTCGGCCATGAAGGCGCCGGAGCGGTAGTGCAGAAACGCTGGATCGGTATGCCGCGTCAGCCGCGCCACCATGGCGTTGCCCTCATGGCCGCTGGAGCCGATGGTGTAGAACACCTTGTTCTGAACACGCAGCACGCGTGCCATCAGGTCGAGATGCCGCGAGGTTATCTGGGATTCGAACAGCTCGCGAAAGCCCCGGGCATCCAGAGCGCTGCCCGGCAACACCGGCTCATCGTCTCGCGGCGCGGCATGCACGGAGCCCCGCCACAATTGTACGAATTCCAGGAAATTCTGATCGACGATCTCGGCACGGTTGAAACCTTTGTGGCGGGCACTGATGGTGGACTGTATGGTGGACGATAGGGTGGACATAGTGTGTCCATCCTACCTTGAGTGCCGTACTTTTGACGAGATTGTCCTTACGGTGGGCCTGACGGCTGGACCTGCATCAGAAATGCCGCCGCATCGTGCTCCGACTGCTCGGGCAATTCCTCGGGCACCAGATGGCCCACGCCCGGATAGACGACGAGATGCGCGTCGCGAATCAAGCGCTGAAATTCCCTTGCCGACGACAGGGGCAGCACGGGATCGGATCCGCCCCACTCGATGAGCGTCGGAACGGCGAGCCGCGGCAGCCCCGCCGCGACTGCGGCGTCGTCGCTTGGGGCAAGGTAGTGGCCGATCAGTCCCGCGCGGTTCCCGGGAAAGTGCACGAGATCATAAATCCGATCGATCATCTCATCGGTGACCTTGAACGGGTCGCCGACCATCTTGCGAATGCCGGCGCCGATCACCCAACGCGGCAGGGTCCAGCGTAGCACCGGCTGCAACAATGCATGTTGGGCCATGGCGTCCAACCCGCTTCGCGGCCCGGTGCGCGGAATGCCGGAAGCGTCGATGAGGACCAAGGCCCACACCTCCTCGGGGTAGTGCTCCGCATATTCCGCGGCCACCCCGCCGCCCATCGAATGTCCGACGATCGCTTCGCGCCGGATGCCCAAGCCGCGCAGAACGGCATGCACGAAGGAAACCATGCCCGCGCGGCTATAGTCGCCGGCGACCGTGGGCCCCGTGAGCCCGTGCCCGGGCTCGTCGATCCTGACCACACGATAATTCTCAGACAAGCGCTGCGCCCAGGAATCCCAGCTTTGAAGGGAGTTCATTGCTCCGTGCAGGAGTACGACCACAGGCTTATTCCTGGGTCCCTCCAGGCGCACATGGGCGACCGTGCCATCGGGCAAGGGCACGAATCGCGCTTTCGGGCCTGCGTACTTGGCGATCAGCGCGGTTCGGGGCATATCGAGCCTGATCAGGGCCGCGGCACCGAGCACGAGGACGGCGGCCAACAGGATGAGTGCGAGTCGGGCGATTCTCATGACAGCGGCGCGCCCATCCTGCCATCCGCAACGCTCGCCGGCCAAGGCCCGCGCATCATGTCGCCTGTGGTGCGGCCGCGCGCGATACCTCTCCCTCTGCCGCCGCGCTCATGGAAATCCCGCGCCGTTCCGGCCCGGAAGTCATCATCAACGCGATGACCACGGCCACCGTCCCGACGACGATGGCCATCGCGAGTCCGTAGTCGTTGCCATGCGCCTCGGCGATCGCCACCTGCAGATTCAAGTTGACCGCGGCAAGGAGATTGCCGAGCTGGTAGACGAATCCAGGAAACGTCCCGCGAATATCCGGGGGAGATAGCTCGTTCAGATGAACGGGAATCACGCCCCACGCGCCCTGCACGGAAACCTGCATCAGAAACGCGCCCACGGCGAGGATCAGGGGAGTGGAACCGAACGCCCAGAAAGGCAGCACCGGCAGCGCGATGAGGGCGGAGATCATGATGGCCCGCCGCCGTCCGATCTTTTCGGAGATGAATCCGAAGAAGAGACCGCCGCAGATGGCTCCGATGTTTGCGACCGCCGTGATCAGCGAACCCATCTGTGTGTCGAAGCCATGCTGAACTTTCAAGAACAGGTTTGGATACGCGTCTTGCGATCCATGGCTGAAGAAATTGAACGCCGTCATGAGGATCACGGCGTACACGGCCAGCTTCCATTCGCGCCGCAGCACCGCCAACAAGCCCATGCGTGGAGAATGAAGTCGCTCCTTCCAGGCGGGCGACTCATCGATTCCCCGCCGGATGAAGTAGACGAGAATCGCCGGGGCCACGCCTAGAACGAACATATACCGCCAACCCAGCCGGTCATAGAAAAGGTATACGGCGAGCGATGCCAGGAAATAGCCTGAAGGATATCCGGCCTGCAACAAACCCGACACGAAGCCGCGCGCCGCGGGTGGGATGGTCTCCATCGTCAGAGCGGAACCGATACCCCACTCCCCGCCCATCGCCACACCGAATAAGGCGCGTATGACCAGAAGGGCCGTCATGCTGGGAGCAAACCCCGAGAGCATTTCCAGCACCGAGTAGGCCAGGATGTTCCACATGAGCGTCGGCTTGCGGCCGAAGCGATCGGCAAGCCGGCCGAAGAGCAGCGCACCAACCGGCCGCATCCCCAAAGTCAGCAGCACCGCGGTCGTCACCACCTGCATGCTGGAATGCAGATCCCGGGAGATGTCCTTGAACATGAACACCATGAGGAAAAAATCGAAGGCATCCAAAGTCCAGCCCAGATAGGCGGCAATGACCACATTGCGCTGGCTTTTGCTCCACGTCATTCAATTCTCCTGGCAGGTCGGTTCGGGTCCATATCGGCGATCGAGGCTGGGCACGCGGAAGCCAAGCTTGGACCCCCGGCCTGGCGGAAGTGTCCAAACGACGGCACCCCAATACAAGAAAATCCGCGGCTTTCACTTCATATTATGCCTCGTTGGCGGCCCCCTCATTGATGACTCGTGCGGGAGGAAGACATGCAAGCGCTGTTCGTGATCGAATTGATCCTGGGTCTGGCTTTCGTTGCCGCAAACCGACTACTGACATTGCAAGATCATCTGAGCCATTTTTCTCCAATTCTAGACGACGACGAAGACGATGACGATGACACCGCGATCCATCCAGGTGCGCCGGCGGCTGGTAGCCCTAACCCCGGCTGACTCGACAGAATGCTGCAGCCCTCCGAGTAGGCTGATACGAGTCGAGACCCGTCGACTTGTATTCCACCGAAAATCCCTTAAAGTGCTTGGGTCATTGAGCTGGGGTGGCCTCGAGGGCCTGAGATGCTGGCAGCGTTACGACGCACACCAGTGAACCCATTGAACCTGATCCGGTTAATACCGGCGGAGGGAGCATGGGTCAATTATCATCGTTGTGTATTCTGCTGCTTGTACTCACGGTCTCGCTACCGGTTGACGCAAGCGATTCCCCCTCCAACGACCCGCAACTCGACGAAATCATCGTCACCGCCACGCTGCGGGCCGTGCCTGCCACGGAAGTCCCGGCGAGTATCACGGTCCTGGACAGCCAGACGTTGCAGGATGCCGGGCGCGCCAACTTTGAGGACGTGCTGGGGCTGATTCCGAATCTCAATTGGGCAGGCGATACCTCGCTACCGCGTTATTTTCAACTGCGCGGGATCGGCGAATTGCAGCAATATCAAGGAGCGCCCAACCCGTCGGTCGGCTTTCTGATCGACGACATTGACTTCAGCGGCCTCGGCACCGCGGGCACGCTCTACGACATCGATCAAGTCGACGTGCTGCGCGGCCCGCAGGCAACCCGCTACGGCGCGAATGCGCTCGGCGGTCTCATCTACCTGCGCAGCGCGGAGCCCACGGATACGTTATATGGCCGGGTCGATCTCGACGGCGGCGACTATGGCACCCGATCCGAAGGCGCCGTGATCAGCGGTCCCATCGATTCGCTCGATTCGGGGTTTCGGCTGGCCGTGCAGCACTATTATACGAACGGGTACTTCGACAACGTGTATCTGAACCGGGACGACACCAACCGCCAGGATGAATACACCTATCGGGCCAAGTGGGCCTTCACGCCGTCGGACAGCCTGCGCGTCGAGCTGACCGCGGTGCAGGTCGACATCGATAACGGCTACGACGCGTTTACCATCGACAACTCACGCAACACCGAGTCGGACCAACCCGGCGTCGACTCGCAGCATTCGACCGGCGTATCGGCCCGCGTCCACTATCTGGCGAGTGACACGGTCGGGTTTACCGCCGTCGCGACGTATGCCAAATCAATCATCAAATACAGCTATGATGGAGACTGGGGCAACCCGGTCCTGTGGGCGCCGGTGGCTACGGTCTATCAGGCCTCGGAGGTTCAGAACCGCGACCGCACGACGAAGACCATCGAACTGCGGCTGGGCACCGAAGCTACCCATGGCTTCGGGTGGCTCGTCGGTTTCTATGGAAATCTACTCGATGAGACCTTGAGCGATTTGAGCCTCAGCGATTATCAGCCGCTGGGCACTCCGGTTGATCCCATCGATGATCAAAGCGATAACGTCATCGACAGCGGCTACCGGGCGCGCAATCTGGCGCTGTTCGGTGAACTCGACGGCGATCTCACGGCGAATCTACGCTGGTCCTTCGGCCTACGGGGCGAGCGTTGGAGCGCGAACTACCAGGGAACCACGACCGACTTCCTCGGCACGAACACCGGCTACACCAACGCGCCCGTAACGCAGACGGCCATCGAATCGGTGACGCCCGCGACCTTGAGCCCGGTCAACAATTTATGGGGCGGCCATGCCTCGCTGACCTATAAGCTGGATTCGACCCAGTCGATCTACACGACGGTGTCGCGCGGATACAAGGCGGGTGGATTCAACTTGAGCCAGGGCCTGCTGCCGAACCAGCTGTCGTTCAATCCGGAAACGGACGTCAACCTGGAAGCGGGATATAAGGCCGACATGCTCGATCACCGGCTCAAGATCAACGCGGATGTCTTTTATCTCTACCGGCACGATGCCCAAATCACGACCAGCTTCCAAAGCGATCCGTCGAACCCCGACGATTTCGTTTTCTACACCGGCAATGCCGCGAGCGGCCATAATTACGGCCTCGAGAGCGATGCCGACTGGCGGGCGACCGACCGGGTTACCTTGGGTGCCAACCTAGGGCTCTTGCAGACGTACTTCGAGGATTTCGTGCAGCAAGGCGCCACCGGCGCGACCCTCCTGTCGGTATCGCGTGAACTGGCGGAGGCGCCGCATTGGCAGGCGGCAGTCAATGCCACTTACCGGGATCCGCGCGGACCGTTCGCGCGCGTCGATGTGACCGGCATGGGCGGGTACTACTTCGATCTTCCGCCGTATGAGACGACTTCCAAGCCATACGGGCTTCTCAACGCGAAGATCGGCTGGGAAACGGCTCGCTGGTCCGCTTATCTGTCCGGCCGGAATCTGTTGGACAAGCGCTATCCGGTGCGTGGTTTCTACTTCGGCGACGTTCCGCCGAATTTTTCGAACCAGGTCTATATTCAGCTGGGCGATCCGCGGACGTGGGTTGCCAGTGTCTCGGTCAATTTTGGCGGAGAGCGCCGATGAGAGACACGCCGTGGTCCATGGCGATTCGTCGCCAAGTTGCCGCCGCAACTCTCGTCGCCGGGCGCGGTATCACGCGAGCGCGGCGATCCTACTCCGCGGGCCGCAATCGGAAGTCGTAGTTGACCGTGTAAAACGCCGTGTGCATACGCTCGCCCTGCGGGCCTATTCCGGGAGGGTGCCGGTTGAATTGCGCCACGAGCGACTGCTTCATTCCAAACACGGCGTCAGAATCCAGGTATTCGCTCCCGGCAACGAACAGGTGCGTAGTGGCGGGCAAGTGCCCCGGCGCCGAGACGATCATATGGATGTGGCCCGGGCGATACGGATGGCGCCCCATCTTGTACAGCATGCGTCCGACCGGTCCATCGGTCGGAACCGGATAGAAGGTCGGCTTGATCGAGCGAAACCAGTACCGCCCTTCGGCGTCGGTTCGTATCCTGCCGCGGGCCTTCATCCCCGTCTCCCCGGGAATCTGCATGTCGTAGTTGCCTTCGCCGTCGCCCGACCAAATGTCGAGCAGCGCGTTCCCGAGCGCCCGGCCATCGACACCGAGCACTCGCCCGGAATAGAACGCCGGCTCCCCTTTCACGCCTTCGGCAAGATTGCTGCCGAGCGGCAAATCGGGAGCGTCCTCCCAATAGAAGGGACCGAGAACCGTTGACTCAACGCTGCCCTCGTCCGCGGGATGATTGAGAGTGATGACGAGCACCGATACGCCCAGCGTATCCGACAGAAGGATGAACTCCTGGCGCTTGCCGGTGCACGTCCGGCCCACGTCGGTGAGATATTGAATGGCCGCGAGCCATTCGGCCTCCGTCAATCTCACTTGCCGAACGAAGTCGTGAAGATGAGTGATGAGCGAAGTCATGATGCGCTTGAATCGCGGATCGTCGCTCTCGGAAAGGCGCCCGATCACCGCCTGCGTAATGCTCTTCTCATCGAAATCGGACATGGCCGCTAACGATAGGTGTTGTTGGTGGTGTGATCGCCCGACATCCAGCGCCTGAGCTCGGCGTGTGCGCTTGCACGCCGGTCGCGGTTGATCTCGAGTGCGCGGGGACTATCGAGCGTGAATTCCAGAATCAGGCCGTTCGGATCGGTCACGTATACCGAGCGGCAGTAGCCATGCTCGAGCACGTACGTCTGCGGCTCCTTGTAACCTGCCGCAGCGAGACGCTTCTCGATGCCCTGCTGAGTTTCCCCATCGACGTTGAGCGCAATGTGGTGGAACGGCGAGGCCGGCATCTTCGGCCCGAACAGTTCCTCATCTTCAGGCTTGGCGAACTTGAAGAACGCGAGCGCGCCCCCATCGCCCAGGGCGAAGAACAAGTGACAGTAGACTCGTTCGGCTCCGAACAGCTCATCCTTCTCGCACCATGTCGCCACCAGCGGGAGCCCGATCAGGTCCTCGTAGAACTTGCGCGTCGCCTCCAGATCCCGTGTCACGTAGGCGGTGTGATGGAGACGGGACGGCAATTTGGACGATGTAGCCATGAGATTTCCCTCCGCGTCAAAAGTGGTAGTCTAAGTCCACGCCGTAGCGCCTCGGCAAGGCGCGCCACAGAAACCCCGCACCGCCGACGTTGCCCGGTGAAAACTCGGCGTTGTATATCTTGTTGAATAGATTCTTGGACCAGGCGGTGACGGTCCACCTTTGTGCTTGCAGCCCAAGCCGCAGGTCCACCAGC